>Ga0209643_1000335_pt1 | contig 98127 bp, 93 predicted proteins | sample AutmiccBRH37_all_FD_187383 | JGI IMG/M metagenome (GOLD analysis project Ga0209643, IMG submission 187383) | Deep subsurface microbial communities from Mt. Terri, Switzerland - Autotrophic microbial communities BRH/37_all (SPAdes) (version 2) | ecosystem: Environmental > Aquatic > Deep...
CCTGCCCATTCTCTACGGCGCCTTGGCCGCCTTCGTGTTCATGGCCACGGGCTGGACCGTGCCCGAGCCGATCTTCAACACCACGCGCATCCTCTCGGGATTGACGGTGCCGCTGATGCTCATCACCCTCGGCGTCTCCCTCGCGGGCCTCGGCGTGAAGAAACTGCCGCAGGCGGCGCTGCTCTCCGTCATGCGCGTCGGCGTCGGCTTTCTGGTCGGATGGGGGGCGGCGGAGGTGTTCGGGTTTACGGGTGTCGAGCGCGGCGTGCTGATCCTGCAATGCTCGATGCCCGTCGCCGTGTTCAACTTCCTGTTCGCCGAACGCTACGGCAACCAGCCGGAAGAGGTGGCGGGCATGGTCGTGATCTCGACGGTGCTGTCCTTCGCGACCCTGCCGTTTTTGTTGGCGTTTGTGATGTAGGGATGCGCATTGCGTGAGGCGGGATTGAAAGTTGTAGAAATCATTATAAACTAATTGATGGTTGAGTTTTTATGATGGCCTTGTAGACTTTGATTCCTCGAACAATCAATTAGATGAGGGGGGGGACGGTCTATGACCAGAAGGGTTTTTTACAGCTTCCACTTTAAACCAGATAACTGGCGTGTTTCTAAGGTGAGAAACATTGGAGCACTTGCAGGAAATAAACCTGCAACGGACAATGATTGGCACGCGATTACTAAGAAAGGTGCCGCCGCAATCAAAGAATGGATTGATGATCAATTGCACGGACGTGGCTGTACAATTGTTCTGATTGGGGAGGCGACAGCCGGTCGAAAGTGGATCGACTATGAAATTGAAAAATCCTGGAATGATGGCAAAGGGCTTTTAGGAATTCATATTCACAACCTGACAAATAGCCAAGGTGAGAAATCATCTAAAGGAGCTAACCCTTTCAGCTCTTTTGAGCTTTGCGAAGGTAAGAAAAAGTTGTCAGGGGTAGTGAAGTGCTATGATCCACCCTACACAAACAGTTCAAATGTCTACAACCATATTGCAGACAACGTCGAAAAGTGGATCGACGACGCGGTTGATGCGCGAAAAAATTTCAAGTGTTAGTTGGCGAACGCCGTACGGATCAAAAGCCTGCTAGTCGGTTTTGCGAGCAATCCAGAGTGTGTGTTCTCGAGAAAATGCTAACTCGGCTTCGTTAACTGCTTCTGACAATTCTTCTTCCGATCTGGCAGCATCGATTTTTGGGCTTATTAGGCCGATTTCGTGCGCGGTAACTGTGTACGCTGCGACTAACTCGTTGAATTTCTTGATTTGCATCCAACCGATCGCCGAAGAAGCGAATACTATAATGGGTTCGATCGGCCAAGGCTGAAATTGCGGATAAGCAATACGGCTTAACACGAGAACAATTGCTGTCGCGTATGCGACAGAGCCTGAAATGACCCAATTTTTTGCTTTTTTCTTATTATATATTGATTTTCTACGATACCAGTCTCTTTGCTCAATAATTCTATCAATTCTATATTTTTGGACCCTTTCAAGTAATGGGTATCTGCGAAAGGCATCCATCGCTTGAGTGATTTGGTCGTCGGCTGACCATTCATTGTCAATTTTCTGAGCTATATCTTGATTTGCACGGAAAATTTCGTGGAGATGGTCCCGGAATTCTCTTCTCGGGACGCCTACATCTCTTGCATCTACAAATGGATCGGCCCGCATTATGTAGCGCCAAGTAAGCGTTTTCACGCTTTCAGCCAATGCTCGACTTTTGTACCAGTCCTGCTCAGGTTTGCTGAGTGCGCGGAAGCCAAACGCCGCCAAAGAAAAAACAAAAATCAATGCGGATAATATATAGTAATTTTGAGACTCAAAGTACCCAATAGATAATATAGATGCAATAAATAACATTGCATATTCAAATTTTATCAAAAAAAGATAGCGCTTTTGAAAGTTGTTGGATGCCGAATCTGCGCTAATGTAGAGAGCCGGGTATTCAGAATTTTGCATTTCGGGCCTCTTAGAAAAAATTCACTCAGCCGCCCTGGCGGTCCCCGCCGGGTCGGTGAAGGCAGCAAGGAGGTCGGTTTCCTTGCGCTTCGCCTCGGCGACGTTCTTCAATTTCACATGGCCGAAGCCGCGCATGGCGAGGGGGAGGTTGGCGATCTCGACGGCGAGGGGCAGGTTCTCAGGCGTCAGGCCGTTTGACAGGGTTTCCAGGACCGCTTCGTAATCCGCGATGAGTTGCCGTTCCTGCCGCCGTTCCTCGGTGCGGCCGAAGGGATCGAAGGCCGTGCCGCGCAGGCCTTTCAAGGGGGCGAGCAGGCGGAAGACAGAGAACATCCAGGGGCCGAATTCGCGTTTTTGCAGGTGGCCGGTGCGGGCGTCGCGGGCGCTGCCCAGCGGCGGGGCCAGGTGGACGGTCAGTTTCTTGTGGCTCTGGAAGGTCTGGCGGAGTGCGCGGCGGAATTCGGGTGCGGAGTAGAGCCGGGCGACCTCGTATTCGTCCTTGTAGGCGAGCAGCTTGAAGAATGAGCGGGCGGCGGCTTCGGTGAGGTGGGTCGTGCCCGTGCCGAGGGCGGTTTCCTTCGCGCGCACGCGGTCGATCAGCGCCCGATAGCGCGCCGCATAGGCCGCGTTCTGATAGGCCGTGAGGTCGGCGACGCGCCGGGCGATGAAGGCGTCGAGGTCGAAGGCCGCCGCCGGTTTGTCCTGCGGGCCCGCGAGCTTTTCCACGGCGGCCGGGTCATGGGCCGCGCGGCGGCCCCAGGTGAAGGCCTGTTTGTTGAAGTCGACGGCGACGCCGTTCAGTTCGATGGCGCGCTCGATGGCATCGGCCGAGATCGGGATCGCGCCCTTCTGGAAGGCATAGCCGAGCAACATGATGTTGGCGGCGATGCTGTCGCCCATGAGGCGGCGGGCCAGGTGGGTGACGTCGATGAAATCGGCGCGGCCGTCCGTCGCTTCCGAGATGGCGGCGCGCAGCTGGTCGTCGGGGAAATCCAGGTCGGGCAGGTTGGTGAATTCCGCCGTCATGGTCTGGCGGGCGTTGACCACGGCGCGGGCGCGGGCGGCGTCCAGTTTGGCCAGGGTCTCGAACCCGCCCGAGGTCACCATGTCGGCACCGAGCAAGAGGTCGGCCCCCCCCGCCGCGATGCGCACGGCGTTGAGATCGTCCGCGTCATCGGCGATGCGGACATGGGCGAACACGGCGCCGTTCTTCTGCGCCAGGCCGGCGACGTCGAGCACGGTCACGGCCTTCCGGTCCACATGCGCCGCCATGCCGAGTAGGGCCGAGATGGTCACCACGCCCGTGCCGCCGATGCCGGTGACGCAGATGTTGTAGGCGGTGCCGGTGGCGGGCAATTGCGGGTCGGGCAGGACCGGGAAGGGCGTGGCACTCGCGCCGGGACTTCGGGTTTCCGAGCCCTTGGTCAGTACGCCGCCGTGCACGGTGACGAAGGACGGGCAGAAGCCCTTCAGGCAGGTGAAGTCCTTGTTGCACATGGACTGGTCGATGGCGCGCTTGCGCCCCAGTTCCGTTTCCTTGGGTGCTATGGCGACGCAGTTGGACACCACGCCGCAATCGCCGCAGCCTTCGCACACGGCCTCGTTGATGAACACGCGCTTGGCCGGGTCGGGGAAGGTGCCGCGCTTGCGCCGGCGGCGTTTCTCGGCGGCGCAGGTCTGGTCGTAAATCAGGGCCGAGACGCCGGGCCACTGCGCCAGATCGCGCTGCACTTGGTCCAGGTCGTCGCGGTGGTGGATGGTCACGCCGGGGGCGAATTCCGTGCCCGGTGGGTACTTGTCGGGCTCGTCGGTGACGACGACGACGCGCTCCACCCCCTCGGCCCGGACCTGGCGAGTAATGCGCGCGGGGTCGAGCGGCCCGTCCATGGCCTGGCCGCCGGTCATGGCGACGGCGTCGTTGTAGAGGATCTTGTAGGTCACGTTGACCTTTGCCGCCACGGCGGCGCGGATCGCCAGGATGCCGGAATGGAAATAGGTGCCGTCGCCGATGTTGACGAAGATGTGTTCGCGCTCGGTAAACGGCGCCTGGCCGATCCAGTTGGCACCCTCGGCCCCCATGTGGGTGAAGGTCGCGGTGCGCCGCCCGGGCATCCAGATCGCCATGTAGTGGCAGCCGATGCCGGCGGCGGCCTCCATGCCCTCGGGCACGTTGGTCGATGTATTATGCGGGCAGCCGGCGCAGAAATAGGGGATGCGCTTGATGTCGGGCACGGCGCGCTCGAGAATGCGTTCTTTTTCCTCCAGGAACTTGAGGCGCTTTTCGATGCCTTCCGAGGTGTGGAAATTGCGAATGCGCGCCGCGATCACCCGGGCGATGCGCGCGGGCGTCAGCTCCCCGGCGGAGGGCAGAATCCAGTCGCCCGCCTCGTCGAACTTGCCGACGACACGCGGGCGCACGTCGGCCCGCCAGTTGTAGAGCTGTTCCTTCAACTGGTTTTCGATGACCGCGCGCTTTTCCTCGACGACGAGAATCTCTTCCAGCCCCTCGGCGAAATGGCGCATGCCGTCGCGTTCCAGCGGCCAGGGCATGCCGACCTTGTAGAGCCGCAGGCCGATGGCCTCGGCCTCCTTGTCGCCGATGCCGAGGTCTTCCAGCGCCTGCAGGGTGTCCAGATACGCCTTGCCCGTGGACACGATGCCGAACCGGGGCTTGGTCGACTCCATCGTCACCCGGTCCAGTTTGTTGGCGCGGGCGAAGGCGAGGGCGGCGTAGATCTTGTGGCGGTGCAGGCGTTCTTCCTGCTCCATGGCCGGGTCGGGCCAGCGGATGTGCAGGCCGCCCGGCGGCATCTCGAATTCGGGCAGGAGGATCTCGACCCGGTCCGGCGACACGTCGACGGAAGCCGAGGTGTCGATGTTGTCGGTGATGCACTTCATGCCGACCCACAGGCCCGCGAAGCGCGACATGGCCCAGCCGTACATGCCCATGTCCAACAAGTCCTGCACGTCGATGGGGTTGAGGATCGGGATGTTGGCGTCCATCAGCGCGTGTTCGGACTGGCTCGGCACGGTCGACGACTTGCAGGCCGGATCGTCGCCGGCCATCACCAGCACGCCGCCGTTGGGCGCCGTGCCGGCCATGTTGGCGTGGCGGAACACGTCGCCGGAGCGGTCGACGCCCGGGCCCTTGCCGTACCACATGCCGAACACGCCGTCGTATTTGGCGCGGTCGAACAGGTTGATCTGCTGACTGCCCCAGATGGCGGTGGCGGCCAGGTCCTCGTTCACGGCGGGATGGAATTTGACGTGGTGATCGTCGAGGAAGCGCTTGGCGCGGCCGAACTCGCGGTCGATGCCGCCCAAGGGCGAGCCGCGGTAGCCGGTGACGTAGCCTGCGGTGTTGAGCCCCGCCGCCAGGTCGCGCTGACGCTGCATCAGGGTCAGGCGCACCAGGGCCTGGGTTCCGGTCAGGAACACGCGGCCTTCGGAAAGGCCGTATTTGTCGTCCAGGCTGACGCTGCGCAGTTTCACCGGTTGTTCCCCAATGTCGGCGGGCGGCGGAGACCGGCGCCCGGCACCAACGTTACGGGAAGCCGGGACGGCCTGCAATCCGGGGGGCGCAAATCGCAATTTTCTGGCGCGGCGGGGCCGTGCCGCGCCATCCCCTGCCGTCATAATCCTGGGCGTGGAAAGAATCTTCGCCGAGGGGCCGGTTTCTTCCGGATCGGGGTGATTGACCCGTGATTTTTGATTCCCAAGCGGCTATACCGGCTGCGGTCAACGTCAGGGGTCTTTCCGTTCATGAGCATTCTGGTTACCGGTGCCGCCGGCTTCATCGGCTTTCACACCTCGCAGGCGCTTCTGGCGCGGGGCGAGCGGGTGATCGGCATCGACAACTTCAACGACTATTACGACGTCGCGCTGAAGGAAAACCGCGCCGCGCGCCTGCTGGCCCAGGAAGGCTTCGCCATGGTGCGCGCCGACATTTCCGAGCGCGAGGCGATGGAACAGACCTTCGCCCGCCACCCGGACATCACCGGGATCATCCATCTCGCGGCCCAGGCGGGCGTGCGCTATTCGCTGATCAATCCCTACGCCTATACGAAATCCAACGTCGAGGGCCATCTGGTGCTGATGGAAGCGGCGCGGGGGCTCAAGGACCTGAAGCATTTCGTCTATGCGTCCTCGTCCTCGGTCTACGGCGCCAATACCAAGCTGCCGTTCTCGGTCGAAGACCCGGTGGAGCATCCGGTGTCGCTTTACGCCGCGACCAAACGGTCCATGGAACTGCTGTCGGAAAGCTATGCCCGCATGTACGCCCTGCCGCTCACGGGCCTGCGCTTCTTCACGGTCTACGGCCCCTGGGGCCGGCCCGACATGGCGGCCTATATCTTCACCAAGAAGATCATGGCCGGCGAGCCGATCCCCGTGTTCAACAACGGCGAGATGCGCCGCGACTTCACCTTCATCGACGATATCGTCGGCGGTATCCTGGGCGTTCTGGCGACCACGCCGAAGGCCCCCGACGGCACGCCGCATCGCATCTACAACCTGGGCAACAACCGCTCGGAACAGCTCATGCGCTTCGTCCAGGTGCTGGAGGAAGCGCTTCAGCGCAAGGCGGTGATCGATTTCCAGCCGCTGCAGCCGGGCGACGTGCCGGAGACCTATGCGGATATCGATGCCTCGATCCGCGATTTCGGGTTTAATCCCGTGACCCCGATCGAGCAGGGCATTCCCCGCTTCGTCGACTGGTACAAGGATTACCACGGGGTCTAGGGGACAGGTTGGGAGCGGACCCATGTTCGACGGTTTCGAATTAAAACGCATGGCGGGCGACGGCGCCGAGATCAACCTTCGCGTCGGGGGGGCGGCCGATGCCCCCGCCGTCCTCATGATCCACGGCTATCCCCAGACCCATATCATCTGGCGGCATCTGGCGCCGAAACTCGCCAAGACCCATCGCGTGGTCTGCCCCGACCTGCGCGGCTACGGCGACAGTTCCTGCCCGCCGACGGACGACGCCCATACGCCCTATTCCAAGCGCGCCATGGCCCGCGATCTGGTCAAGGTGATGGCGGACCTGGGGCATGAGACCTTCGCCGTGGTCAGCCACGACCGGGGGGCGCGGGTCGGTCACCGCATGGCCATGGATTTTCCGGACAAGGTGACGCGGCTCTGTTCCCTCGACGTGGTGCCGACGGGCAGCGTGTGGCAGCGCGCCAACAAGAACTGGGCCATGGGCTCGTTCCACTGGCTGTTCCTGGCGCAGCCCTATCCGCGGCCGGAAACCCTGATCGGCCATGATCCCGATTTCTGGCTGACCTGGCTGCTGGAAAGCTGGTCGGCGGACATGTCCGCGTTTGCGGACGGCGCGCTGGACGAATACAAGCGCGCCCACCGCAATCCCGATGTCATTCATGCCAATTGCGAGGACTACCGCGCGGGGGCGACCATCGACAACGCGCTGGACCGTGCCGACCTGGATGCCGGCAACAAGATGCGCTGCCCCGTGCTGGCGTTGTGGGGCGGGGCGCGGAAGGCGGGCGGGCCGAAAACCGACGGCAAGGTCTCGGCCCTCGATATCTGGCGCGAATGGGCCGACGACGTGCGGGGCGGGCCGCTGCCCTGCGGCCATTTCCTGGCCGAGGAAGCGCCCGACGCCGTCTGGGCCGAATTGGCGCCGTTCCTGGGCGCCGGCGCCTGAACCGTTACACCTGAAGGAGACCGCACATGCCGTTCCGCAACGATCTGTTCCTGGGCCGGTTCGGCCTCAATCCCCGGCATGAGGACACGGACCTTCTGCTCGACGAGCCCGTGGCGCGCATGATCGGCCGCCGGGTGTGCCGCCATTACGGCCGTGAAGCGGTCACCGACGGCATGCTGGAAACCCTGCTGGCGGCGGCCCAGTCCGCACCGGCCAAATCGGACCTGCAGCAGTACGCCATCGTCGTCGCGGACAAGGGCCAGCAGCAGGCCATTTCCGCCATGATCGGCTCCATGCCCTGGATCGCCGAGGCATCGCATTTCCTGGTGTTCTGCGCCGACATGCACCGGGGCCAGCGCATCGCCGAACTGCGCGGCAAGGAGCACGTCAACAACACCCTCGACACCTTCATGAACGCCGCCGTGGACGCGTCGCTGGCCATGATGGCGTTCATCACCGCCGCCGATTTCAAGGGGCTGGGGACCTGTCCGGTATCCGCCGTGCGCGCCCATACGGCGGAGATCTGCGCCTTGTTGGGCCTGCCCAAGGGGGTGTATCCCGTGGCCGGGTTGACGCTGGGATATCCGACGGACGACGGACGCTTCACCCTGCGCCTGCCGCCTTCGGTCGTGGTTCATCACGGCACATACGACGATTCGGCCCTGGAGACGGAATTGAAGGCCTATGACGCGCGGCGCAACAAGCTGCAGCCGATCCCGCCGGAAAAGCAGATGCACAAGGACGAATTCGGCATTTCCGACGACTACGGCTGGACCGAAAACACGGCCCGGCGGTTGGCCAAGCGGGAACGCGCGGATTTCGGCGCGTTTATCCGGTCCCACGGCTTCGATCTGGAATAGGACGCCGGCCCGGGCGTTGCGATTTTATACCGCAACGCAATAGGGTTATTCCAAGTATCTAAAAAATTTAACTAAAGTTATATTGCGATGCAGCATAACGCGCCCATATGATTGCCTGTGCTCGCTCCAAAAGGAGTTCCAGGGGGAAGACGCTTTTGCCAATCGGGCTTTAATCGGCCCCGGCTGAAAAGGAAGATCTTCCATGGCCAACGATGTTAAGGATACCAAACCCGCCGGCATGGCCGTGTCCGTCCAGGACGCCGCCGCGCCGATGGCAGCGCCGCCGAGTTTCCGCAAACTGACGGCGGCGGACGGGGACTTGCTCGCGGCCCACCTCAAGCGCCTTGAACCCCATGACCGTCACCTGCGCTTCTGGGGCGGGGTCACCGACACCGCGATCGAGGAATATTGTTCGCGGCTCGACTGGTCTGCCGCCGTGGTCGTCGGCGCCTTTATCGAGGGCGAGCTGCGCGGCGTCGGCGAACTGGTGCGCGTGCGCCTGATGCCGCGGGTCATGGCCGAGGTCGCGTTTTCCGTCGAAGGCCCGTGGCAGAACGCGGGCGTCGGCACGGCGCTGCTGCGCCGCGTGCTGACGATCGCGCGCAACCGCTGCATCGACCGGGTGTACATGCTGTGTCTGGTGGAAAACCGCAAGATGCAGAAGATCGCGTCGAAGTTCGAGGCCGAGCTCAGTTACGACGAGGGCGAGGTCGAGGCCCGCATTCTGCCCGCCTGGCCCAGCTACTTCTCGCTCATGGAAGAAGCGGTCGAGGACGGCAAGGCTTGGTTCCCGGCGATCTTCGATCCCGCGTCCCTGTGGCCGGGGCTGTCCGGCCCGCCGGATCAGCCATAGAGACGTTCCAGCCGCACCCCGTAGACCTGCCGGATCACGTGGCGGCGCACCTTGAGCGTCGGCGTCATCTGTTCGTTGTCGACGGTGAAGGGTTCGTCCGCGACGATGAAGCGGCGGACTTTTTCGATATTGTTGAGCTTCCCGTTGATGCGGTCCATGGCGGTAGTCAGCGCCTTGTGCAGGTCGGCGTCGCCGGCCAGTTCCGACAGGCTGCCGGAAACGCCGTTGCGCACGGCCCAGTCCTTCAGCCAGTCGGCGTCGGGCACGACCAGCGCCACCAGATGCGGGCGCTTGTCGCCGTAGACCATGGCCTGGGCGAATTCCGGCTCCAGAATGATGACGCCCTCGACCCGCTGGGGCGCGATGTTGTCGCCGCCCGAATTGACGATGATGTCCTTCTTGCGGTCGGTGATGACGAGATAGCCGTCGTCGTCCAGATGGCCGACGTCGCCGGTGTGCAGCCAGCCGTCCTGGATCGCCTGAGCCGTTGCGTCGTCGTCGCGCCAATATCCCTGCATGACCAGATCCCCCTGGACCAGGATCTCGCCGTCCCCGGCGATCCTGACATGGGTGTTCTTGAGCGGCGGGCCGACGGTGTGCATCTTCACCTTGGCGGCGCGATTGACGCTGATCACGGGGGCCGATTCCGTCTGGCCGTAGCCTTGCAGGATGCGCAGGCCCAGCGCCGTGAAATAGATGCCGACCTCCGGGTTCAGGGGGGCGCCGCCGGACACCAGCGCCTTCAGCCGCCCGCCGAACCGGGCCTTGACCTTGGCGCGCACCAGCTTGTCCAGCAGGGCGTCCTGGAGGCGTTCGAGAAGGCTCAGGCTGTCCGGGTCCTGATAGCGTTTGGTGCCGAGCGCCACGGCCTTGCGGAACAATTTTTGCTTGATCCCGCCGGCGGCCTCGACCCCCCGTTCGATGCGCGCGCGCATGCTTTCATACAGGCGCGGCACGGCCGTCATGATGGTCGGCTGGGCCTCGGCCATGTTGTTGACCAGATGTTCGACGCCCTCGGCGTAATAGATTTCCGCGCCGATGGACATGGGAAAGAACTGGCCGCCCGTGTGCTCATAGGAATGGCTCAAGGGCAGGAACGACAGGAACACCTCGGCGTCCAGGCCGATCTCGCGCAGCGCGTCGGTCGCTCCGTCGACGTTGTGCAGGATCGCCTTGTGAGACAGCATGACGCCCTTCGGCTTGCCGCCCGTGCCCGAGGTATAGATGATGCAGGCGGTGTCATCGATGCCCCGGCTGTTGGCCGCCGCGACCATGTTGTCGTGGCCATCCTGGCCCATGGCCAGCACGTCGTCCCAGTTATGCAGGTCGAAGCTCAGCGCCTGGGCGATCTTTACCGGTTCCATGGAAATCACGAACCGGCAGGCATCGGCCCGGTGCGCCGCCGGCAACAGGCGTTCGGCCAGGCGTTTGGTCGAGACGATGACGCCGACGGCCTCCGAATCTTCCAGAATGTGCAGATGGTCGGTTTCCGTATTGGTGATATAGGCGGGGGTGGTGATGGCGCCCGCGGTCATGATCGCGACGTCGGAGATCAGCCAGTTGGCCCGGTTTTCCGAGACCAGGACCACGCGGTCGCCCGGCTTTACGCCCAACGCCTGCAGCCCGCGCGCAAGGCGCGACACCCGCGCCGCCGTGTCGCCCCAGCTCAGCGGCCAATAGGCCCCTCCCGATTTTTCCCACAGGAACGGCCGGTCGCCCAGCGCCGCGGCCTGGGCATAAAACATCGCGGCCAAGTTCGGCCATGCGTAAGTGCTCATTATCCCTCAGACTCCCCCGGTTGTCGTCGACCCGCAACCACTCTATATCCAGGGAGAACTTTACGTATGCCCCGAAGGGATGCAAGTCATGACCGATATCCGCCGTTCAGATGTTTCCGCCCCCCGCAGCCCCGATACAGGCGCCGCGCCGGCGATGTCTGTGGGCGACCTGCCGCGTTGGAACCTGGCGGACCTTTACAAAGGGCCCGAAGACGCGGCGATTGAAACGGACCTGATCTGGGCCCAGGGCCGGGCGGCGGCCTTTGCTGACGCCTACAAGGGCCGGCTGGCCGCGCTTTCCGGCGACGACCTGGGCGCGGCGGTCCGGGAGTACGAGGAGATCGGCGAGCGCCTGGGCCGGATCATGAGCTTCGCCGGGCTTAAGTTCGCGGAAAACATGGAGGACGGCGCCAGCGCGCGGTTCCAGCAATCCATGCAGGAACGGGTCACCGACATTTCGACCCTGACCCTGTTCTTCACCCTGGAACTGAACCGCATCGACGATGCGCGCCTGGATGCGCAGATGGCGGAAAGCACGGCGCTGTCCCGCTACGCCCCCTGGCTGCGCGACCTGCGTGCGTTCCGGCCCTATCAGTTGTCCGACGAACTGGAACAGGCGCTGCACGAACGCCACGTCACGGGGGCGGCCGCCTGGAACCGCCTGTTCGAGGAAACCCTGGCCGGCCTGCGCTTTCCCGTCGACGGCGAGGATTTGACCCTGTCGGGTGCGCTCAACAAGCTGAGCGAACCCGACCGCGAATTGCGCAAACGCGCCGCCAAGGCCGTGGGCAAGGGGCTTGGCGACAACATCAAGTTGTTTTCCCTGACCTACAACACCCTGGTCAAGGACAAGGCCATCGACGACAAGTCGCGCGGCTATCCACGGCCCGTGTCCTATCGCAACCTGGCCAACCAGGTCGAGGACGAGGTGGTGGACGCCCTGGTCACCGCCGTGCGCGAAAGCTTTCCCAAGCTGTCGCACCGTTATTACAAGCTGAAGGCCAAATGGTTCGGCGTTGACCAGATGGATTACTGGGACCGCAACGCGCCCCTGCCGACGGCCGCCGACCGCAAGTATTCCTGGAACGAGGCGCGGGATACGGTGCTGGGCGCCTACGGCGCCTTCAACCCGGACATGGCCGACATCGCCAAACAGTTCTTCGACAAGCGCTGGATCGACGCGCCGCCGACGGCGGGCAAGGATTCCGGCGCTTTCGCCCATCCGACGGTGCCCTCGGCCCATCCCTATATCCTGTTGAACTACCACGGCCGCTCGCGCGACGTCATGACCCTGGCCCACGAACTGGGCCATGGCGTGCATCAAGTGCTGGCGGCCCCTCAAGGAAATTTGCTGGCCGACACGCCCCTGACCCTGGCGGAGACGGCGTCGGTGTTCGGCGAAATGCTGACCTTCCGCGCCATGCTGGCGGGCGAGGACGACCCGGCCCGCCGCCGCGTCATGCTGGCCGGCAAGGTCGAAGACATGCTCAACACCGTTGTCCGCCAGATCGCCTTCCATATGTTCGAAACCAAGGTTCACGACGAGCGCGCCAAGGGTGAGTTGTCGCCGGAACGCCTGGGCGAAATTTGGATGGACGTGCAGACGGAAAGCCTCGGTCCGGCCTTCCGCTACGACGACGAGTACCGGCACTATTGGGCCTATATCTCCCACTTCGTGCACGTGCCGTTCTACGTCTACGCCTATGCCTTCGGCGATTGCCTGGTGAACTCGCTCTACGACGTGTTCCAGGGCGGCCATCCGGGGTTCCAGGCCAAGTACCTGGACATGCTGCGGGCCGGCGGTACGCTGCGCCACAAGGAACTGCTGGCGCCTTTCGGGCTGGATGCGTCGGACCCCGATTTCTGGCACCGGGGCCTGTCCATGCTGTCCGGTTTCGTCGACGAGTTGGAACAGGAATTTTAGGGAATGACCGATGCGCCCGGCTCCGGCCAACGCGTTCTGCGTGCGGGGCCCGCACCCGAAAATTCCGACCACGCACCTCTGGTCTTCATCCATGGCGCCTTCGCCGGGGCCTGGACCTGGGCGGAACATTTCCTGCCGTACTTTGGGGGGCTGGGTTTTTCCTGCCTTGCGGTCAACCTGCCGGGGCGCAAGGGGATGTCCGATTACCCCCGGCTGCACGACTTCGGCATTCAGGATTTCGTCGACGCCGTGTCCGAGGTCGTCGACACCTTACCGAACCCGCCTGTCCTGATCGGCCATTCCATGGGCGGTTTCGTCGCCCAGCGGCTGGCCATGGAACGGGACGTCGCGGCGGCCGTTCTGATGTCGTCGGTGCCGCCCACGGGTCTGGCCGGGCCGTCCGTGGCCCTGGCGCTGTCACGGCCCATGCTGATTTGGGAAATTGCCCGCATCGAATCCACGGGCGAGCCGCTGGACAGCCTTGAAACCCTGCATCAATCGATCTTCAACAGCCATGTCCCGAAGGCCGTTTCCGAACGTCTGCTGCCCTGGTTCCAGATGGAAAGCCGGCGCGCGGTGATGGACCAGCACACGGTCTTCATGCCGCCCTTGATGGGCCTGCGCGGCATCCCGACCCTGGTGCTGGGGGCGGAGCATGACAATCTGATCCCGCCTGCCTTCGTCTACGGCACGGCGGCCTTTCTGGGCACCCAGGCCCATATCTTCGACGCCATGGGCCATGCGGTGATGCTGGAAGACGACTGGGAAGAGGCCGCCGAGGCCATCGCCGACTGGTTGAGGGAATTGAATGTCTGATCGCCCGCCGTCGGACAGGAACACGGTCGCCGGGCGGGTCCGGCGCTATGCCCGGGTCGGCGGTACGGTCGGCGGCCTGGCGGCGAAGCTGGCGGGCAACCGGTTGTTCGGCCTGGAATTGGACAAGGGCGTGCATGCCGCCGATCTGCAGGCGGCGCTCGGCGGGCTCAAGGGCCCCCTGATGAAGGTCGCGCAGATCCTGGCCACGGTGCCGGATCTCTTGCCCGACGAATACGTCCACGAACTGCGCAAACTGCAAACCTCGGCTCCGCCCATGGGCTGGGCCTTCGTGCGCCGTCGCCTGGCGTCCGAACTGGGCCCGGATTGGCAGACCCGGTTCGCGTCGTTCGAGCGCGAGGCCGCGGCGGCGGCGTCCCTCGGCCAGGTCCATCGGGCCAAGTCCCATGACGGCCGCGACCTCGCCTGCAAGATTCAATACCCGGACATGGCGTCTGCGGTGGAGGCGGACCTGTCGCAGCTTAAGGCCGTGTTCGCCCTCTACCGCCGCTACGATCGGGCCATCGACCCGACGCAGATCCATCTGGAATTGAAGGCGCGGTTGCGCGAGGAACTGGATTACGGGCGCGAGGCCCGCAATATCGCGCTCTACCGGGCCATGTTGGCGGACGAGGCCGGGGTGCATGTGCCGGAGGTCGTGGACGACCTGTCCACCGACCGGCTGTTGACCATGACCTGGCTGACGGGCGCCCCCCTGATGGATCAGATCGACAGCGGCCTGGATCATCGCAACGCCATCGCGCTCAACATGTTCCGCGCCTGGTACGTGCCGTTCTATTTTTTCGGCGTGATCCATGGCGATCCGCACCTGGGCAACTATTCGGTGCGTGACGACGCCACGGTGAACCTGTTGGATTTCGGCTGCATCCGCGTGTTCCGCCCGGAATTCGTGGGGGCCGTGATCGACCTCTACAGGGCGCTCGGCACCGACGACGAAGCCTTGGCCGTGCATGCCTACGAAACCTGGGGGTTCGCGAACCCGTCCAAGGAAATGATCGCCGTGTTGAACGAATGGGCGCGGTTCCTCTACGGCCCGCTACTGAGCGACCGGGTGCAGAGCATCCAGGACACGGGCGGCACGGCCTACGGTGCCGGTGTGGCCGCCGGCGTGCACAAGAAGCTGCGCGAATTGGGCGGCGTCACGCCGCCCCGAGAATTCGTGCTGATGGACCGGGCGGCCATCGGACTGGGCAGCGTGTTCACGCATCTGAAGGCGGAAATCAACTGGCACCGCATGTTCCACGACCTGATCGACGGTTTCGATCTGGATCGCCTTCGTGCCCGCCAGACTGAATCACTTGCACAAGCCGGTGTGCCGCCGGTTTACTAAGGGCCAACAGCCGGCCGAGGTAGCAAAGGGAAGGAAACACCGATGATCATCACCACCACCGATTCCGTTGAGGGCCGCCAGGTCGCCGCCTATCTGGGCGTCGTGTCCGGCGACGCGGTCATGGGCACCAACATCTTTAAGGACTTTTTCGCGGGCATCCGCGACATCGTCGGCGGCCGTTCCGGCGCCTATGAAAAGGAACTGCAAAAGGCCAAGGGCTTCGCGCTGGAAGACATGCAGGCGCGGGCGGCGGAACTGGGTGCGGACGCGATCGTCGCGGTCGACCTGGACTACGAAGCGATCTCGTCGGACAAGTCCTGCATGCTGATGGTCAGCGCCAACGGCACGGCGGTAAAACTCGCTTAGGCAAATTCGCGGATACTCACCCAAGTAAATTCAATGACTTGTGCGGCGAGGGGCCCCATCGTTACACTACCCGCGCCCGGACTGGCCGGGCACCTGGGGTTTACCGGCGTATTTCGTGCGGCACCCGGCCGTAAGGTTCGGCCGGGAAGGATCGGTTGATGAACGACAGCATTCACGGCACGGACAGTTTCAGTCCGCCGGTTCTGGACCGGGCGTCGCTTGATGAACTGTCGGCTGCCGCCCGCAATCATGTCGAGGAACTGGACAAGGAACTGCACCGCCTGTGGGGGTTGGGCCGCAACATCGTCCTGGCCTGGACACCGGCGGGCAAAGGCATCCGCGTGCTGGTCATCCCCCATTATATTCTGGGGGAAATGGCGGCCCGCACGGCGGGCGAGGCGGCGGACAGCCTGCAGTTCGTGGACGAAGTGATCGCCGGCAATACGTTGACCGACGAGGAAGGCTTCGACACCATCGCCAAGTACTTCGGCTACGAGCCCAAGCGGGTCGAACTCAGTTTCACCCCCGGCGAGGACCTGGCCGACGACCTGTTGGAAGCCGTCGTCCGCCGCTACAGCATTTCCTATATCCAGAACGGCGCCGTGGCGCTGTTCGACATCGTCGGCTTTTCGCTGTTTTCGCCGCTGGAACAGGTAACGCAGCTGAACAGCCTGGCCTATTCCGTGAACGCGTCGTTTTCAAAGATGCTGGCGCGCAACCTGGACATCCAATTCGCGCGTTCGACCACCGGCGACGGATTTTACATCTGGAACCGCGACCGCAGCATCGAATCGAACGTCAACCTGTATCACCTGATGCATCTGGTGCTGGCCGACAACGCCATCGCGCGGTCCAAGGGCAAGGCCAACACCACGCCGCGTCTGCGCGCCGCCTTCCACGTCGGCCCCCATTACGAATTCTTTCAGTCCGAAGGGCTGCGTCCCACGGTCTACAGCTACATCGTTGGCGACGTGACCATCGAGTTGGCGCGCATGATCGACCAGGCCCTGCCGGGACAGATCGTGGTCGGCGACTTCCACGTCGACATGCGCGAAAACGACACGGGCGAGATCAAGCGCATCGGCACCTCGGAATTCATCGAACGCACGCGGCAGTCGCTGTCGAACCTGGAAGGCATGGTGCTGTCCGGCGAAAACGTGGAATCGATCCAGTGCTACCTGACCGGCGAACGTCTGGACACGGGCGCGTTCGGCGTCAAACGCTATGTGCTGCGTGACAAGCACGGCCTCTCGCGCAAGGTCTACAACGCCAAGGTCAACATCTACCGTTCCGGCGGCGGGCCGATCTATCTCGGCTTCCAGACCGGCGATCTCCAGGGCTTCGTTTTCGAATCCGAGGAATATGTGTGATGCCTGATCCCGTCTTCCATTTCTTCGACCGCGCCGCGACCCCCGTGGCCCCCTTCAGCCATGCCGTGGAATGCGACGGCTGGGTCCAGTTGACGGGTCAGATGCCGACCGACCCCAACGACGACGCGGCCCCGCTGCCCGACGGTATCGAGGCCCAGACGCGGCGGGTCATGGACAACCTGATCATCGTGCTCGGCGAACTGGGGCTCGACCTCAGCCACGTCCTGTCCTGCCGCATCTACCTGACCCGGTTCGAGCAGGACTACGAGACGATGAACGAAACCTACAAATCCTACTTCCCGCCCGACCGCCTGCCGGCGCGGACCACCATCGGCGTCACCGGCCTGGCCCGCGGCGCCCTGGTCGAGATCGACATGGTGGCGAAGCGGCCCGATTAGGGGCCCCAAAATGCCGGATCGCGCCACGGCGCGGGCACGATCATGCGTCCAGAGGGCGTTTCACCGTCATGTTTCAGGTTCATGGCCTGCCAAGCGTCATGCCATTCGGCAGGCAAGGGATAGGGCGTGTCGATGCCCGTCTCCGGCGCGAAACCGAATTGCCCATAATAGGTCGGGTCGCCCAGCACGCAGACGCGGATGATCCCCAACGACCCAAGGCAGTCAAAACCCTTGCGGATCAGCGCGCCGCCAATGCCTTGGCGTTGGTGACCGGGATCAACGCAGAGCGGCCCCAGCAACGCCACCTGGCGGTCGGACCCTTCAAGGCCGCAGACTGTGAAAACGGCATGCCCGAGGATCGCGCCGTCGGACCCTGCAACGAGCGAGACGACGTCCTGGTCTTCGTCCAGCAATGCGGTAACGAGGGAGCGCAGGTCTTCATCCGGAAAGGCGCGAGGATAAAGGGCGACGATCGCCGCTCGGTCGGCGGGCGTGCTGTTGCGAATCTCGATGTCGCTGTTTGCCGTCACGGGGACCTAAAACGCCGCCACGGCCCCGTCCGAACGCGGATCGGCGGCCCCTTCGAGCAGGCCCGACGGATGGCGCACGATGGCACCGGCGTGGCCCATGAATTCCTCGAACGGGCCGACGACCTCCAGGTCGTGGCCGGCGGCCTTCAGCGCGTTAAGCACGGCCGGATCGAAGCGGTTCTCGATGCGCAGGTTCGTGGTTTCCGCCCCCCAAGTGCGGCCGAGCAGCCAGCGCGGCGCCGTGACAGAGGCCTGCAGGTCCATGCCGTGCAGAACGTGGCGGGCGAACACCATTGCCTGGGTCTGGGGCTGGCCCTCGCCGCCCATGGTGCCGTAGACCATGGTGCGGCCGTCGGCGAGCCTTCCCATGGCCGGCTGGATGGTGTGGAAGGGGCGGCGGTGAGGCTTCAAGGCGTTCAGGGCCGATGGGTCGAGGGAGAACGAGGTGCCCCGGTTCTGCCAGGTGATGCCCGTCTCCTCCAGCACCGTGCCGGAGCCGAATTCCCAATAGAGGCTTTGGATCATCGACACCGCGCGGCCGTCGCCGTCGATGCAGCCGAACCATACGGTGTCGCCGTTGGGGTCGGCGTCGGGCCAGGGGGCGGCCTTCTTACGGTCGATGTTCCCGGCCATGGCGTCGAGGCTGTCGGCCCTCAGGAAATCCTTGGGGTCGGCGGTCATGTAGGCCGGGTCGGTGACGTATCTGTCGCGCACGCGGAAGGCCTGTTTGGTCGCCTCGACCAGCCCGTGCACGAAATCGAAGCCTTCGGATTGGTCGACGCCGAGGCGTCCGTAGAGCGCCAGGATAATGAGCGAGGCCAAGCCCTGGGTCGGCGGGGGCATGTTGTAGATCGTGTGCGGGCCGCAGGCGACGGACAGGGGGGCGAGTTCCAGCGCCTTGTGGCGTTCCAGATCGGCCAGGGCGATCGGGCTGCCGGCCTTCTCCAGGTCGGTGGCGATGGCCTTGGCCAGAGGGCCGCGGTAGAAGCTGTCGAGGCCTTCCGCACCCAGGCGTTTCAGGGTTTCGGCCAGGGCCGGAAGCTTCAGCGTATCGCCGATGTTGGGAACCGTATGGCCGACGCCGCCGGGCAGGAAGGTCGCGGCGAAGCCGGGCACGCCGGTCATCTGATCTTTCTTGGCGAGTGTGTTGTGATGGAGCGACGGCGTCACCGGCGCGCCGTGCTCGGCGTAATGGCGGGCGTCTTCCAGCAATCGGTCGAGCGGCAGTTTGCCGCCCCAGGTCGCCGAGATGCGCAGCGCCTCGGCCCAGCCCGACACGGCCCCGGCCACGGTCAATGCCGCCAGCGGGCCGCGCTGGGGGATGGCGTCGCTGTGCCCCGACTTGGCGTAAAACTCGGCGTCCGCCGCACCGGCGGCGGCGCCGCAGGCGTCGATGCCGACGGGCGGCTGGCCGGGCTGGGCGACCAGCCAGAAATTGTCGCCGCCCAGGCCGTTCATATGCGGATAGACGACGGCGATGGTGGCAGCCGTGGCGACCATGGCCTCGATGGCGTTGCCGCCATCCTGCAATACGCGCAACCCTGCCTGGGATGCCAGATGATGGGGAGCGGTGACCATGCCGCGCCGGGCGGTCGGGGTGAAGATCATGGGGGGCCTTTCATCAACCTGGCGGAAATCGGGACGCTTTTAGCATCTATTCCATAATGCGGAATGATTTCCATGTAATTTTCATTTCATGAAAAAGCTTTCCGACGCAGGATTTAAAGGCTGTGCGATACTTGTGCAAGCGCGGTAGACACGTCATATACCGGTGCTTGAATGACCAAGGGCTAGGGGACCAGAACCATGAAGATCGTAATTCCCAAGGAAACCCGCGCCGGAGAAACCCGCGTCGCCGCGTCGCCTCAGGTGATTCAGAAGCTGGTCGGCCTTGGCTACGACGTGACCGTCGAGAAGGGGGCCGGCGAGGGGGCGAGCGTTTCCGATGACGTGTTCAAGGCTGCCGGCGCTTCTATCGCCGCCGCCGGCGCGGTGAAGACCGCCGACATCGTGCTGATGGTCAATCCGCCCGCGACGTCCGGCGCGGACGCGCTGCCCGGTCAGATGAAGAAGGGCGCCGTGCTGATTTCCCAGCTTGCGGCCCTGACCTCGCCCGACGACGTCGCCGCCTATGCCAAGGCCGGAATCACGACCTTCGCCATGGAACTGGTGCCCCGCATTTCCCGCGCGCAGAGCATGGATGTGCTGTCGTCGCAGGCCAACCTGGCCGGCTACCGCGCGATTTTGGAGGCCGCCGCCGAATACGGGCGCGGCATCCCGATGATGATGACGGCGGCGGGCACCGTGCCGCCGGCCAAGGCCTTCATCATGGGGGTCGGCGTCGCCGGCCTGCAGGCCATCGCCACGGCCAAGCGTCTGGGCGCCGTCGTGACCGCGACGGACGTCCGCCCGGCCACCAAGGAACAGGTCGAAAGCCTGGGCGGCAAGTTCCTGGTCGTCGATCCGGAAATGGAAAAGGATGCCCAGACCGAAGGCGGCTACGCCAAGGAAATGCCCAAGGAATACTACGACAAGCAGAAACAGGTCGTCGCCGAGCACATCAAGAAGCAGGACATCGTCGTGACCACGGCGCTGATCCCGGGCCGCCCGGCGCCCAAGCTGATCACCAAAGAGATGGTCGCCAGCATGCAGGCCGGGGCGGTGATCGTCGATCTGGCGGTCGAGGCCGGCGGCAACTGCGAGATGTCAGAGCCGGGCAAGACCGTCACCACGCCGAACGGGGTGAAGATCGTCGGTCTCAACAACCTTCCGGGCCGCCTCGCGCAAACGGCATCCGACCTTTACGCCAAGAACCTTCTCAACTTCCTGACGCCGCTTACGGACAAGGAAAAGACCGGCACGCTGGCCATCGACTGGGACGACGAGATCGTCAAGGGCTGCTGCGTCACGCGCGACGGCGAGGTCGTGAACGCGCGGGTCAAGGACGCCATGGGGGCCAAGGCGCCCGCTGAAAAGAAAGAACCGGCCAAGAAACCGGCTGCGAAGAAGGCCGCCGCCAAGAAGGCCGATGACACGCCGGCCGAGACGTCCGACGACAAAACCCAAGACAAGGGGAACTGACGATGGATACCGCAACGATCGCCAAACAGGCACAAGAGCTTGCCGCCGGCGCCGCGCAGCTTCTCGAACAAACGCAGCGTCTGGCCGCGGACGCCGCCGCCGTCGTCGCGCAGCAGGCGCCCGCCCTGGGCGGCCACGACAGCTTCCTCGGCCTGTTCACGGTCTTCGTGCTGGCCTGCTTCGTCGGCTACTACGTGGTGTGGTCGGTGACCCCGGCGCTGCATTCGCCGCTGATGGGCGTGACCAACGCGATTTCCTCGGTGATCATCGTCGGCGGCATTCTGGCGGCCGGGCCCAAGGGCATGGATTTCTCGTCCTGGATGGGCTTCTTCGCGATCATGCTGGCGTCGGTGAACATCTTCGGCGGTTTCATCGTGACGCATCGAATGCTCGCCATGTTCAAGAAAAAAGACAAGAAATAGGGGAGGCCTGAACGATGACCGCAAGCTGGACGGGCTACGCCTATCTGATTTCCTCGGTGCTGTTCATTCTGGCCCTCCGGGGCCTGTCGTCGCCGGTGACCGCGCGCCGCGGCAACATGATGGCCATCATCGGCATGACCATCGCCATCATCACCACGCTCATGGACCCGGGCGTCATGTCGTTCGGCATGATCGTCCTGGCGATCCTCATCGGCGGCTCGATCGGAACCGTGACGGCGCTGAAGATCCAGATGACGGCCCTGCCGCAACTGGTCGCCGCCTTCCATTCCCTGGTCGGCATGGCGGCGGTGTTCGTGGCGACCTCGGCGCTGTTCAATCCCAAGGCCTACGGCCTGGGGGCGATCGGTGAAATTCCGGGGGCCTCCCTGGTCGAAATGTCGCTGGGCACGGCGATCGGCGCCATTACCTTTTCGGGCTCGGTGATCGCCTTCGCCAAGTTGCAGGGCATCATGTCGGGTGCGCCCATTACCTTTCCGGGGCAGCACAAGCTCAACGCGCTTGTCGGGCTCGCGATCCTGGCGCTCATCGTCACCTTCGTCGGCTCGGAATCCCATTCCGTCTACTGGGGCATCGTGGCGCTGTCGTTCGCCATCGGTTTCCTGCTGATCATTCCCATCGGCGGCGCCGACATGCCCGTGGTCGTGTCCATGCTCAACTCGTACTCGGGCTGGGCGGCGGCCGGCATCGGCTTCACCCTGTCCAACCCGGCGCTGATCATCACGGGCGCCTTGGTCGGCTCGTCCGGCGCGATCCTGTCCTACATCATGTGCAAGGGCATGAACCGCTCGATCATCAATGTGCTGCTGGGCGGCTTCGGCGGCGATTCCGGCGGGGCCGCCGTCGCCGCATCCAACGACGGCAAGTCGGTGAAATCGGGTGCCGCCGACGACGCGGCGTTCATCATGAAGAACGCGTCCAAGGTCATCATCGTGCCCGGTTACGGCATGGCCGTCGCTCAGGCCCAGCACGCGGTGCGGGAAATGGCCGACCTGCTGAAGGCCGAGGGGGTCGAGGTCCGCTACGCCATCCACCCCGTCGCCGGGCGCATGCCGGGCCACATGAACGTCCTGCTGGCCGAAGCCAACGTGCCCTATGACGAGGTGTTCGAGTTGGAGGAGATCAACCACGAGTTCTCGACCGCCGACGTCGCCTACGTGATCGGCGCCAACGACGTGACCAACCCGACCGCCAAGACCGATCCGAAGAGCCCGATCGCCGGGATGCCGATCCTGGACGTGGAAAAGGCGGGCACGGTGCTGTTCATCAAGCGCGGCATGTCGTCGGGCTACGCCGGGGTCGACAATCCGCTGTTCTTCGCCGACAACACCATGATGCTGTTCGGCGACGCCAAGAAGATGACGGAAGAGATCGTCCAGGCCCTGGGCTGATCCCATACGCGCGTTTTGAACGGATGCCAACGCCGTCGGGCGTCCGTTTAGGCGGCCCGCCCGTGGCATTGTTTGTAACGCTTGCCCGACCCGCAAGGGCAAGGCGCGTTACGCGGCATCGGTGGCCCTGGCGGGAATTGCGTACCGGGTGGTGTGCGGATCTCATCGAATTCCGGGATGTTCCGAACGCGGTCACCGCCGATGCGGTCCCGCGCATCAGTCAGAATCTCATCCAGCGACCGGTCCAGGAACCGCAGGCAGGCCTGGCCCATATGCGCCAGATGATCGGGCGTCGACAGCCGGTTGAGGTAGTATTCCATGAATACCAGATGCGCGCCGACGGTCCCGCGGACCAGGATGTTGGCCGCGCTTTTCGCTCCCGCCGGAGCGAGTTCGGTATGGCCCTCCGCATAGCGGAAGATCTGCCCGGCCATGGGGATGTAGGCCTTGTCGGCGAAATTCCGGATCCCCTTGAGGATGCCGCGGAGTTTGTGGAACCGATCCTCGATCTCGGCAATCATCTCGGGACCCGGCCAGGAGGCCGGCATGCGGGACAGGTTCCAGGGAGCGAAACCGTCGAGGATGGCCGTGACGGTTTTCTGTTTCGGTTGCGGCGCCGGAGGTGGCGTCAGATCCCCCGACCGCACGGCGCGGGCCCCCGCGACCGCCGCGCCGTTTGAACAGTTCATATAGATGCGATCGCTTGGGTCGTGCTTCACGGCCAGGGACAGGGCTTGTAGAGCCTGGTAGAGACCTGCGGAGGTCTGGCATGTGCCGCCGAAGTTGCCGGGCACCGGTATGTCATATTCGGGGGCGTGGTAGCCGTCCCCCGATGTTCGGTGCCAGGTTCCCTCCGCATGGTCGCGGTCACGGTCCCGCGCGCCCATGTCCGTGCCGAAGAAGCAGATTTCCGGAAAATTCTGTTCACGGGCGAAGGCCAGGGCGAGATTGCTGACCGTCGGTTCTCCGAGGATCGGCTGGCAGTCCATATCTAGGGCATAGAGAGGGTGAGTCGGCAGGTTCTGGCGGCTGGTGAACACGGTACAGCGGAACTTGCCGACGGCGTCGGGATCGACGGAGATCGGCGCGACCAGGGGAATGGTGCTCAGATCAAACGACCGGGCCACCGGCTCCAGGACGGGGCCGACATTCAGGTTTTCCAGCTCGACGTGGAAATCCGGGCGGATATCCGCCGCCATCAAAGGCGCCAAGGCGGATCCGCAGCTGATAATCACCGCGCGGTCCTGGTTTTTCTTCAGGAAGGCAAGGTCCATGTCCAGCGACGGGCCGCTGCCGACCACCCAGGCCGGGAGATTTTGGGCAGGCCGCGCCCGGCGTGTGTACAGAAAGGAATCCGGCTGGCGAAGGTTGGCCTCCGAGTTCCGCAGCATCAGGCTGTTGTCATAGAAGGTGCCGAGCGTCGAAAGCGCCCGATAGCCCAGGCGGCCCAGGGTGTCGGCCAGGGGTTGGGCGATGGAAACCGGACCGAAGGCCGCAATCGTCATGGCGTCCAGGGCCCAGGGTGCGGTCGCGGAAAGGATCGAATACGCCTTACCGGCGATCACGACCGGATCATCCGCTGGGATGAAGAATATCTCTCCCCCATGGTTGCGCACCTGACGCGCCGCGGCGGACCAGTCAACCAGGTTCAGGTTGGCGTTGAAGCGGTCAAGGTCGTCGATGACGACAAACAGATAGATGCAGCGCGTTTTCCGGACAAAGTTCAATAAACCGCCCGTTTCCGGCGTCCCCATCACCATCAGGGCGCAGGACAGGGTAAAGGTGGGCGAGGGCAAAAGGGGAATATCCGCGGCCCGCGCCTCGGTCAGGATGTCCTGAATGAAACGGGTGAGATAAGGGTCCCGTCCGTCGGGCTCCGGGGCCTGGATGGCCAGGCGTGCAATAAACGTCGGGGAGGATGGGGAGGCGGAGGGAAGGGCGGCCGAAGCCGTCGGCGGACGGCGGGAAAGGGCTTCGGCCACCGGCGCGGCGGTTTGCTCCAGGAAGGCCAGATTCGCGCTCCGCAGGTCCGCCGCCGTCATTGCCATCTCCCCATTTCCGAACATCCGGGCCTCAGGGTGCAATCCGGGTAGGGATTTCGGAGATGGCTGTCAAGCATCCACGCGAAAAGGTTCCGCAATCGCGGTTCACGCAAACGAAACGCCCCATCGTCCCAACCGGGACCCGGGGCGTTGCGAAAAATTTGAAAACGGACCGGTCAACCGCGGACCGGCGGTGTGCGGAGAGCTAGAAGCCCTCGCGCTCGATCCGCTTGCGCTCAAGCTTGCGCGCACGGCGCACGGCTTCGGCCTTTTCACGGGCCCGGCGCTCGGAGGGCTTTTCGTAGGAGCGGCGCAGCTTCATTTCGCGGAAGATGCCTTCGCGCTGCATCTTCTTTTTCAGGGCCTTGAGGGCCTGATCCACGTTGTTGTCTCGGACGATGACTTGCACGGTAAGGTCACGCTCCTAATCTTATAGTCAACAAAATCAATCGGACCTGTGCTATCACCGGTCCGGGAAGACGGGCTTCTATCACATAGATATCGCCTTGTGAAGGAGCAAACGTGTTATTTCCCGGGGAACCATCCGGCGTCATAAAGGCGTCTTCACGCCCCGGATCAAGAGGATTTCGACGATGGCCATTTTGAAAATCGCGCGCATGGGACATCCGGTGCTGATGGGCACCGCCCAGCCGGTCGAAGACCCCACGGATCCGCGCATTCACGGCCTGATCGCCGACATGGTCGAAACCATGGCCGACGCGCCGGGCATCGGCCTGGCCGCACCCCAGGTCCATGTGCCGCTGCGTATCGTCGTGTTCCGGGTGCCCGGCGAACGCTGCGCGGACAAAAAGGACGTGCCGCTGACCGTGCTGGTCAATCCGGTGATCGAGGTCGTCGGCGACGACGTCGAGGAAGGCTGGGAAGGCTGCCTGTCCCTGCCCGAGATGACCGGCCGGGTGCCGCGACCGACCCATATCCGCTACCGCGCCCAGGGCCTGGACGGCAAGACCTTCGAGCGCGAGGCCGTGGGCTACCACGCCCGCGTGGTGCAGCACGAATGCGACCACCTGGACGGCATTCTCTATCCCATGCGCATGGCGGACCTTTCCACCTTCGGCTTTGTCGAGGAAATGGCCCGCGCCCCCCGCACGGCCATGGCGGATGAGGCCGACAGCGAAGACGGAGAAGCCGCATGACCGCCCAATCAACGCGCATGACCGCCGACGAGGCCCGCGCCCGCCACACAGCCCTGCGCGACCGCCTGATCGCGGCGGCCCTCGACCACGTTCCGTTCGATGGCTGGTCGCGGAAGGCCCTGGAACGGGGGGCAGGGGACCTGGGCCTGGGTCCGGCGGACGTGCTGCGCGCCTTTCCGGGCGGGCCGGCCGACGCCGCCGACCATTTCGCCGACTGGTCCGACCGGCGCATGCTGGCGGAACTGGCCAAGGTCGATCTGGACGCCCTCAAGGTGCGGGAACGGGTGGCGCTCGGCGTGCGTCTGCGCCTGGAAATGAATGCGCCCTACCGCGAAGCCATGCGCCGGCTGCTGTCGTTCCTGGCGCTGCCGCCGAACGCGCCCCTGGCGGCGCGCATGACCTGGCGCACCTGCGACCATATCTGGCACGCGGCCGGCGACCGGGCGGCCGATTTCAACCATTACACCAAGCGGGGATTGCTCGCCCCGGTCTATACTTCGACCATCATGTACTGGCTGTCCGATACCTCGGACGGTTTCGCCGACACCTGGGGCTATTTGGACCGGCGCCTGGCCGATGTCCTGAAAATTCCCATGTACAAGGCCAAGGCGCAGCAGGCGCTCGGCCGGCTGCCGTCGCCGCTGGGCCTTTTGAAGCGCCTGAAAGCGGCAACCCGCCCCGGGCCCGGTTCGGCGGCCTGACGGCCCCTGCCGAGGGGCAGGGAATCCCGCATTATGGAAACCTTTCAGGCGGCGCTCCGGTCGGTTATGCTTTCCGTCGGGATTGATGGGGTTTCGAGCAAAAGGAGACGCGGACCGTGAGTGCTGCGCAAACCGGTACATCCGCCGCCAGTCCGGCCAACGGCCGGGCCTATCGTCAGGGCGCCGCCATGGCGCCGGTCAATCTGGCCAACCATTTCCTGGAATGCTGCAAGCTTAACCGCTACCTCACCGTCGCCGACGGCCATCGCTTCATCATTACCGAGGATTTCGCGCGCAACATCGCGATCCCGGCCGACGCGGCGGCCATGGCGGCGATCTATTCCCGCGACAAACTGGTCGCCCAGGCGGCGATCCTGCCGCTCGGCCAGCTTGCCAAGAAGCTGAAGAAAAAACGTGACCGCGACGCCTATGAGCGCCTGTTCGCGCTGATCGAGGAACAGGCCCTGGACGAGCGGGTGCGCGACAGCGCCCATACGCTGCTGGAAAAGGGCTTCCGCGAGGCCGAGATCAAGTCCATCGAGGCCGAACTGAACGACCAGATGAGCCCGGCCCGGGCGCGCTACCGCGATTTCCTCGACCATGTCCGGCGCATGATGGACGGCGCCATGACGCCTGCGGCCTTCGTCGAGGAGTTCAAGGCCTTCACCGCCGAGGTCGCCGGACGTCTGGATTTCGGCATCTACAGTTTCTGCCTCGATCGCCTGTTCGGCAGCCTGCGCATCCCGGGCGCGGTCAAACAGTTGCTGGTCGGCGAACTGCTGGCCTTTCCGCCCCTGGTGCGGCGCGAACTGCTGACCAATATCCTGGTGTTTCCCGGCCAGACCGAGGATCTGAAGCGCTTCGTCAAGAACACGGTGCTGGCCGAACTGGGCCGTTCCGTCGCGGTCGAGATCGAATTGCTGGAGGCCTACCGGATGCGCCGTATCACCCTGGACGATCTGGCCGGCACGGCCTGATCCCGGGACAATCCTTCGTCACCCGTTGGGCAGCTTGCCCTTGGGGTAAAGCCGGTTGACGTGGCCCATCTTGCGGCCCGGTCGGGCTTCGGATTTGCCGTAAAGGTGCAGGCGGGCCCCCGGGTCGGCCAGCAGGTCGGGCCAGCCGTTCACATCATCGCCGATCAAATTCTTCATGACCGCGTCGTGATGACAATCGACGGACCCGAGCGGCAGGCCGCAGACCGCCCGCACCAGCTGTTCGAACTGGCTGGTGGCGCAGGCGTCCATGGTCCAATGGCCGGAATTGTGGGGCCGGGGCGCCATTTCGTTGACCAGGATGCGCTGATCCCGGGTCACGAACATCTCGACCGCCAACAGGCCGACAAGGTCCAGGGTATCGGCCAGATCGTGGGCGATGGCGACGGCCTGATCGGCCAGGCCGTCGGCCAGACGGGCCGGGGCCATGGTGGTGTCCAGGATATGGTTGACGTGGCGGTTTTCGACCGCCGGATAGGTCGCCCAACCGCCGTGGGGGGACCGGGCGGTGATGACGGAAATCTCGCAGTCCAGGTCGACGAAGGCTTCCAGGATGCCGATCTCGGCGCCCATTTCGGCCCAGGCGGCGGCGTAATCGCAATCGGGGGCGATCAGCACCTGGCCCTTGCCGTCGTATCCCATGCGTGACGTCTTGAGCACGGCCGGACGGCCGATCTCGTCCGCGGCCTTGGCAAGGTCCTCAGCCGAGGCGACCCGGCGGTAGGGCGTGGTCGGTGCCGTCTTGTTGATGAATTCCTTTTCCTTGAGGCGGTCCTGGGCGATGGCCAGGCATTGCGGGCCGGGCCGCACCAGGGCGTGTTCGGCCAGGAATTCCGCACTGTCCGCCGGCACGTTCTCGAACTCGAAGGTCACCACGTTGACGGCTTCGGCGAAGGATTTAAGGGCAGCGCGGTCATCGTAATCGGCAATCGTGGCCGCTGCCGAGACCTGGATGCCGGGGGAATCGGCTTCGGGCGTAAAGATGTGGCAGCGGTAGCCGAGCCGGGCCGCCGCCAGGGCCGTCATGCGGCCGAGCTGGCCGCCGCCCATAATGCCGATGGTGCTGCCGGGCGGCAGCGGGTGGACGGAACGGGGAGCCATGGTCAGGAGCCTTTGGGATTGTCCGTGGGGACGTCGGCGACGGAAGCCGTCTGTTTGGCGCGGAAATCGTCAAGGGCGGCGGCGACGCCGTCGTCCATGAGGGCGATCACGGCGGCGGCCAGAAGGCCTGCGTTCGTCGCCCCCGGCTTGCCGACGGCCAGCGTGCCGACGGGCACGCCGCCCGGCATCTGAACGATCGACAGCAGGGAATCCATGCCCTTCAGGGCCTTGCTTTCCACCGGCACGCCGAACACGGGCAGCGGCGTCAGCGCCGCCGCCATGCCCGGCAGGTGGGCGGCGCCGCCGGCGCCGGCGATGATCGCCTTGAGGCCGCGGCCGCGCGCCGCCTTGGCGTAGTCGTACAGGCGGTCGGGCGTGCGGTGGGCGGAGACGATGCGGGTCTCGTGCGGGACGCCGAGTTCGGTCAGCACATCCGCCGCATGGCGCATGGTGTCCCAGTCCGATTGACTGCCCATGATGATGCCGACCAGGGGGGTGTCGGCGGCCGATTGCGGCATGTTGAAACCTCGCTTCCGGTGAAGGCCGCGTTCAAGGCCTTCGGGTGACGGGAAGCGCGTCATTATATGGCCCGCCGCGGCCACCGCAAGGGTTCAAATATCCTTGAAACGTAAGGCTTTATTAACAATATAAAGGCAATCTAATGTGACAGCAGTCCGTTTGATCGCCGAGAACGGCGACCTGGAAGGGAGACCCGGCATGGATGTGAACCAGGCCGCCCCCGTCCAGCCGGTAGGACCTGGCGGAGGGCACGGCGGCGGCGCCGGCCCGGGCGGCGGCAAGAAAGAAGAGCACCACGAAGAGCAGGCCAAGAACGGCCATTCGGAACCGGCCATCAACGTGTCCGGCCTTCTGTCCATGGAAGGCCTGTCGCCGGAGGCCCAGCATGCCATCGAGCGCATGGCGTCCGAGGTTGAACCCCTGCGCCGCCAGCTTGCCCATGCCCATGAGGAACTGACCGAGGCGCGCGCCAACGAATTCCGCGATGCCGTGGTTCCGGCGCTGAACCGGCGGGGGGTCATGGCCGAGATGGAAAAGCTGATCCACCGCCTGGGCCATATCGAGGCGCGGCCGGCGCTGATCCTGATTCATCTCGCCAACGGCGACGATATCCGCCGGGCTCATGGCCTCGCGGCGCTGGACCAGGCCTTGCGCCTGACCTGCGACGTGTTGGGGGCGGATAGCCATCAGGCCATGGTCATGGGCAGCCTGGGCGGCAACGATTTCGCCATGGTGGTGCTCGAAGACGGGATCGAGGGTGCGCGGCGCAAGGCCGGCGAGATTGAGGCGGCGCTGCGCGCCACCCATACGGCCCAGGGGCTTTTTCTTGAGGCGCGCACGGGCGTCGCCCTGCTGGAGCCGGGCATGACCGCCGAGGCGGCGCTCACCGCCGCCGACCGGAACCTGCGCTAGACCCAAGGTCCAGGCTTTACAGTCCCCTCCGCACTAACTACAACACGGGCCAACACGCATGTATCGCCGCGCCGTGGGCGGCGGCGCGCGTGCGCCAAGGACGCTCAACCGCTTCCGGGCGCACGAAACCCGCATTCCGAAAGATGTGACATGACTGAATTCGACGGCGTCGCAATGGCGCTTGGCCAGGCGTTGAGCAAACGTGGCTATACCGTCCTGACCCCCGTGCAGACCGCGATCCTGGCGCCGGAACTCCGGGATGCGGACGTCCTGGTCTCGGCCCAGACCGGGTCGGGCAAGACCGTGGCTTTCGGTCTGTCGCTGGCGCCGACCCTGTTGGCGGGCGAAGATCGCTTCGGGCGGGCGGCGGAGCCCTTGGCGCTGGCTGTGGCGCCGACGCGGGAACTCGCACTTCAGGTCAAGCGCGAACTGGATTGGCTGTACGAGATGACGGGCGCGGTCTCGGCCTCCTGCATCGGCGGCATGGACATGGGAAATGAACGCCGAGCCCTCAACAAGGGTGCCCATATCGTCGTCGGCACGCCCGGCCGCTTGCGCGACCATATCGAGCGCGGATCGTTGAACGTCAGCGGCCTGCGCGCCGTGGTGCTGGACGAGGCCGATGAGATGCTCGACCTGGGCTTCCGCGAGGACCTGGAATTCATTCTCGACGCCGCGCCCAAGGACCGCCGCACCCTGATGTTTTCCGCCACCGTGCCGCGCAGCATCGCGACCCTGGCCAAGCGCTATCAGCGCAACGCCGTGCGCGTCGCGACGACGGAGGAGCAGAAACAGCACCTCGACATCGAATACCGCGCCCTGGCCGTGGCGCCCAACGACCGGGAAAACGCCATCATCAACCTGCTGCGCTATTACGACGCCAAAAGTGCCCTGGTGTTCTGCGCCACCCGCGCGACCGTCAACCATATGACCAGCCGCTTCGCCAACCGGGGCTTTTCCGTCGTCGCCTTGTCGGGGGAGTTGAGCCAGAACGAACGCACCCATGCGCTTCAGGCCATGCGCGACGGCCGGGCCCGGGTCTGCATCGCCACCGACGTGGCGGCGCGCGGCATCGACCTGCCCGATCTGGAACTGGTGATCCACGCCGATATCCCGAAGACCCGGGAAACCCTGCTGCACCGAAGCGGGCGCACGGGCCGCGCCGGGCGCAAGGGCGTCAGCGCCCTGATCGTGCCGCACAACCTGCGCTACCGCACGGAACGCCTGCTGGACAGCGCCAATGTCGAGGCGACCTGGGCCAAGGCGCCGTCGGCCGATGAAATCCTGGCCCGCGACCGCGATCGCATCCTCACCGACCCGGCCCTGAGCGAGCCCCTGAACGACGAGGAACAGGCCTTCGCGGCGGAGCTTCTGGGCCGCTACAGCGCCGAGCAGATCGCCGGCGCCTTCCTGCGCCAGCAGATGGCCGGCATGTCGGCGCCCGAGGAACTGTTGGATACGGGGCCGTCGGACCGCTCGACGGAGCGCAAGGAAGCCCGCCGCGACAACTTCAAGGGGGGCGTGTGGTTTTCCCTTTCCGTCGGCCACAAGCAGAACGCGGAGCCGCGCTGGCTGCTGCCCATGCTGTGCCGCGCCAGCCATATGACGAAGCGGGAAATCGGCGCCATCCGCATCTTCAACACGGAAACCTTCGTCGAGCTCAGCGCCGATTGCGCCGACCGCTTCGTCGAGGAACTGGGTTCCGACATGACCATGGAAAAGACGATCCGCGTGGCGCGGGTCGACGGCCTGCCGGACATGCCGGCCGACGGGGGCCGCGAACAGCGCGGCAAGACCTATCAGGGCGACAAGCCGGCCTGGAATCCGCAGGCGGCCGCACGCGGCGACGCGCCCAAGAAGAAAAAATTCTCGCGCCGCGAGGACGCCCGGGCCGACGCCCTGAACGACGACCGCCCACCGGCCGGCGACCGCCCGCAAAAGCCCCATGGCGACAAGCCCTGGGACGGGGGCGGCAAGAAGGCCAAGGGCAAGAAGACGTACAAGGTAAAGAAGCCCCACCGGGGCCAGGCCCCCGGCGGCGGCAACCCGGCCGGGAACGCCCCGCTTAAGCGCAAGAAGCCGAAAAAGCACGCCGACTAGGCTGCTCTTTACTCACTCACATCGGAAGTCATCATCTTGTTACGACCCTTATTCGCCGCTCTCGCGGACTGCTTTTCTTTTGCCGAATGGAAAGGCGACGGATCGCCGGCCCATGTCCTTGGCCGCATCAAGACGGAATTGCTGTCGGGCCTGACCGTGTCCCTGGCCCTGGTGCCGGAAGCCGTGGCCTTCGCCTTCGTCGCCGGGGTGCATCCCTTGGTCGGGCTGTATGCCGCCTTCATCATGTGTTTGATCACGGCGGTCATCGGCGGCCGGCCGGGCATGATTTCCGGGGCGACCGGGGCCTTGGCCGTGGTCATGGTGTCCCTGGTCGCCAGTCATGGGGTCGAATACCTGTTCGCCGCGGTCGTCCTGATGGGGATAATCCAGATATTGGCCGGCTTTCTACGGCTCGGGAAATTCATCCGTCTGGTCCCGCATCCGGTCATGTTGGGCTTCGTGAACGGACTGGCGATCGTCATTTTCCTGGCGCAGTTGGCGCAGTTTCAGGTTCCCGGACCCGACGGCGTCAAGGTCTGGATGACCGGCCTGCCGCTGGCGATCATGCTGGGGCTGGTGGCGCTGACCATGGCGATCATCTGGATCACGCCGAAGATCACCTCCGTCGTTCCCGCCCCCCTGGCCGGGATTGCGGTGTCCGCCGCCATCGTCATCGGGTTCGGCATCGACGTGCCGCGGGTCAGCGATCTGGCGACGGTCAAGGGCAGCTTGCCGCCGTTCCATATTCCCATGGTGCCGCTGACCTTCGAAACACTGCGGATCATCTTTCCCTATGCGGTGATCCTGGCCGCCATCGGTCTGATCGAAAGCCTGCTGACCCTGAACGTCGTCGGTGAAATCGTCGGCAAGCGCGGCGGCGCCTCCCAGGAATGCGTCGCCCAGGGCGTGGCCAACACGGTCACCGGATTTTTCGGCGGCATGGGCGGTTGCGCCATGATCGGGCAATCCGTGATCAACGTGCAGTCGGGCGGGCGCACGCGGCTGTCGGGGATTTCGGCGGGGCTGTTCCTGCTGAGCTTCATCCTGTTCGCCTCCGGCCTGATCGATCAGATTCCCCTGGCGTCCCTGGTCGGGGTCATGCTGATGGTCGTCATCGGCACCTTTGCCTGGCAAAGCCTGATCATCCTGCGCCGCATTCCCCTGACCGACGCCCTGGTCATGGGGCTGGTGACGGTGGTCACGGTGGTGAGCGATCTCGCCATCGCCGTCGTCGTCGGCGTGATCGTCTCGGCCCTGGCCTATGCCTGGACCAATGCCAAGCGCATCCGTGCGACGACCTATAAGACGCCCGAGGGCGGCAAGGTCTATCAGATCGAGGGCCCCTTGTTCTTCGGGTCCACGGACGGGTTCGCCGAAATTTTCAATCCCAAGGGCGACCCCGGGCTCGTCATCGTCGATTTCATGAACAGCCGGGTCGCCGATCAGTCGGCCCTGCAGGCCATCGAGGCCCTGGCCATGAAATACAATGCCCTGGGCAAGACCCTGCAGCTGCGTCATTTGTCGCGGGACTGCCACCAGTTGCTCAGCCGGGCCGGGCAGTTGATGCTGGATTCCGACGACGACCCCAACTACGGCGTCGCCGTCGACTACTTCGTCAAGACGGGTAAAATGGGCGGCGCCCACTAAGAGGCGGGTCGATTTTCTGCACGATGCCGGTGATCCGATCCGAAAAGGCGTCCGTACAAACCTCAAGTACGGAGCATTTTGCGTGATCCGGCGTCTTTGTGTTGCGCCGGATAACCTCTTCCTCCCCCCCGACGAAAGGCGTGCTCCGTACGCCGAACGGAGCCCGGCGACGTCCTCCTCCCCCCTCTCAATCGTTGCCGGGCTCCAATTCTTCGTGATAAGGACCGAAGCATGTGCCGAGCAAAGCCCCTGGCCGCGATTTTGGCGCTTTGCGCCCTGCTGATCCTGAACGGTAAGACCATGGCCGACGCGACCACCGCCCATGACTTCGCCTTCACCGCCATCGACGGTACGCCGCTGCCGCTGAAATCCTTCGCGGGCAAGGCGGTGCTGGTCGTCAACACGGCCTCGCAATGCGGCTTCACGCCCCAGTACACGGCTTTGCAGGACCTGTGGTCCCGCTACCGCGACAAGGGCTTCGTGCTGCTGGGCGTGCCGTCGAACGATTTCGGTGGACAGGAACCGGGCACGGCGGCGGAGATCAAGGAATTCTGCGAGGTCAATTTCAACGTCGATTTCCCGCTCACGGAAAAGGCCGCGGTCACGGGCGGCGGCGCCCATCCGTTCTACGCCTGGGCGGGCAAGGAATTGGGGGCGCTGGCCAAACCGCGCTGGAATTTCCACAAATACCTGATCGCGCCCGACGGGCGGCTGATCGACTGGTTCTCGACGCCGACCTCACCGACCGCACCGCGCGTTCTCAAGGCGGTCGAGGGCGCCCTGGCCGGAGGCCGTTGAGGCCGCCCATCCGGGTCAGGCCGTGCCGTGCCCGATATGGGGAAAGGTCATGCATACTTCCGTGCCGACCCGCACTTTGCTGGTGATCGTGATCGTGCCGCCGTGGGCTTCCACCAGACCGCTGGCGATGGACAGCCCCAGGCCCGATCCGTCGTGTTTGCGGGCCAGGACATTGCTGATCTGGTAAAACGGGCGGGCGATCTCGCCCAGCTTGTCGGTGGGAATGCCGATGCCGGTATCGCGGATGCAAATTTCGACCGCCAGTTCGGTTTCCCGGGCCGAAATGAAGATGTGGCCGCCGGGCGGGGTGAACTTGATCGCATTCGACAGGATGTTGCTCATGACCTGGGCGAACGCCCTGGGATCGGCGTCAATTGTCAGGCCGCCGTCGATGTCGTCAGGTTCAAGGGTGATGCCGCCGTCCGCGGCGACCGCGTCGATCATTTTGAGAACCCCGGAAACCTCATCCCGGACATTCAGGGTTTCGATGTCCAGGTCGTATTGCCCCGCCTCGATGCGGGACAGGTCGAGAATGTCGCGGACCAGGCTCAGCATGTGAAGACCGGCGGTCCGCACGTCCTCCAGATATTCCGCCTGTTTGCCATGGACGGGCCCGGCGACGCCGCCGAGCATGGCGTCCGTGAAGCCGATGATCGCGTTCAAGGGGGTGCGGAATTCATGGCTCATGACGGCCAGGAACCGGCTTTTCGCCTGGTTGGCTTCGACGGCGGCCTCCAGCGCTTCTTGCAGGCGGTCGGCGTTTTCGATCTGTTTCGTGATGTCGGATCCGATGCCCCGGTAACCGGCAAAGGCGCCGTCGGGCGTGAACACAGCCTTGCCGCTGAGCCGGACCGTTCGCACGCCGCCCATGGGCACGGCGATCCGGCACACGAAATCGCGGAAGCTGCGGCGTTCGCGGACTTCTTTTTCATGCTGCCACTTGTCCCTTGTCGGCGCGTCGGCCAGGACTTCCCACACGGACCGGCCAAGGAAGTGGGACGGCGGCAGGCCCAGGTTGTCCTGCACGGTGCCGCTGATGAAGGTGAACTTCAGGTCGGGTCCTTTTTCCCAGAACCAGTCGGACGCGGCCTCGGCGAAGTCCTGGAAGCGGTCCCTGAGAAGCTGCAGTTCCGCGGTGGTCTGCTGGCGAGCCTTTTCCAGCCGATAGGCGTTGACCAGGCCGGCGATCTGCGCCGGAAGCTGGGCAAAGGAGTCCGTGCCCTTGACCAGATAGTCGTTGGCGCCATGCCTGATGGCTTCGACGGCGTCGGATTCAGACCCGTTGCCGGTCAGCACGATGATCGGGATGTTGCCGTCCAGGCTGCGCACGAAGCGGACCAAGTCTACCCCGGACCCTTCGGGAATGTTCAGGTCGGTGACGATGGCGTCGAAGGTGTCTTTCTCGAACATCGCCATCGCTTCGCGGCAGTTGGTGTGCCATTGGGGCGAGACCTCGGTGTTCTGGCGCGAGAACTGGCGCAGGGCGAGCCGGTAATCGTTCTCGTCGTCTTCGACAAAGAACAGGGAGATGCCCTGGGGGGCGGGAAGTGCTGTGTCAGAATGCATGGCCGTCCCTTGGGAAATAGTTGGTCCGCGTCCAATAGTCGATAAGCCGCTCGCTCATGCGGCCCAGGTCCTGGGACCGCACGGGTTTGATCAGATAACTGTTGGCGCCCAGGTCATAGGCCAGCTTCACGTCGGTCGGGTCCGAGGACGAGGTTAGGATCACGACCGGAATCCGCCGTGTCCGGCGGTCCCCCTTCAATGCCTTGAGCACCGCATGGCCGTCGAGCTTGCGCAGCTTGAGGTCCAACAGAATGCAGGTCGGCCGGGTTTCGGCCGCGCCGCGGGCGTCGTCACCCGAAGGCAGCAGATGGGACAGGGCTTCGTCGCCGTCCTGAAGGATCTGGATATCGACGTCCGGCGCGGCGACAGTCAGGGCGCGTTTCAGCAGCGTCGCGTCGGCGGGTTCGTCCTCGATGATCAGGAATTTGTCCTTCATGGGTCGGTTGCCTTGTTCATGCCGGGTCCCGCCGGTCGCCGCGCCGCAACGGCAGAAAGACCGTCACGGTCGTTCCTTTGCCGACTTCGGACACCAGTTCGATTGTTCCCTGATGAACGTCGATGCCCTTTTTGACGATGGCCAGGCCGATGCCCGTGCCGGGGTAGGATTTCCGGTCGTGCAGCCGGTGAAATATCTGAAAGACCTTCTGGAAACAGTTCTCCGGGATGCCGATGCCGTTGTCGGCAACGGCGATTTCCAGCATCCCCGGCCGCTTGCGGCCGGTGATGCGGACCCGGGGCGCGGCATCCGGCCGGGTGAATTTGAGGGCGTTCATGATCAGGTTCTGGAACACGCTGTTCAGGGTCGGCGTGTGGGCCTCGATGACGTCCCATTCGCCGGCCATGGTGACCTCGGCCTCGCGGGACGTAATCTCGTGATCCAGGGTGGTCAGAATTTCCCCGATAAACGCCTGCAAAGGCACCTGTTTGAACAGCAGGTCGTCGCGGCCGATGCGGCTGTAGTCCAGCAGATCGTCGATCATCTGGCCCATGCGGGTCGCCGAATCCGCGATATGGTCCAGGTATTCGCCGGCCTCGGGCGCCAGGGTGTCGCCATAGTCCTCGACCAGGGCCATGGAAAACCCCTCGATGGCGCGCAGCGGCGCCTTCATGTCATGGGCGACCGAATAGGCGAAGGCCGCCAGTTCGTCGACACTGCGCTTGATCGCCAGTTCGGCGTCCTTGCGCTCCGTGATGTCGCGCACGATGCCGACGAAAACCGGCTTGCCGTCCTGCAACGCCTCGCCGACGGACAGTTCCATGGGAAAGGTGCTGCCGTCCTTGCGCTGACCCATGACCTCGCGCCCGATGCCGATGATCTTGCGCTCGCCCGTGGCCCGGTAGTTGGCCATGTAGCCGTCGTGTTCGCCGTGATAGGGCGGCGGCATCAGCATCTTCACGTTCTCGCCGATGACCTCGTCGGCGGAATAGCCGAACAGGCGCTGGCAGGCCGGGTTGAATATCTGTATGCGGGCCGAGGCGTCGATGATGATGACCCCGTCGACGGCCGTGTCGATGACCGCGCGGATGCGTTCCTCGCTTTCGCGCAGGTTCGTTTCGGCGGCCTTGCGTTCCGAGATGTCGCGGATGATGCCGACGAAAATCCTGGCGCCGTCGTGGATGGTCTCGCCGACGGACAGTTCCATGGGAAAGGTCGATCCGTCCTTGCGCTGGCCCGTGACCTCGCGCCCGATGCCGATGATCTTGCGCTGTCCGGTGCGGTAATAGTTGGCGAGATAGCCGTCGTGTTCTTCCCGATAGGGCGTCGGCATCAGCATGTTGACGTTGTTGCCGAGGGTTTCCTCGGCAGAGTATCCGAACAGCCGTTCGCAGGCGGGATTGAACGACTGTATCCGTCCGGCTTCATCCATGATGATGATGCCGTCGACCGCCGTAGACAGGACAACGCCCAGGCGGTTGGGTGTGTCCGTGCCTTGATTCAGGTCGTCCGCCGTCTTCGCCTCCCGTGCGTTGGAACCCAGCCAAACCTCTCGAAGCGGCGTTTTTTTGTCGTTGCGTGTTTTTTCCATCCCCGGGACTGACGCTTCGAATCGCTTCAGTTGCGCTTAGGGATGCTTATCCACCAATTGAATACCCGTGCGGCGGGCTTGGTCAATACACCGTTGGTCCGGGTTGACCCGATTGTTGGCAAAATCCGGTCAAGCTGCATCCGGTTGTGTGCGGGCGGGACAAAATGCGCGGGGCGGCCGACCGGAACGGGGTCAGGCGATGATGTCGGGCAGCAGCTGATCCTCAAGCGACGCGATCTCGTCCTTCAGGATCAGTTTGCGCTTTTTCAGGCGCTGCAGCTTGATCTGGTCGAAGGGGGGGGAATCGGCCAGATGACTGATGGCTTCGTCCAGGTCGCGGTGTTCGACCTTCAATTCCTCTAGCCTGCGGCGTAACGCGTCCTGCTCGTCCATGGTGCTCCGTGGGGGGAATTGGCCGCTGAACCCGCGGCGACGGCTGTTTCCGTCCACCCGTCTTTCATGATACCAGAATGGTCTTCGATCCTATAGACGCCACGCTGCCGGAATCCAAGAGGGCCGACGCAATGAAACGCCTGGGGCTGCTGACCAGCGGCGGTGACTGTGCCGGATTGAACGCCGCCATCCGCGCCGTGGTGAAGCGCGCGGTGACCGGCCATGGGGCCGAGGTCGTGGGGATTCTCCAGGGCACCAAGGGCCTGATGGAGCGGCCCGTGAAGGCGCGCCCGCTGGACCTTGCCATCTTCACCGGCGATATTCTGCGCCAGGGCGGCACCATGCTGGGCACCATCAACACGGGCAATCCCTTCGCCTTTCCGGACGGGCAGGGCAGCGTCATCGACCGCTCGGCCGAGGTGCTGGCCGGCATCCGCGGCCTCGGCCTCGACGCGCTGATCGGCATCGGCGGCGATGGCTCCATGCGCATTCTCAAGCGCCTGGCCGATCAGGGCAGCCTGCCCTTCGTCGGCATTCCCAAGACCATCGATAACGACGTGCCGGGCACGGAAATGTGCATCGGCTACCACACCGCCGTGGCGACGGCGGTGGAGGCGCTGGACCGCCTGCAACCCACGGCGGCCAGCCACCAGCGCGTCATGGTGCTGGAGGTCATGGGCCGCGACGCGGGCCATATCGCGCTGGCGGCCGGCATCGCCGGCGGGGCGGACGTGATCCTGATCCCGGAAATTCCTTATGACGCGGCGGCCATCGCGGCCAAGCTTACGTCCGTGACCCGGGAAGGCCGCAACCACGCGCTGGTCGTCTGCGCCGAAGCGGCGAAACCCGTCGGCGGCCATGCCGAAACACGCCCTGACCCCGGCGGCATGGTGCATTACGGCGGGGCCGGGCAGGTCGTGGGCGCCGACATCGCGCGGGCCACGGGGGCCGACGTGCGGGTCACCGTGCTGGGCCATGTTCAGCGCGGCGGCATGCCGACCAGCATCGACCGCCTGCTGGCCTCGGCCTTCGGCGTCCATGCGGTGGATCTGGCGGCGGCGGGGCAAACGGGGCGCATGGTCGGCTGGCGGGGCGGCGATACCATCGACACGGCGCTCGCGGATCTGGCCGACGGGCCGCGCTGCGTCGATTTGCAGGGCTCCCAGGCGCGCACGGCGCGGGGGCTCGGCATCTGCCTCGGCGACCGCTGATCCAGACACGGGTAAAGATCGGAAATTTCCCTAGGAAAATTCACCGAACTGGATGAACGGCCCTGGATTCAGGGGGTTATGGCTGCGACATAATCTGTCGTTCTGGGGGCGTCAGGTTTATTTTTGTTCCAATTTCGGCTATCATGACACTGTTGTGACAATCGTGCTTGATAAGGGCCGTCGACGGTCTGACGGCCCGCCATTGAGGAAGGAGTTCGTCAATATGAGTCTTGAACAACGGTTGGAAGCCTTAAAGGTACGTCATTCAACGCTGGAAGACCTGATCAACCAGGAAAGCTCAAGACCTCTCCCCGACGACATTGAAATACACGCCCTCAAGAAGGAAAAACTCAGGATCAAAGATGAAATGGCAGGTATCGCCACCCGGCACTAACGGGCGGCGGCGCTTGCGCGCGGACGGACGCCGGGGTTAGGCCGGCGGCCACGTCCCGCTGCGAAGCGTTTCAGACGATCGGGGACCATAAGACGCGGCGGCCTGGGAGGGCTGCCGCGTTTTTGATGGGGCGGCACGGCCCATGTCCAGGGCGGCGGCTTATGCCTCCGCCGCCGCCTCCCGCAGCTTGAACTTCTGAATCTTCCCCGTGCTGGTCTTCGGCAATTCGCCGAACACCACGTGTTTCGGGCATTTGTAGTGGGCCAGGTTGTCGCGGCAGAACTTGATGATGTCCTCGGCCGTCGGCGCCGGCACGCCCGCCTTCAGCTCGACGAAGGCGCAGGGGGTTTCACCCCATTTGTCGTCGGGTTTGGCGACCACGGCGGCGGTCAGGACGGCGGGGTGCTTGTAGAGCACGCCCTCGACTTCGATGGACGAGATGTTCTCGCCGCCGGAAATGATGATGTCCTTGGACCGGTCCTTGAGCTGGATATAGCCGTCGGGATGCATGACCCCCAGGTCGCCCGAGTGGAACCAGCCGCCGGCCAGGGACTTTTTCGTGGTCTCGGCGTTCTTCAGGTAGCCCTTCATGACGATGTTGCCCTGGAACATGGCCTCGCCCATGGTCTCGCCGTCGGCGGGCACGGGCTGCATGGTGTCCGGGTCGATGATCTGCAGGTCGTTCAGCGCGTGATAGGGCACGCCCTGGCGGGATTTCTTCTGGGCCTGTTCCTCGATCGGAAGCGCATCCCATTCCGGATGCCAGGCGCACATCACGGCCGGGCCGTAGGTTTCCGTCAGGCCGTAGGCATGGGTGACCTCGATGCCCTCGCGCTGCATGGCCTCCAGGGTCGCGGCCGGTGGCGGGGCGGCGGCGGCCATGAACTTGACCTTGTGGTCGAAGGGCTTCTTTTCGCCCTCGGTGGCGTTGACCAGGAAGCTCATGACGATGGGGGCGCCGCACATATGGGTGACCTTGTGCAGGGCGATGGCGTCGTAAATGTTGGCGCCGGTGACCCGGCGCAGGCAGATGTTGGTGCCGGCCAGGGCCGCGATGGTCCAGGGAAAGCACCAGCCGTTGCAGTGGAACATGGGCAGGGTCCAGAGATAGACCGGATGGTGCGCCATGTTCCAGCCGACGGCGTTGGACACCGCGTTCAGATAGGCGCCGCGGTGGTGGTAGACCACGCCCTTGGGATCGCCCGTGGTGCCCGAGGTATAGTTGAGCGAGATCGCCTGCCATTCGTCCTTCGGCAATTCCCAGTCGAACTCGCCGTCGCCTTCGGCCAGCAGGCTTTCGTAATCGGTTTCGCCCAGGGTTTCGTGGTCGTGGCCGGCCTCGGAATCGACGATGTCGATGACCGGAATGTCGCGGCCGATCAGGGCCAGCGCCGCCTTCACCGTCGGCGCGAATTCCGTGTCGGTCAGCAGCAGTTTGGCCTCGCCGTGGTTGAGGCAGAAGGCGATGGCTTCCGCGTCCAGGCGCACGTTGAGGGTGTTGATGACCGCGCCGGCCATGGGCACGGCGAAGGTCGCTTCGTACATCTCGGGCGTGTTGGCGCCCATGATGGCGACCGTATCCAGATGGCCGATGCCCCGCTTGGACAAGGCGGAGGCGAGCTTTCTCACCCGCGTATAGGTCTCGCGCCAGGTGAAGCGCTTGGCCCCGTGCACCACCGATGGATGGTCGGGATAGACGCGGGCCGCCCGTTTCAGGAACGTGTTGGGGGACAGGGGGCTATGGTTGGCGCGCACGGCGTCGAGGGCGCGTTCGTACATATTGACTTCGCTCAAGGCTGCCTCCGGCAAAACCGTTATGTTCGGGTCTGTTCGCTGACCGCGGACGTAGGGTCAATGTGCCACAAAGCACCTTGGCAAAAAACGCTGTTTTGGCCCACACTGAGCAGATAAACGCCGCTGCCCCGGGACTGGGGATCCGAGACTGGGGACAGGGCGGCAAAACGGCCAAAGTGCTGAAAAAATGGGAGGTTCCACCGATGACCAATGCCTATGACGCCGCATATGCGCGCTCTCTCGACGATCCCGACGGTTTCTGGGGCGAGGCGGCGGAGGCCCTGGTATGGACCAGGAAGTGGGACAAGGTGCTGGACGGCAGCGCCGCCCCCATCTACCGCTGGTTCACGGGCGGCGAGCTGAACACCTGTTACAACTGCCTGGACCGCCATGTCGACGAGGGCAACGGTGCGCGCACGGCCCTGATCTACGACAGCCCCGTGACCGGCGGCACGCAGCGTAAATACAGCTATCTGCAATTGCGCGACGAGGTCGCGACCTTCGCGGGCGTTCTGGCGGCGCAGGGTGTGGGCAAGGGCGACCGGGTCATCATCTACATGCCCATGGTGCCGGAAGCGGCCATCGCCATGCTGGCCTGCGCGCGCCTGGGCGCCATCCATTCCGTGGTGTTCGGCGGCTTCGCGTCGAACGAACTGGCCGTGCGCATCGATGACGCGGCGCCCAAGGCCATCGTCAGCGCGACCTGCGGGATCGAGGTCAACCGGGTGCTCGAATACCTGCCGCTCTTGAAGGGCGCCATCGACCTTGCCAAGCACAAGCCGGACACGGTGATCATCCTGTCGCGCCCGGAATGCGCGGCCGACCTGGCTTCATATGGCTATCTGGATTGGGCCACGGAAGCGGCCAAGGCCGTGCCTCACGCCTGCGTGCCCGTGGCGGCGACGGACCCGCTCTACATCCTCTATACCTCCGGCACCACGGGCGAGCCCAAGGGCGTGGTGCGCGACAATGGCGGCCATGCGGTGGCCCTCAAATGGTCCATGAAGAACGTCTATGACGCGGACCCGGGCGACGTCTACTGGGCGGCGTCCGACGTCGGCTGGGTGGTCGGGCATTCCTATATCGTCTACGCGCCCTTGCTGCACGGCTGCACGTCGATCCTGTACGAAGGCAAGCCCGTCGGCACGCCCGACGCGGGGGCCTTCTGGCGCGTCATCGCCGACCACAAGGTGAAGATTTTGTTTACCGCTCCCACGGCCTTCCGCGCGATCAAGAAGGAAGACCCGAACGGGGAGCTGTTGAAAAAGTACGACATGTCCTCGTTCAAGATGCTGTTCCTGGCCGGCGAACGCACCGATCCGCCGACCCTGGAATGGGCCGAGAAGACCCTGGGCGTGCCGGTCATCGACCATTGGTGGCAGACGGAAACGGGCTGGGCCATCGCGTCCAACTGCATGGGCCTGCACCGCTTCCCGGTCAAGGCGGGCTCGCCGACCAAGCCGTGCCCCGGCTGGAACGTCCAGGTTCTCAACGAGGAAACCCACCAACCCGTGAAGGCGGGGGAAATCGGCGCCATTTGCGTCAAGCTGCCGATGCCGCCGTCCAGCCTGCCGACCCTGTGGAACGCCGACAAGCGATTCCGCGAGGCGTACCTCAACGAATATCCGGGCTATTACAAAACAGCCGATGCCGGCGTGTTCGACGAAGACGGCTATATCTCGATCATGGCGCGCACGGACGACATCATCAACGTGGCCGGCCATCGCCTGTCGACCGGCGGGATGGAGGAAGTCCTGGCCGCCCACCCCGACGTCGCCGAATGCGCCGTGATCGGCGTCGCCGATGAGATGAAGGGCCAGCTGCCCGTGGGCTTCCTGGTGCTCAAGGCCGGTGTGACCAAGGACAAGGCGGAGATCGTCAACGAGGTCGTGCAACTGGTGCGCCAGCGGATCGGCCCCGTCGCCGCCTTCAAGCAGGCGACGGTGGTGCCGCGTCTGCCCAAGACCCGGTCGGGCAAGATCCTGCGCGGCACCATGCAGAAGATCGCCGACAACGAGCAGTGGAAGATGCCGGCGACCATCGACGACCCGGCGATCCTGGACGAAATCACCGATGCGCTCGAAGACATCGGCTACGCTACGTCGCGCAAGGACTAGCTGTTTTTCCCGTCTGGCCCATTGAGGCCCGGTGCCGGATGAGGCATGGTGCGGGCAACGGGCGGCGCTTGGCCGCCTGAGGGTGTGCTGCGCCCGCTTTCCTAACCAAAATCTCGAGGAATCCGACCATGTATAACGATGTCTTGCTGTTCATCGACGGCGAATGGACCAAGGCGGCCGCGGGCCGCACGATGCCGATTGAAAACCCGGCCACGGGCGAGGTCATCGGTACCGTCGCCCATGCGGAACAGGCGGACCTGGACCGCGCCCTTGAGGCGGCGGACAAGGGCTTCAAGGCCTGGCGTCAGGTCTCTGCCTTCGACCGCGCCAAGGTGCTGCGCAAGGCGGCCGACCTGCTGCGCGAACGGGCCGACAAGATCGCCCCCCTGATGACCCTGGAACAGGGCAAGACCCTGCCCGAAGCCAAGGGCGAGATCCTGGTCGCCGCCGACGTCACCGATTGGAACGCCGAGGAAGCGCGCCGCACCTACGGCCGCATCATCCCGGCCCGCGCGGGCAACGTTTATCAGATGGTGATCAAGGAGCCCGTGGGCCCCGTCGCCGCCTTCACGCCCTGGAACTTCCCGATCAACCAGGCCGTGCGCAAGATCGCCTGCGCGCTGGCCGCCGGCTGTTCGATCATCGTCAAGGCGGCCGAGGAAACCCCGTCGTCGCCGGCGGAACTGATCCGCTGCTTCGCCGATGCGGGCGTGCCCGCCGGTGCCGTCAACCTGGTCTACGGCGTGCCGGCCGAGATTTCCGAATACCTGATCCCGCATCCGGTGATCCGCAAGATTTCCTTCACCGGCTCGACCGTGGTCGGCAAGCATCTGGCGGCCCTGGCCGGGACGCACATGAAGCGCGCGACCATGGAACTGGGCGGGCATGCGCCGTCCATCGTGTTCGATGACGCCGATGTCGATCTGGCGGTGAAGATCCTGCGCGCCAACAAGCAACGCAACGCGGGCCAGGTCTGCGTGTCGCCGACCCGCTTCCTGGTTCAGGAAGGCGTGTACGAGCAGTTCGTCGGCAAGTTCACGGACGGAATGAAGTCGATCAAGGTCGGCGACGGCATGTCCGCCGACAGCCAGATGGGCCCGATGGCCAATCCCCGGCGCATCACGGCGATGGAAGAATTCATCGGCGACGCGGTGCAGAAGGGGGCCAGCCTGAAAACCGGCGGCAAGCGCATCGGCAACAAGGGCAACTTCTTCGAACCCACCGTGCTGACCGATGTGCCCATGGATGCCCGCATCATGAACGAGGAACCCTTTGGCCCGGTCGCCATAATCGCGCCGTTCAAGGGCTTCGACGACGTGATCGCCGAGGCTAACCGCCTGCCGTTCGGCCTCGCGGCCTATGCCTATACGGGGTCGGCCAAGACGGCGCAGGATTTGGCGGCCAACGTGGAAAGCGGCATGATTTCCATCAACCACCACGGCATCGCCCTGCCGGAAACGCCGTTCGGCGGCGTCAAGGATTCGGGCTATGGCTCCGAGGGCGGCACGGAAGCCATCGAAGCCTATCTGAATCCGAAGTTCGTGACCCAGGCGAGTATCTGAGGGAGCGCCATGATCGACCTGACGAAAGCCGGAACAGCCGAGATCGCCCAATCCCACGACCGGGCCAAGGCGCGCTACGGCGACATCCGGGGCCGCAACCTGGCCCTGGATATGACCCGCGGCAAGCCGTCGGCGGCGCAGTTGGACCTGTCCGACGCGCTGTTGACCAACGTGACGGCGGAGGAGGTGCGCGACGACGACGGCACAGACCTGCGCAACTACGGCGGCCTGGCCGGCACGCCGGCCTGCCGCAAGCTGTTCGGCGACTACCTCGGCGTGCCCGCCGATCAGATGGTGATCGGCGGCAACTCGTCTCTGCAGATGATGTACGGCGCCCTGGCCCGGGCCATGACCTTCGGCGTTGTCGGCGGCAAGGGACCGTGGCGGGACGAGGGGGCGACCGTGATCTGCCCCGTGCCGGGCTACGACCGGCACTTCGCGATCTGTGAGGAACTGGGCCTGGACATGGTCTCCGTCGACATGAAGGACGACGGGCCGGACATGGACGCGGTGGAGGCTCTCGTCGCCAAGGCCCCCAAGGTCAAGGCCATCTGGTGCGTGCCCAAGTATTCCAACCCGACGGGAGCGACCTATTCGGACGCCGTCGTCGAACGGCTGGCCAAGATGCCGGCGGCGGCGCCCGATTTCCGCATCCTGTGGGACAACGCCTATGCCGTGCACCATCTGGGCCAGGGCCTGGACACGGTCGCCGACATCCTGGCCGCCTGCGAAAAGGCGGGCTGCCCGGACCGCCCGTTCATCTTCGGCTCGACCTCCAAGATCACTTATGCCGGGGCGGGCATCGCCATGTTCGCGGGGTCCACGGCCAACGTGAAGGATGCGCTCGACCATCTGTTCTTCGAAACCATCGGCCCGGACAAGATCACCCAACTGCGTCAGGTCAAGTTCTTCACGGATATGGACGGCATCCTCGCCCATATGGAGGGTCACGCGAAGCTCTGCGCGCCCAAGTTCAAGGCCGTGGACGACGCCCTGACCAAGCATCTGGCGGGCAAGGGCATCGCGACCTGGACAAGACCCAAGGGCGGCTATTTCGTCAGCCTGGACGTGCTCGACGGCTGCGCCAAGGAGGTCATTCGTCTGGCCGGCGAGGCCGGGGTCAAACTGACGCCCGCCGGGTCGTGCTTCCCCTACGGCAAGGATCCGAACGATCGCAATATCCGCCTGGCGCCGACCCTGCCGCCCCTGGACGAGGTCGTCCAGGCCATGGAAGTGGTCTGCGCCTGCGTCGAACTGGCCTGTCTGAACAAGCTGGCCGAAGACGGAAAATAACCGCCTGTCCGGTCAGGACGCCTGATCGAAGAAACGGCGTGCCGCGTCCGACTGGCCATAGGCGTCGACCAGATCCCGGATATGTGCCTCGACCAGGGCGCGGGCGCCGTCCGCGTCGCCGGCTTCCATGGCCGTCAGTATCCGTGTGTGTTCGGCGACGGAGCGGGGCGGCAGATGGGGGATGTTGGCGAGCACGGCCTGATAGCGCCGGAAACGGATCTTCACCCGGTTGTAGGTTTCCACCAGCAGGCCGTTTTGCGCCGCGGCGACCAGGGAATCATGAAATTCCGCCGCCAGGGCGTAATAGCCGTCGTAATCCTCGGCCCGGATCAATTCTTCCAGGTCCGCGTTCATGCGGCGCAGGGCGGCGAAAGCCGCCGCCGGTTGCCGTCTGGCCGCCGAGGCGGCGGCAAAACCCTCGATCGCCATGCGCAGATCGAACAGTTCGCGCAATTCGCTTTCCGACAGGGGCGTGACGACGGCCCCCCGGTGGGGTTCCAGAACCAGAAGCCCTTGTGCCGCGACGATACGCAGGGCTTCGCGCAGCGGCACCCGGCTGACGTTGCAGCGTTTCGACAAGGCATGTTCCACGAGACGTTCGCCGGGCGGGAAGCGGCCGGCCACGATTTCACCTGAAATCCATTCAGCCAACCGCTCCGGCAACAGGTCCGGACGGGGAAAGTCGGTCGTTTCAGATTCGATGGCCATGTCGTCCCCTCATAGGGCGTCGCCGCAGGTTATGAAAGGATTATATATTTTCTAATTGACTAATTGTATAACAATATTAGATTTTCAGTCGGCCCGCCGCGAAAGACGCGGGCAACAAGATTTTGGGAGGACTGAATGGCGCTGCCTTTGGACGGAATCCGGGTGCTTGACCTGACGCGGGCGCTGTCCGGTCCGTTCTGCACGATGATCCTGGGGGATTTGGGCGCGGATGTTCTGAAGGCGGAGCCGGTGGGCGAGGGCGACATGTGCCGCGCCTGGGGGCCGTTCGATCATGGTATCGGCTGTTTCTTCCTGTCCGTGAACCGGAACAAGCGGTCCCTGGCCGTGGATTTCCGCAGCGACGGCGGCCAGGCGGTGTTGCGTGATCTGGCCCGCGAGGCCGATGTCCTGGTCGAGAATTTCAAACCGGGAACCATCGAAAAGCTGGGCCTGGATTACGCCAGCCTGAAGGACGCCAACCCGCGCCTGATCCACGCCACCATCACGGGGTTCGGTTCCGACGGGCCCTATGGCACGTGGCCCGGGTTCGATCAGATCGCCCAGGGCATGTCGGGCATGATGAGCATTTCCGGCGAACCCGACGGCCCGCCGACGCGCCTGGGCGTGCCGCTTGCGGATCTGGTCTCTGGCATGTGGCTGTCCACCGGCATCACCGCCGCCATTCACCAGCGCACGGCGACGGGGCGGGGCCAAAAGGTCGATACTTCGCTGCTGGCGGCCGTCGTCGGCATGCTGTGCGTTCAGGGGCAGCGGTACCTGAGTCTGGGGGACATCCCCGGCCGCATGGGCAACGAACACCCGGTGATCTATCCCTACGGCGCTTTTCAGGCGTCGGACGCCCTGGTCAACATCGCCGCCGCCAATCAGGCGCAATGGCGGAAGCTATGCGACATTCTGGGGCTTTCGGCGTTGGCCGATGATCCGGACTTCGCGGACAACACGGCCCGCGACCGCAATCGCGGCCGCCTGCGTGACCTTTTGAACGAAAAATTGGCGGCCCGGACAGCCATCGAATGGTCGGGAATATTGATGGAGGCGGGAATCCCCGCCGGGCCGGTCTACGACCTGGGGCAGATGTTCAACGATCCCCAGGTGGCGCACGCCGGCATGGTGGAAACGATCAATCATCCGGTCATCGGGGATCTGAATTTGCTGTCCAACCCGCTTCGCCTGGATACGGTCGGGCCGAAGACCGTGCGCCTCGCGCCGCCGGCCCTGGGCGAACACAGCGAAGCGGTTCTTGCGGATTGGGGCATCGCCCCGGACCGTATCCAACGGCTTATCGATGACGGATCAATCGAGAACAGCACAGCGAGGACGACATGACATCATCCCCCAATCTTTCCTACGTCGCCCTGGTTTCCCGCGATGTACCCGCCGCATGCGAGGTGCTGGGCGGCGTACTCGGGCTGGCGCGGACCGACTGCGCCCTGGGCGGGGGCGGCGCCGTGCCGGTGTTCGCCGCCGGCGATGCGGCTCTTGCCCTGTTCGAGCCGGGCGACCCCTTCGTCCATGAAACGGACCGCACCGGCGTGCATCACATCGGCCTGTCCGTCGATGACATGGACACAACCATCGCGCGGCTGGCGGCGGCGGGAATTTCCGCGCGTGATGCGGGCACGCCTGGCTTGGCCGGGGGGCGCCATGTGGAACTCGATCCGGACGCCACCGTGGGAGTGCAGACCTGTCTGGTCGATCCGCTGACCATCGACAGGTCGGCGTCGCCCCGGATCGAGCGTATCGACCATCTGGGCGTCGCCAGTTCCGACAACCGGAAAGCCATCGCGGTGTTCACCGACACGCTCGGCCTGCCCATTGAAAGCCAGCAGACGGACATGGAAGTCCAGACGACGGTCGAAAGCTTTACCTCGGACAAATACGGCGTCGTCTATCACAGCCGCCCGCCCCAGCCCGTCGGCGGCCTGCGCGTCGCGTTCCTGACGGCGGGCGACTGCGAATTGGAATTTCTGCAGAACTTCGACCCATCCCACGGGGCGGAAATCGCCCATGGGGCTTCCGGCACGACGCGGCAGGACCAGGGGGCCATTACGAAGTACATCAACACGCGCGGCCAGGGCCTGCACCACGTCGCCCTGAAGTCGCCGGACATCAACGCGACGCTGGACGCCCTCGGCGACGCCGGATGCACCATGATCGACACCGTGGGGCGGCCGGGATCGCGGCGGGCGCTGATCGGGTTCATCCATCCCAAAAGCCTTGGCGGACTTCTGCTCCATGTCGTCCAGCGTGACTGAGCCGCCGGTCCGCACGGCGGAACGCGCCGGCGTCCTGGTCCTCACCATCGACCGTGAACGGGCAGGGAATTCGATCTCCCGCGACACGGCCCAGGCCATGCGCGACGCCTTGGACGGCACGGCCGGCAGGACGGACCTGCGCGGCATCGTGGTGACCGGCGCGGGCGATCGTTTCTTCTGCACCGGCGGCGATTTGAAAGCCTACCGCGCGATTTCCTCGCCCGAGGAACTGGCCGAGACCTTCGGCGTTGTCCGCGGCCTGCTTGACGATATCGAGTCCCATTCCCTGCCGGTCATTGCCGCCATCAACGGCTATGCCCTGGGCGGCGGCGCGGAATTGGCCTTGGCCTGCGATCTGCGGTTCGCGGCCATGGACGCGAAGATCGGCCTGCCGCAGGCGCGGCTGGGCATCATTCCCGGCTGGAACGGCGCCGAGCGCCTGATGCATGTCGTGGGATACGCCCGCGCCATGCGCATGTTGTTGAGCTGCGAGCAGCTGTCCGCCGAGGAAGCCTTGAATCAGGGTCTGGTGGACGCCGTCGCCAGAAACGAAGACGTCGTGGACCATGCCGTCGGCTTTCTTGCCGACATGCCGGCGGCGCCCCTGGCGGTGTCGGCGACGAAACGGGTGCTACGTGCGGCCGCGCACGGCGAGGGCCGGTCGGCCGGAGAGGCGCTTCTGGAAGATTTGTGGTTTTCCGAGGATCACCGCGCGGCCGAACAGGCCTTTGCCGAAAAACGCGCCGCCGTCTTCAAGGGACGGTGACGGAACGGCGGGGCAGGTTCAGTCCTGAGCTTTTTCCGCGGTCGGCCAGACGGATTCCGCGCTGGGCTCGGGCGCCGGAGCGGGTTCCGCCGGGGCGGGCGGTGCCGCGGGCTCCATGCCCTGGGCCCCGGATGCCTGTGATGCCGGGCCGTGGACGGTGCCAGCCCGCGCACGGGCGACGGCAATGACCTTTTCCAGATCATCGGCCGTACACAAACCCAGACCCACCGGGTTCTGCGGCTTGATGTTCGAGGTGTTCCAGTGCGAACGGTCGCGCACGGACATGATGGTCGGCTTGGTCGTGCCGATCAGCTTGGAAATCTGGCCGTCCGACATTTCCGGATAGTTCTTCACCAGCCAGGCGATGGCGTCGGGCCGGTCCTGGCGTTTGGCCACGGGGGTGTAGCGCGCACCCTTGGTCTTGGCCTTCGGCAGGGGCAGGGACGGCTTGGCGGCTTTCAGGCTGGCGGTGGCGTCGCCTTCGCAGCGCGCCAGTTCCTCCTGGGTCAGTTCACCGGCCTGCACGGGGTCGAGCCCCTGCATGCCGACGGCGACTTCGTCGTCGGCGATGGCCTGGACTTCCAGTTCATGCAGGCCGCAGAATTCGGCGATCTGCCTGAAGGTGAGGGCCGTGTTCTCCACAAGCCAGACGGCTGTGGCCTTCGGCATCAACGGACGCGCCATAATTACCTTCCCATTCGGTATTGGATTTCGGGATTGTCTTATCGACCAGCACGCCCCCGCGCGTACGGGGACGCACCGGAACTTGCGACGTTATATAGGCACAAGGGCCCCCGGGTCAAAGGATCAGATTGATTTTGGGGGGCTATTCCGCCACCTGGAACACGATTTTGCCGATGTGCCGGTTGGATTCCATCAATTCATGGGCTTCGCGCGCCTGATCCAGGGAAAACGTCTTGTAAATCACGGGCTTGACCTCTCCCTTCTCGATCAGGGGCCAGACGTTCTCGCGCACCGCCCGGGCGATCTTACCCTTGCGCGCGACCGACTGGGCGCGCAGGGTCGATCCGGTGATGGTCAGGCGCTTCAGCATCAGCGGCATGAAGTTGATTTCGGCCTTCGCCCCCTTCATGAACGCGATATTGACCAGACGGCCGTCGCGGTTAAGGGATTTCAGGTTCTTTTCGATGTAATCGCCGCCGACCATGTCGAGGATCACGTCGACGCCCTTGCCGCCGGTGAAGTCCTTGGCCGCCTCGACGAAGTCTTCCTCCCGGTAGTTGACGGCGCGCGCCGCCCCCAGATCCAGGCAGGCCTGGCATTTCTCGGCGCTGCCCGCCGTGGCGATCACCTTTGCACCCAGGCGGCTCGCAACCTGAATCGCCGTGGTGCCGATGCCCGACGTGCCGCCGTGGACCATCAGGGTCTCGCCCGGTTTCAGGTCGCCGCGTTCGTACAGGTTGGTCCACACGGTGAAGAAGGTTTCCGGCAGCGCCGCCGCCTCGACCATGGACAGGCCCTTGGGCACTGGCAGGCACTGTTCCGTGGGGGCCGTGACGTATTCGCCGTAGCCGCCGCCCGCGACCAGGGCGCAGAGCGCGTCGCCGATCTTCCAGCCTTCGACGCCGTCGCCCAGGGCGGCCACGGTGCCCGAAACCTCAAGCCCCGGAATGTCCGTCACGCCCTCGGGCGGGGCGTAATGGCCCAGGCGCTGCACCACGTCGGGGCGGTTGACGCCGGCGGCTGCGACCTTGATCAGAACTTCGCCCTTGGCCGGGGCCGGTACGGGGCGGGTCGTGATGCGCAGCTGTTCCGGGCCGCCGGGTTCGGCGATTTCGACGCAGGTCATTTCCGTGGGCAGGGACATCGGCGTATCCATTCGCTAGTGGGGTTTTCCAAAGGCCCCTTCACCTAGTAGATTGAGGCCCCAAAGCGCAAGAGGGGATGACGCCATGGCCGTGGACGCGGACGACCTGGAACCGCAGAAGAAAAAGCCGGAATTGAAGAACCTCGAGGTGATGTCGATCGAGGCGCTGAACGACTATATCGGCGATCTGGAGGCCGAAATCGCGCGCGTTCGCGAGACCATCAAGGCCAAGGAAGCCGCGCGCCAAAGCGCCGACAGCTTTTTCAAGTCTTAGGTTCTTGTGGGGGCTCTTGCGGTCCCACCGCCGCGCGGGCCGCCGTCATCGCGCGCCTCTTGCGCCTGGACGCCATGAACATCAGCCAGCCGACAGGGCCCAGGAACAGCACGATGACCAGCCAGCCCATGCGCGGGCTGAACGGGCAGGTGGCGCCGTCCTCGGCCGGCTTGGCCGGGGCGATGTCCTTCGACAGGGCGACATGGATCAGCGGCAGGACAAAGCCGATCACGATCACGGCCCAGGCGGCGGCAGGCGACATGGCGTTTCCTCTACTTTCGGTTAGGGGAAACTTAACACCCCAAGGGTAGGCTGCAAGCAGGACACGAGGCGAAAGTGTCCTTTTACTTCTATGCCTCCCTGAAAACTCGACGACCGCCCTCTCAACCCGAGGGCGGTTATTTTTATGTCGGGGCGGAGAAGATGGCGTGAATTCCCGGGGTAAATTCGCGGTTGTCAATAACCCTTTGCAGTTGACGGGTATAGGGCGGCTGGTTACGCTTAAATGGTCATTCAGGCGAGTTTGACAGGTGTGAGGCATATAAAATAATTAAAGGGCCGCTGGGTAAACCGGCGGCCCTTAATCAATTCCGGGCCCGCTTTCCGGCCCTTCCACCCCAACGAAAAGTCCCGCCCGCCATGGCCGACGCAACCACCCCCGAAACCCGCGATGCCTATCCCCATATTCTGCCGATCCAGACCCGGTGGATGGACAACGACATCTATGGTCACGTCAACAACGTGACCTACTACAGCTACTTCGACACGGTGGTGAACAGCTATCTGATCGACGCGGGCGGCCTGGACATCCACGACGGCACGGTCGTCGGCTTCGCGGTCGAAACGACCTGCCGCTTCTTCAAGCCCGTGGCCTTTCCGGACCGGCTGGCGGCGGGGTTGCGGGTCGGTAAGCTGGGCAATTCCAGCGTCCGTTACGAGATCGCCATCTTCAAGGACGGCGACAACACGGCCGCCGCCGCGGGGCATTTCGTGCATGTGTTTGTCGATCGGGCGACGGACCGCCCCACGCCGGTCCCGGCGCCGATCCGCAAGGCGTTGGAAAAGCTCGTCGCCGGGGGTGGAGTGGCATGAGCGGCAATGCGGAAGACCCGCGCCGGGTGCCGCTTGCGGCCTATCCCTACCGCATCGAGATTCCGACCCGGTTCGGCGACAACGACATGCTGGGCCACGCCAACAACGTCGCCTACAACCGCTATATCGAGGCCGTGGTGACTCAATTCCAGATGCAGGAAGCGGGCGTCGACTATGCCAGGCACCGCATTGCTCCGGTCGCCGTGGAAACGCTCTGCCGTTTCCACCGCTCCCTCAGCTATCCCGAAACCGTCCATGCAGGGCTCCGCGTCGGGCGCCTGGGAAATTCCAGCGTGACCTTCCTGATCGGCCTGTTCGGCGCGGCCGACCGCGCCGCCCCCGCCGCCACGGGCCATTTCATCCATGTGTATTCGGACCGGGACGCGGAAACCGCCGTGCCCATGCCCGATGCCGCCCGCGCCGTCTACGAACGGTTCCGTTGAGCAGGCAAAAGAAAAGGCGCACCCGGTTTCCCGGGCACGCCCTTTCCGTCTGACGTAACTTGGTGTCGGCCGAAGCCGGCGCGTCCGTTAGGCGGCCTTGCTTTCAACCAGTTTCGTCTGTCCGCCCGCGATCTCGATCTTGCGCGGTTTCTTTTCTTCCGGAACGACGCGTTCCAGTTCGATGTGCAGAAGGCCGTTCTCAAGGGCGCCGCCCTTGACCTCGATATGGTCGGCAAGCTGGAACCGGCGTTCGAACGCGCGGCCGGCGATGCCGCGGTGAACGTAGACGACGTTCTCGTCCTTCGTGTCCGCATGCTTGCCGGTGACGGTCAGGGTGCCCTCGTTGACGGTGACGTCCAGGTCGTTCTCGCCGAAGCCGGCGACGGCCATGGTGATCCGGTAGGTGTCCTCGCCCAGCTGTTCGATGTTGTAGGGCGGATAGGAATTGCCGTCGTCATGGCGCATGGCGCTGTCGAGCAGGCGTTCGAGACGGTCGAAGCCGACGGAATGACGGAACAGGGGGGTGAAATCGATGGTACGCATAACCAAGTCCTCCTTAACGAAGCGATATGGTGCCCGCCAGCGCGGCATGCCGTTCAGGACCGCCGCAAGGGCCGATCCAACGAACCGCGCGGGTCGGGCGGTTCAGGTCTTGCGGGCCCCGTCCGGGCACCCGCTTCCAGGCACGAGATAGGTTTGGGGAAAATCCGCCGCAAGTCCTGGCCGGAAATTTTTCCACCGGGAAATATGGCGAAAGTCAGATGGTTAGGAAGCCTTGGCCGCGCTGCCGGATTGCCACAGAACCTCGTACAGGTTGACGTCCCCGTCGAAGCCCTTCATGGCGAAGCCGCCCGCCGGCTTGAAGGAAATGCCCTTGCCGGTGCAGATGCCGCGCACGGTTTCCGACACGAAGATCTGATCGGCCTGGGCCTTGTCGACGATGCGCGCCGCGAGCTGCACGGTGGTGCCGAACAGGTCGTTGTCCTCGGCGATGGGTTCGCCCGCGTTGATGCCGATCTTCAGCTTGAGCGGCAGGGCAGGGTTCGAGGCGCGAAGCTGGATGGTTTCCTTCTGGATTTCGATCGATGCCTCGACCGCGTTGGTCGGCTGATCGAACGAACACATCATGCCGTCACCCGTGTGCTTGACCTCGCGGCCGTGGTAGCGGGTCAGGTTTTCGCGCACGATCTTGTTGTGGGCGCGCACGACTTCCTGCGCCCCGGCATCGCCCAACTGCTGGGTCAGGGCGGTGGAGCCGGCGATGTCCGTGAACAGCACGGCGACGACCCGCGCCTGGGCTTCCTTCGGCTTTGGCTTGTTCCAGTCCTCCAGCGCCGTTTTCAGATGGGACGGGCCCGAGGCGTTGTCCGTCAGGTGGTTGGCCATGGCGTTGCGGCCGGCCTGGAACATGCTCATGTAGCGGGAATCCTGCAGCAGGTATTCCTCGTAGCGGTCGGCGAAGGACGAGGCGTGGGATTTCTTGAAGCCCATGACCTGGACGCTGTCGGCGAGAATGCGGGACCGTGTCGCAGGGTCCAAGTCGCGTTTTGACGACAGGGATTCACAGGCGCCGGCGAGAAACAGGTTGATCCCGAACTTGGTGAAGTTGTCGAGCTTCTTCTTGTCCTGGCCGGTCACGTCGAGAAGCTGGCCCAGGAACTTCATCATGTAGGCCTTCTGCTTTTCGCCGGCGGCGTCGAGCATGGGTTGCGGTTCCTGGCCACCGCCGTATTTGTCGGCCTCCAAGGTCACGCCGCGCTTGGTTTCGTCGTTGTCCAATTCCGCGCGCAGGCGCTGATTGGCCTCGTCGTCGGTTTCGCCGCGTGCCGCCTCTTCGGCCTTGGCTTGCTCGCGCCAATCGCCGACCGATCCTTCGGGCTTTTCCAGGCTGACTTCCATGGTATTGGCCGGTGGCTGGCCCAATGCCGCTGCCGCCCTGTCGAGCATGGAATTCACGCCGCCGCCCGCGGCCCGTTGCATGGGCATACTGCTGGACGTCTGCCGCCCCTTGAGCCGAATGTTCCGGAGATAGGTGATCGCCAGGGTGGAGGCGGTCAGCAGGAAGCTGGCGACAAACACCAGGAAGATGGCATTGGCCTCGACCGCGCCGGAAATCTTGTAGCCGAACAGCATCTTGCCGCTGAAATACCAGGAAAAGGCGACCGCGAAACCACCCGACACCAGCAGGCTGACCAGGGCCAGCATGAGCATCTTGACGACGACGGTCGTCGCCGTCGCGGTGATGCTGTTGGCATTGCTTGCGGTGCGGCGCTTTTTCGGCGCGTCGTCATCGTCGTAATCATCGTCATCGCCGTCGTCGCCGCGCGACATGGACCAGTCGCCGCCGCCGCTGTCATTGCCGCTGCCGCGGCTGCCGCCGATGTCGCGAAAGCCCTTATGTTCCTCGGCGCCCTTGGGGCCGCGGTAGATGGTCGTGTCCTGATGGTTGCCGAGTTCGCTGTCATAGGTTTCCTTGACCACCTTGACGGCGTCGAAACCGGGCGTTTTCTCGACTTTTTTGGCTTCTTCGATGGCCTTTTCGCGCTGCGCGGCACCGAACTGGGCATGGATCGACCAACGGCCGGCCTGCTGCACGTGGACCTCAAAATGAATGTGTCTTGCCATGGCCGTTACCCAGCCGCTCCCCATTAATCAGACCGAATTACCGTCGTAGCCACAAGTCGCCTTCCCCGGTCGAACGGGGCTACCGGATATATCGGCACTTCCCAGAAGAGCAATTTTGATATGGGGCGGTAAACAATTCCCTACCCGATTGAATAAAAGTTAGCATAGCTGTCCATGCTATGGGAGGGGTTGATTTTAACCGCCCTATCCCAGGGATTGCGCATGGAAAAGGGCGCGCCCTTGGGGTGCGCCCTTGTGCATGTCGATCCAGGTTCCGGTCGTCGCCGGAAGCCACCCCCGAAGGGCGGCACCCTACATCTTCAGGCCGCTGTTCCCGAACCGCTTGTTGAAGCGCGCAAGGCGTCCGCCGGCATCAACCAGGCGGTGTCCGCCGCCCGTCCAAGCCGGGTGGCTCTTCGGATCGACTTCCAGCTTCAGCACATCGCCGGGGTTGCCCCAGGTGCTGCGCGTCGTGAACGAGCTACCATCCGTCATCTGAACGGTGATTTCGTGGTAGTCCGGGTGGATATCTTTTTTCATTTGGCTTGGCTCCGGCAAAAGTGGCGCTCTATATACAGACCTGACCCGCCATGCGCAAGGTTTCATGAATCGCCGCAGGTAAGCAGAGCATTTCGACCTAAACTCAAGGAGTTCCCCCGTATGTCCCTGGACGACACGTCATTCACGCACACTGCCGACAAGACCCTGGAATCGTTCATGGATGCGATCGAGGCGGTGCTTGGCGATCAGGCCGACGTGGACCTGGAAAGCGGCATCCTGACCATCGAATTGGACACGGGCGGTCAGTACGTGATCAACAAGCACGCGCCCAACCGCCAGATCTGGATGTCGTCGCCGGTCAGCGGGGCCACCCATTACGATTTTGACGCGGACGCGAAACAGTGGCGCTGCACGCGGTCGGGTGAATTCCTGGACGAGAAATTGATGGCCGAACTGAAGGCGTCAACGGGGGTCGCCGTCCGTCTGTGACGACGGGGCGGGGCGCAGTCCCGCCGGAACGGCGAGGGCGAGGAGCAGCACCGCCGCCATTACCAGGGCGCCCGAGTAATAGGGCCAATCCCGCCCGATCTGGGCGAACAGAATCCCCGCCCAGGCGGGGCCCAGGACGCGGGCCAGGGTCGTCGCCGACCGCGTCACGCCCATCACGCCGCCCTGGTCGGTGTCGGGAACCTGTTGGGAAATCAAACTGTTGTAGGCCGGGTTGATGACGCTGAAGCCGTAGGCCGCGATGGCCATGGCGATCAGCAGATGCCAGACCTGGGTGCAGAAGGGGATGGCGCCGATGCCGAGCGCGAGGGCAGCCGCCCCTTGGATCAGCAACGCCCGCTCGCCAAAGCGTTTGGCGAGACGCCCCATCAGGCCGCCTTGGACCGCCGCCGACAGCAGGCCGACATAGGCGAACAGCCAGCCGTTCTGTTCCGGGCCCCAATCGAAGGCGCGCCGCGACCACATGGCGAAGGTGGTCTCCAGGCCCGCGAACACGAAGGTCGCGAGGAACCCCAGCAGCATCAGCAGCCCCACTCCGGGCAGCCTGAGGGCGTCCGCGAACTGTGCCAGGCGCCGCCGCCGCGGCATCGCCGCGGCGCGGGCGCGGACCTCGGCCGACAGGGATTCCGGCAGTTTTACCAGGCCGAGCAGAAGAGCGAGCAGGGACAGGCCGGCGGCGGCCAGGGCCGGGCTGCGGTAATCGGCGGTCAGCGGGTCCGGTCCGGCCAGGATGCCGCCGATGGCGGGGCCCAGAATGAAGCCGATGCCGAAGGCGGCACCGATCAATCCCATGCCTTTGGCGCGGTTCTCCTTGGTCGTGATGTCGGCCATGTAGGCGAAGGCGGCGGATATGTTGCCGGCCATCAGGCCACCCAGCGCGCGTGCCATGAACAGCATCCACAGAGCATCGGCGAAGGCCAGCCAGACATAGGCGGCCACCGCCCCGGCAAGGCTCAGCAGCAGGACCGGCCGCCGTCCGGCGTGATCGCTGAGCCGTCCCCACAGAGGTGCGGAAATGAACTGGGCCAGGGAATAGGTCGCCATGAGCAGGCCGACGGTCTGCGGGTCAGCCTGGAAATGCTCGCCGTAGAACGGCAGTAGCGGAATGATGATGCCGAAACCGATAAGATCGACGACGACGATCAGGAAAATAGCGAGCATTTCTGGTTGGCCGATCAGCGCTGGGTTAGTTTGAGTTCGATCCGGCGGTTCCGCCGAAGCGCGATTTCATCGGCGCCGGAATCGATGGGCCGGTTGGCCGCGAACCCGGCGGCGACCAGGCGCACGGGGGGCAGTCCCTGGTCAATCAGGTATTTGACCACGGAAATGGCGCGCGCCGCCGACAATTCCCAGTTGGAGGGGAAGCGGGCCGTGGAAATGGGCGTCTTGTCCGTATGCCCATCGACGCGGAGCACCCAGTCGATGTCCCCGGGGATCTTCACGACCAGTTCCTTGAGGGTCTGGGCCAGTGCGCCCATCTGTTCCTTGCCCGCCGGGCCCAGTTCGGCGGAGGCGACGTCGAACAGGACTTCCGACTGGAACACGAAGCGGTCGCCGACGATGCGGATGCCGGGCCGGTTGCCGAGAACCTCGCGCAGGCGGCCGAAGAATTCCGAGCGATAGCGGCTGAGTTCCTGGACCTTGGACGCCAGCGCGGCGTTAAGCCGCTTGCCCAGGCTTTCGATCTGCACGCCCTGGGACTGGGCCTTTTCTTCGGCCGCGCGGAGCGTTGCCTCAAGCGTCGCCAACTGTTCGCGGAGCGCCGCCAATTGGCGGTTCATCAGGGCGACCTGGGCGCGGGCGCTCTCGGAAATCTGGCGCTCGTTGATCAGCGCCTCGCCCTTTTCGTTGGCCTGTTTGCCAAGCTCCATGACCTTCGCAGTCAACTCATCGCGCAGCGCCGTCAGGGCCTCGATCTCGCGCGCCAGATTGTTCAGGCGTTGCACGCGATCGGCCAGTTCCTCCTCGCGGACCGCGAGCGTTTTCTTGGTGTCCGCCAACGAGGTTTCCAGACGGTCGATGGTCTGGCGGCTGGTTTCCATGGAGACCATGGCGTCGACAAGCTGTTGTTCGGCGGATTCGGCGCGCATGCGCAATTCGGCGACGCTGGTGCTCAACCGCTCGCGTTCGCCGACCGAGGCTTCGAGCTCCGTCGACAGGCGGCTGACGTCGGCGCGCAGGCTGTCCGTGGTCTTGCGTTCCAGGGCCAGCAGGCTCGCCAGTTCGCTGATCTCGCCCTCCAGCTTGCGCAGTGCCTGATCGCGCCCGGTCAATGCCTGTCCCAGAAAAACTTGGGCCATGATGAAGATCAGCAACAGGAAGATGATGACCATCAGCAGCGTCGCCAAGGCATCGACGAAGCCGGGCCAGATGTTGGTCGATCGTTCGTGGCGCCTGGTGAGGCTGGCCATGGTTACGTCGTCCCTTGCCGGGTCGCCGCCGGGACGTGACGGGGACAGAGAACCGGCGTCACGGCATCAGCGGTCATATTCGCCGTCGGCGATATTGGCCATGGTGCGGGCCAAAAGTTTGATCTCGGACCGCACTTCCTTGATGATCTCGTCGCGGCCGTGGCTGATGTCGTCGGCCAGACGGGCCACGGAACGGTCCAGGTTGCGGATGCTGGTCTTGGTTTCCGCATCCATGCCCCCGCCGTCGTTTCGATTCATGCTCTGGGCCATGTCCTTCATCAGCTGCTGCTGCGTGCGCAGGTGGTCGGTCAGGGTGTCCAGCTTGTCGGTCAGGGCCAGAATGCCTTGGTTGGCCTCGGCTCGGCTTTCCTCGCCGCGCGACAGGGTGCGTTGCAGGTTTTCAAGGTTTTCCGCCGACTGTTCCAGCAGCGCCTGCACGTAGGCCGGCATGGACTGGTCGCCGTCGCCGGACAGGGCCCCCGACGACAGGCGGGTCAGGCTCGACAGCCATTCTTCCAGGTCGTTGTAGAAACGGTTCTGCGCCTGACCGGCCTGCAGGTCGAGGAAGCCCAGAATGAGCGAGCCCGACAACCCGAACAGGGACGACGAAAAGGCCGTCCCCATGCCGGACAACGGCGTTTCCAGACCCTTCTTCAATTTATCGAAGATCGCGTTGATGTCGCCGCCATCGACGGTCAGGCCGACAATCACGTCCTTGACCGAGGCGACGGTTTCCAGCAATCCCCAAAAGGTGCCGAGCAGGCCCAGAAAGATCAACAGGCCGATGACATAGCGCGAGATGTCGCGCGATTCATCCAGGCGCGAACCCAGGCCGTCCAGCAAGGTGCGAAGCGACGTGGTCGATAGGGTCAGGCGGCCCGATCGCTGGCCCAGCATGCTCGCCATGGGGCCGAGCAGGCGGGGCGGACTCGGCTGCGACAGCTGCACGCCGTCACGGCGATAGCTTTCCACCCATTCGACCTCGGGCTTCAGGCGCACGACCTGCAGGAAGTTATAGGCAATGCCGAGCGCCAGCACGGCCAGGATGCCGCCGTTCAGGGGCGCGTTGGCCAGGAAGGCGTCGCGCAGCGGTTGGAACAGAGGGGCGCAGACGGCGACGACGGCGCCGAGGAACAGGATCATCCTGAGCAGGTATCGGTTGGGGCGCGTCATGTCGGGAAGCCCTTACGAGGTCCTTTCGGGGGCACGGGCGTCATGCGGAACCCGATGGTGCCGTCAACGCGGAGCCAGGGTGATATCGACCCGGTTCTTGGGCTCGTCGGCGGTCTTGTCGCCGAGGGCCCGCACATCGATCCGGGTCGAGCGGATGCCGCTTTCGATCAGGAACGAGCGCACGGAAAGAGCGCGGGACAGGGACAAGCGGCGGGCCCGGTTGGATTTCAGGTCGTCGCCCCCGGCATAGGCCAGAAGCTGCAGCCGCACGTCGCGCTGGTCCTTCACCTGATCGGCCAGCTTCAACAGGTTCGGCTTGGCGCTGTCGGGCAGTTTCGACTCGCTTTCGTCGAACTCGACGCGGATCAGCCGGCCGTCTTCGCCGGTCGTCAGGGAGGCGGTGCTTTCCGCCTTGGGCGCCGGCGGCGTGGGCACGACCGTGGCCGAGGCGGGCGGTGGCGGCGGGGGAGGAACGGCGGCACCCGGAGCGGTGGCGGGCGGGGGCGGCGGGGGTGCTTTGTTCGCGCTGTCCTTCCCTGCGTCAACCTTGGGGGCCGGCGGCGGTGCCGCGTCGGCCATTTTCTTGTCAGGAGCCGACGGCGCGGCGGGCGGCGGCGGTGCGGCGGCCGTCAGCGGTGCCGGCGCCTCGGCGGCGGGGGCCGGGGCGGGCGATGGTTTCGACGGCATGGGCGGCGGCGGCGCCTTGGTGGCGGGCGGGCGCATCTCCGTTTCCATGCGGCTGGCGCGCGGGGCCGGCGCGGCCTCGGCGCGGGTCACCCGCAGCTTGCGGATGGGGGCGGATTTTTCGGGAGCGACGAACAGTTGAGACGTCGGCCGGCTCGCGCCCGGCAGGCGCAGTCCGCCGCCATAGGCGGGGATGGCCGGTTCCGACGATACGTCCACGGTGGGGCCGTATCCGCCGCCGGGCAGGGCGCCCATGTCGATGGTCACGGCGCCGTCCGCGTAGTTGCTCACCTGTGCCTCGACCGGGCCTGACGCCAGCGCCAGCGGCGCCACGGCGATGACCAAAAATCCGGTCAAAAAACGTGAGGATGTCATCGGACGGTCACTCCCCATTCTTCCCTGTTGTCGTCTTCCGGCCCGTTGTCGTGCTCCGGTATGTCGATCCCGTTTGCGGCGGGTCCGGCATTCCCGCGCCGGGACGGTCCGGGCACCCTCCGGCCAGCGGCGGAAGCCAAGGCGATCACCTTAACCAACGGCGATGCGCTGGACAACCGTAAAGCCCTTGCATGAAATCAGGGAAATATGACGCTTTCGGGGCGCCTGAAAACAGCCCTACGGCGGGGCGGGAACGGGTCAGGTGGCCGCCGCGACGGCGCCGGCCAGGGTCTTCAGCATGGCCGGATGCATGGCGTCGTTGCCGGCGGCGATGTCGCCGCGTTGGAAGATGTCGCGGCCGCCCGAAAGATCGGTGACGAAACCGCCCGCTTCGGCGACCAGGATCATACCCGCGGCCATGTCCCAGGGTTGCAGATTCTGTTCCCAGAACCCTTCGAAGCGCCCGGCGGCGACCCAGGCCAGATCGAGCGCGGCCGCACCGTTACGCCGCACGCCGGCCGACACGGCCATGATCGCGCGCAACTGTTTCAGGAACAGGTCGTGATTGTCCCGGCCCTTGAAGGGAATGCCGGTTGCGAACAAGGACTCGGCGATATCGCGGCGCGCCGAGACGCGCAGGCGCCGCCCGCCCAGAAAGGCGCCCTGGCCCTTTTCGGCGACGAACATCTCGTCGGTGATCGGGTTGTAGACGACGCCGGCGAAAATCTGGCCGTCGCGTTCCAGGCCGATGGAGATGGCGAATTGGGGAATGCCGTGCAGGAAGTTGGTGGTGCCGTCCAAGGGGTCGATGATCCAGCGGTTGGAGGTATCCACACCCTCGACCACGCCGCGTTCTTCCATCAGGAAGCCGTACTTGGGCCGCGCGCGCTGCAGTTCCTCGAACAGAACCTTCTCGGCCTTGCGGTCGGCGGTCGAGACGAAGTCCGCCGGACCCTTCTTCGAGACCTGCAGGTGCTCGACCTCGCCGAAATCGCGGATCAGGCCCCGCGCCGCCTTTTGGGCGGCGGCGGTCATGACGTTTATCAGGGGCGTGCGCAGCATGGCGGGCCTTGTTTCAAGCGGTCGGAAAGGGGCGGGAAGGACGCAGCCGGAGCCTAGTCCTTGGCCCGCTCGACATAGGTGCCTTCGGCGGGATTGACGACGATACGGGTGCCGGTCTCGATATGCGGCGGCACGCTGGTGCGCACGCCGTTGTCCAAAAGTGCGGGTTTGTAGCTCGACGCCGCCGTCTGGCCTTTGACCACGGCTTCGGTTTCGACCACGGTCAGGGTCACCCGGTCGGGCAGCTGAACGCCGATCGGGTCGCCGTCGTGGCTTTCGATGGTCACTTCCATGCCGTCCTGCAGATAGGGCGTCTGATCCTCGCCGATCTGGTCGCCGTTCAGGACGACCTGCTCATAGGTTTCGTTGTCCATGAAGGTGAACATCTCGCCGTCGGAAAACAGGAATTGGTATTCCTTCTGTTCCAGGGTCGCGCGTTCGACCTTTTCCGATGACCGGAAGCGTTCGTTCAGCTTGGTGCCGTCGCGCAGGTCGCGCAATTCGACCTGAAGATAGGCGCCGCCCTTGCCGGGCTGCGTATGGGCGATCTTGACCGCGCGCCACAGGCGTCCCTGATGTTCGATGACCATACCGGGTCGAATGGCGTTGCCGTCGATTTTCATGTCCGTGCCCGTTTACATGTTGATGGGGGGTGAAAGCGGCGCGGAAGCTACCAGTTTGTTTCGTGCATAGCAACGGCCCAGCGCCGCCGTCAGGGGCGTTGGGTATCGGCAATTACCTTGTTGAACGCGGCGACCGCGGCGGCCGGTCCCTCGGCATGCTGCCAGACCCCGGAGACCACGGCCAGGAAGTCGGCGCCGGCGGCGACCAGGGGCGCGCAGTTGTCCACGGTGATGCCGCCGATGGCGACGCAGGGCACGACGAAAATCTCGCTCCACCAGCGCAAAAGGTCGACGTCCGCGTGATGGGTGACGTCCTTGGTCCCGGTCGGGAAGAACGCGCCGAAGGCGACGTAGTCGGCCCCGGCCTCGCCGGCCTCCATGGCCAGGTGGCGGGACGCATGGCAGGTCACGCCGACGGCGCGGCGATCGCCCATGGCTTTGCGGGCGTCCCGGTAGGACGCATCGCCCTGGCCCACATGGACGCCGTCGCAATCGGTCTCCGCCGCCAGGTCGGGGCGGTCGTTCATGATCAGCGGCACGCCGCGGCCGCGGCAGACGGGCAGCAGGATTTCGGCGGCCCGGCGGATGTCATCGTCGGCGACGTCCTTGAGCCGCAGCTGCACCGCGCCGACCGGGCCGGCGTCGAGCGCCGCCGCCAGATCGTCCGCGAAGACGTTCGGGTCGAAGGCGGGGGGCGTGACCAGATAGAGCAGGCAGCCGTCATCGGTGTCAGCCATGTTGGAAGTCTCCCGTGAGCCAGGCGTCGAGCCGCCGGTCGGCGTCGGCGTCCGCCATGTCCAATGCCTGCGTCGGCCGCGTGACCAGGCGGGCACCGACCTGCGTTGCCGCGCTTTCGATCTTGGCCAGAACCTCGGGGGCGGCCGATAGGGACACGGCTTCGACACCTTGCCGGAGGGCATCCAGGGCCGTGCCCGGTTCGTCCGCGCAATCCAGGCAGACGGTGGCGCGGGCTGCCGGTTCGGCGGCGCGGGCCTGGTCGACGATCTGCTTGAACAGGGCCGGGCCGAGATAGCCGGCGGCGCCGGGCGCGCTGACCAGATGTACGGGGCGGCCCGTGCGTCGCGCGGCGGCCAGCGCCCGCCGGGCCTGATCCAGGTCGTGAATGACGACGGATGCCGGGGGCGCGGCCGATTGTCCGGGCGCGGCCCCCGTCATCTCAATCCCGTCGCTTATTTCGCACCGTGCATGGCCAGCGCGGTGTCCGGCATGCGGTTGGAGAAGCCCCATTCGTTGTCGTACCAGCTGAGCACGCGCACGAAGTTGCCGTCGATCACCTGGGTCTGGGTGGCATCGAAGCTCGAACTCGCGGGGTTGTGGTTGAAGTCGATGGAGACCAGGGGCTCCGTATTGTAGGCGAGCACGCCCTTGAGACGGCCGTTGGAGGCCTCCAGCATGGCCGCGTTGATTTCCTCGGCCGTGGTCGACCGCCCGGCCGTGAAGGTCAGGTCGATCAGCGACACGTTGGGGGTCGGCACGCGGATCGCGGTGCCGTCCAGCTTGCCCTTCAGTTCCGGCAGGACCAGGCCGACGGCCTTGGCGGCCCCCGTCGAGGTCGGGATCATGGACACCGCGCAGGCGCGCGCCCGGCGCGGGTCCGAATGCAGGGTGTCGAGCGGACGCTGGTCGCCCGTATAGGCATGGATCGTCGTCATATAGCCCTTTTCGATGCCGACAAGTTTGTGCAGCACGTCGGCCACGGGGGCCAGGCAGTTGGTCGTGCAGGACGCGTTGGAGACGACCGTGTGGCCGGCTTCCAATTTGTCGTGGTTGACGCCGTAGACGACCGTCAGATCGACGCCCGAGGCCGGGGCCGAGACCAGAACCTTGGCCGCGCCTGCGTCCAGATGCTTGGCGGCGCTGTCGCGGTCGGTGAACAGGCCGGTGCATTCCAGCGCCACGTCGATGCCCAGTTCCTTCCAGGGCAGATCGGCGGGATTGCGCTCGGCGGTCACCTTGATCGGCCCGGCGCCGACGTTCATGACGTCGCCCGAGACCGATACGTCCATGTTCAGGGGGCCGTGCACGGAATCGTACTTGAGAAGGTGGGCATTCATTTCCGGCGAGCCGAGGTCGTTGATGGCGACGACTTCGATGTCGTTGCGCCGCGATTCCAAAATGCCGCGAAGAACCAAACGACCAATTCTTCCGAACCCGTTGATCGCAACCCGAACCGCCATGAATGCCTCCGTAAATTTGCTGAATTTTCTGGGTCGGGGCCCCTGCGACGGCAACCCCGGTTCGGGCGATCCTATAGGCTACCCATCGCCCCCTGTAAACCCGGGAACGCCCGGTTGTCCGGGGCGCAATGCCGTCCAATTGATGTGGTGGTTGAACTTATGTGCATAGGCACCTATTCTTCATAAAATTTTTACCCACTAAGGCAATTATATTTTTAGTTGGGTCGGGGGGGTATGTGTGGCGACCATCAGTAAACCATCACGAGTAGACCGCGCCTTCGAGCGGTTGGAAGGCGCCTTGTCGCGCCTGGAAAAGGCCGTTCAGACGCGTGGTTCCGCCGCGGCCGAAGGCGGCGGCGACACGGCGGCATTGCGGGCGGAGAACGCCCGCCTGCAGACCGTGACCGAGGAGGTCAAGGGCCGTCTCGACGGCGCCATCGGCCGCCTTGAAAAAGCTCTCGAAGGTTAGGGCCGGAACACGCCATGGCCCATGTCACCGTCACCATCAACGGACGTCAGTATCAGGTCGCCTGCGACGATGGACAGGAAGCCCACCTGTCGCGGCTCGGCAAATATGTCGATAACCGGGTTCAGGAACTGGTCGCCGCCGTCGGCCAGGCCGGCGATGCCCGGCTTCTGGTCATGGTCAGCCTGCTTCTTGCCGACGAACTGTCCGACGCCTATGCGGAACTGGAGTCGATCAGCCGCAAAAGCGAAGGCGTCGCCCGGCTGATCGAATCCGAGGAAAAGGTCAGCCGCACCCTGGAAAATATCGCCGACCGCATCGAAGGCATTGCCGTGGGGCTTGAACAGGCCTAACTTCCGCTCAGGCGGAGCGCTGCGGAGCGCGTTAGGCACATTATCCCTGGGGCGATGCGTCCTTTAAGGGTGCTGTCCCTGCCGGGTTGCACGGGTTCGTCCTGGACGCTCGGTATCACGGTGCCCAACCTGTTGAGAGCAGGCCACGGAGGATCTTAACGCCGACGGCTACTGCGGCACCGCCGACTTTTTTCTTTTTTGGGTTTTGGCACGGTATCCGGCCCGCGGGTTCCGTCATTTAAGTTCTTATGGATCTCCTTGAACAAAAGCGTCTCCTACGTATAGAAGCCGCCGCCCGCCGTGTCCGCGCGCGCGCGGACCTGGGATCCGGCGTCGCTACCGCCGTGGCCTGCCATGCCGTTGCCTTGGCGCAGGCATTGGGGGAGGCCGCCCCGCCGGGACATGTGTCGGGCTATCTCGCCATGCAGGATGAAATGGATGTCCTGCCGGCCATCCTGGCCCTGGCCGCGTACGGCTGGCGGGGATGCCTGCCCGTGGTCGCGGGCAAGGGACGCCCGCTCCTGTTCCGGGCCTGGTCGCCCGGGGCGACGCTGGCGGACGGCGTGTTCGGCACCCGTCATCCGGCCGACGGGGCGGAGGATGTGCGCCCCGACCTGCTTCTGGTGCCGCTGCTGGCCTTCGACCGGGCCGGCTACCGGCTTGGTTGGGGCGGCGGATTTTACGATCGGACCCTGGCCGAACTGCGAAGTTCCGGCACACCCGTTGTCGCCGTCGGGGTCGGCTATTCGGCGCAGGAAGTTGACGCCGTGCCGCGCGACCATTACGACGCACGCCTGGATTGGGTCGTAACCGAAGCGGACATCATCAGGATCGCCCCCTGACGGTCCCGATAAGGCATTTAGGCATTAAGGTCGGTTTATGAAAATCATGATTGTCGGGGATGTGGTCGGTCGTAGCGGCCGGGACGCCGTGGCCAAGCACCTGCCGGCCCTGCGCGCGCAACTGGACCTCGACTTCGTCATCGTCAACGGCGAAAACGCGGCCCACGGCTTCGGCATTACCGAGGCGATCTGCAACGATCTGTACGCCCAGGGGGCGGACGTCATCACCACCGGCAACCACGTGTGGGATCAGCGCGAGATCATGAACTACATCGACGGCGACGACCGCCTGCTGCGTCCCCTGAACTTTCCCGCCGGCACGCCCGGCAAGGGGGCCGGCGTGTTCACGGCCAGGGACGGCCGCAAGGTCATGGTCGTGCACGCCATGTGCCGCCTGTTCATGGACCCCCTGGATGATCCCTTCGCCGGCGTGGACGGGGCCTTGAAGAACCATCGTCTGGGCGCGGCCAGCGGCCGCGGCAACGTCGACGCCATTCTGCTCGACCTGCACGGCGAGGCGTCGTCGGAAAAGATGGCCATGGCTCATTTCCTGGACGGCCGCGTTTCCGCCGTGGTCGGCACCCACACCCATGTGCCGACGGCGGACGCCCAAGTGTTCAAGGGCGGCACGGCCTATCAGACGGACCTGGGCATGACCGGCGATTACGATTCCGTCATCGGCATGCAGAAGGAGAACGCCACGGCGCGGTTCACCACCAAGCTGCCGCAGGGCCGGCTGGAGCCGGCGGGCGGCGAGGCGACCTTCTGCGCCATGTACCTGGAAACCGACGACGCCACGGGTCTGGCGACGCGGGCGGAGCCCGTGCGCCTGGGCGGACGCCTGGCGCCGGCCCTGCCGGGGTAGCGCCGCCACCCGAAAATCAATCCTTACCTGGCCTGCGGCCTTTCACGGCGGACGAATTCTTGCCATATTGCGGGCCTAGCTTCACCGCCGGTGACACTCGCGCCGGTCCCATCATTTGGGTATAATCCCGACGAATCGCCACGACATATAGGGGGTTCCCGCCAAAATGGCTGGTCATTCCAAATTTAAGAACATCATGCACCGCAAAGGCCGTCAGGACGCCAAGCGGGCAAAGGTCTTCGCCAAACTGGGCCGTGAAGTGACGGTCGCCGCGCGCAACGGCCCCGATCCCAACTTCAACGCCGCCCTGCGTTTGGCCGTGGCCAACGCCAAGGCCCTGAACATGCCCAACGACGTGATCAACCGGGCGATCCAGAAGGCCCAGGGCAATGATGCCGAGAATTACGAGGAAATCCGCTACGAAGGCTACGGCCCGGGCGGCGTCGCCGTGATCGTCGAGGCCCTGTCCGACAACCGCAACCGCACGGCCTCGGAAGTCCGCACCGCGTTTTCCAAGAACGGCGGCAACCTGGGCGAGACGGGCAGCGTCGCCTTCATGTTCGACCGGGTCGGTCAGATCACCTATCCGGCCGCCGTCGCCGGCGCCGAGGCGATGTTCGAGGGCGCCTTGGAAGCGGGCGCGGAGGATGTGGAATCGGATGACGAAAACCACACCATCACCTGCCAGCCCGACGATTTCGCCGCCGTGCGCGACGCCCTTGAGGAACGCTTCGGCGAACCGGAAGAGGCACGCCTGGCGTGGAAGCCGCAGAATTCCATCTCCGTCGACGAAGGCACGGCGCAGACATTGCTGAAGCTGATCGACGCGCTGGAAGACAACGACGACGTGCAGCGCGTCGCCGCCAACTTCGAGGTCGACGACGAGATCATGGAAAGGCTGAGCGCCTGAACCGTAAAGCGGACGCCACAGGGATACGGAGCGGAATGGAACACGGATGCGGCTGATCGGGTTTGACCCGGGGTTGAAGAACACCGGATGGGGCGTCATCGAACACGCCGGCAACCGGCTTCGCTATGTCGCCGACGGCGTTGTGTCCTCCGACCCAAAGGCCAGTCTGGCCGAACGCCTGGTGCAGCTTCACGACGGATTGGTCGAGGTCATCCGTGCCATGGCTCCGGTCGAGGCGGCGGTCGAGGAAACCTTCGTCAACACCAACCCGACGACGACCCTGAAACTGGGCCAGGCCCGGGGCATCTCCATGCTGGTGCCGGCCCTGGCCGGTCTGCCGGTGTTCGAATACACCCCGAACCTCGTGAAAAAGACCGTCGTCGGCACCGGCCACGCGGCCAAGGAACAGGTTCAGATGATGGTGCGCACGCTGCTGCCGGGGGCGGCCTTCAAAAGTGCGGACAGCGCCGATGCTCTGGCCGTGGCCATCTGCCACGCCCATCACCGCACGGCACCCGGGCACGCCGCCATGGCGGGGGCGGCCCGGTGATCGCGCGGCTGAAGGGCCTGGTCGACGCCGTCGGCACGGATACCGCCGTGATCGATGTTAACGGGGTCGGCTATCTGGTGCATGCATCGTCGCGGACCCTGTCGCAGATGGGGCAGGGCGATGCCGTGGCGCTGTTCATCGAAACCCATGTGCGCGAAGACCATATCCATCTGTACGGTTTCCTGCGTGCCGACGAACAGGACTGGTTCCGCCTGCTGACCACCGTGCAGGGCGTGGGCGCCAAGGTCGCCCTCGCCATGCTGTCGGCGCTGACCGGTGACATGCTGCTGCAGGCCATCGCAGCCGGTGACAAGGCGGCGGTGTGCCGCGCCCCCGGTGTCGGGCCCAAGCTGGCGCAGCGCATCCTGCACGAGTTGAAGGACAAGGTCGGCGCCCTGGCCTTGGGGCCGGCGGCGGCCAAGGGCGGCGTGGCACCGGCTTCGGGCGCGGCCAAGCCGGAAGCCGGCGACGCGGCGCAGGATCTGCTGCGCGACGCTGCCTCGGCCCTGGTCAACCTCGGCTATACCCCGTCGGAGGCCCTGGGAGCGGTGTCCCGCGCCGCCCAGGCATCAGACGCCGCCCTGACCCTGGAAGCCCTGATCCGCACCGGGCTGACCGAACTCGCCCCAAGCGACCAACGGCGAGGGGCCTAGGCCGTGGTGGAAGAGAGAATGATCCAGCCGGAAGTCGTGGGCGACGACTTCGCCGCCGATCCCGGCCTGCGGCCCCAGGTGCTCGACGACTTCGTCGGCCAGGACCAGGCGCGTGAAAACCTGAAGGTGTTCATCGAAGCGGCGCGGTCACGCGGCGAAGCCATGGACCATGTCCTGTTCTTCGGCCCCCCGGGGCTTGGCAAGACGACCCTGGCCCAGATCGTCGCCCGTGAACTGGGCGTTGGCTTTCGCGCCACCTCGGGCCCCGTGGTTGCCAAGGCGGGCGACCTGGCGGCGATCCTCACCAACCTGCAGCCGCGCGACGTGCTGTTCATCGACGAAATCCACCGCCTCAGCCCGATTGTCGAGGAAATCCTCTATCCGGCGATGGAGGATTATCAGCTTGACCTGATCATCGGCGAGGGGCCGGCGGCGCGCTCCGTGCGCATCGATTTGCCGCCCTTTACCCTGGTCGGCGCGACGACGCGCTCGGGCCTGATCACGACGCCGCTGCGCGACCGTTTCGGCATTCCCGTGCGGCTCAACTTCTACAGCCCGGAAGCGCTCGAGGGCATCGTGCGCCGGGGGGCGGCGCTGTTGGGTCTGGACTTGACGGCCGAGGGGGCGTTGGAGATCGCCCGCCGCTCGCGCGGCACGCCGCGGGTCGCGGGCAGGCTGCTGCGCCGGGTCCGTGATTTCGCCGCCGTCGATGGGTCCGGATCCGTCGACGCCCGGATCGCCGATGCGGCGCTGACGCGGCTTGAGGTCGATCAGCGCGGGCTCGACGCCATGGACCGCCGCTATTTGACCTGCATCTGCGGCAACTACGGCGGCGGGCCGGTCGGCGTCGAAACCCTGGCCGCGGCCCTGTCGGAACAGCGCGACACCATCGAGGAAGTGATCGAACCCTTCCTGATCCAGCAGGGGTTATTGATGCGCACGCCGCGCGGCCGCGCCGTGACGCCCGAGACGTTCCGGCACCTGGGGCTCGACCTGCCGCCGGGCGCGCCGCAACTCGACCTTCTTTCCGCCACAAGTGGGACGGAGGATGACGCGTGACCGGAACAGGAGAAGCGCCCTGCCACCGCATGCCGGTGCGCGTCTATTACGAGGACACGGATGCCGGCGGCATTGTCTATTACGCCAACTACCTGCGCTATGCGGAGCGCGCCCGTACGGAGCTTCTGCGTGAACTGGGATTTGAAAATTCCGCGATTTTGGCGCAGAAGGGCGTCGCGCTTGCCGTGCGCCGGGTCAGCGCCGAATACCTGAAGCCGGCGCGGCTGGACGATGCCCTCAGCGTCGAGACGCGGGTGCTGGCGGTGCGGGGGGCGACCGTGGAGATGGCCCAGGTAGTGCGCCGGGACGACGAGGATCTGGTGCAGATGAACCTGACCCTCGCCTGCATGAACACGGCCGGGCGGCCCGTGCGCCTGCCGGCCGAAGTGCGAATTGAAATGGCCCGGATCGCCGACGCCGGCGAGGGGCCTTAAGAAAAACGGAACGAGACGGACAAAGATGGAAAATCAAGCGGTCGAAGCGATGGCCCTGGCGGGCTCGACGAACCTGGATTTCTCGGTCGTGGCGCTGTTCATGAAGGCCGATCTGGTGGTCAAGGCGGTCATCCTGTTGCTGGTATCGGCGTCGATCTGGTGTTGGGCGATCATCTTCGAAAAACTGTTGTCCGTGCGCCGCCTGAATAAACGAACCGACAAGTTCGAGGACCGCTTTTGGTCCGGCGACAGCCTCGACAGCCTGTATGACAAGATCGGCAGCCGGCCCATGGACCCGATGTCAGCCGTGTTCGCCGCCGCCATGCGGGAATGGCGGCGCGCCTCGCCCAACGGCGGCGGGTCGACGACCTTGGCTCAGCGCATCGAACGGGTCATGCAGATCACCGCCGACCGGGAAATGGACCGCGCCGAACGCTATCTCACGTTCCTGGCGACCACGGGCAACACGGCCCCCTTCATCGGCCTGTTCGGCACGGTCTGGGGGATCATGAATTCGTTCCAGTCGATCGCCATTTCCAAGAACACGTCGCTTGCCGTGGTCGCGCCCGGCATTGCCGAGGCCCTGTTCGCCACGGCGCTGGGGCTTCTCGCGGCGATCCCGGCGGTCATCGCCTACAACAAGTTCTCCCGCGACCTGGACCGTTATGCCGGGCGGCTCGAAAACTTCTCGGGCGAGTTCTCGGCGATCCTGTCGCGCGAGTTGGACACCTAGGACGAGGAGCGGAAACGTGGCCGTCACCATACAGCGGACCTCGCGCCGGCGGCGCAAGAACCGGGCGCTGATGAGCGACATCAACGTCACGCCGTTCGTCGACGTGATGCTGGTTCTGCTCATCATCTTCATGGTCACGGCGCCGCTTCTGACCGTGGGCGTTCAGGTCGATCTGCCGGAGACCAAGGCGGGCGCCGTCAGCGGCCAGGACGAGCCGCTGGCTGTCAGCGTCGACGCCGGCGGGCAGATTTATATTCAGGACACGGCCGTCGACTTGGACACATTGGTGCCAAGATTGCACGCTATCACCGGCAACAATCCGGACATCCGGATCTTCGTCAGAGGGGATAAGGCCATCAATTACGGACGTGTCATGGCGGTGATGGGGCAGATCAACGCGGCCGGTTATCGGCGCGTGGCGCTGATCGCGCAGGAACCGGGCAAGGCGGCGAAACGCCCGCCGGCCAAGAAGTAAGCCGGGGCCCCTTGCGGACCGCATTGATCACTTCCGTCTCCCTGCACGTGGGGTTGGTGCTGGCCGCCTGGCTTGGCCTGCCGTTCAACAAGATCGAACCGCTGCATGAAGAGCAGCCGATCTTCGTCGAGATCGTCGATGTCGACGAGATGCGCAACGCGCCGCCGATGCCGGTCCAGGAAACGCCGAAGAAAGAGGCCAAGGCCGAGCCGCCCAAGCCGCCGACGCCGCCCAAGCCGAAACCGGCGCCGCCCACGCCCAAACAGCCCGAGGTCGCGGCCCTGCCGCCCAAGCCCGAAGTAGAGCCCGAACCCCTGCCCAAGGCGAAGCCGGAGCCCAAGCCCGAACCGGAGCCCAAGAAGGAAGCGGAGCCCAAGCCCGAGAAAAAGCCGGCGCCGCCGAAGCCGAAACTGGCCCAGATTGAGGTCCCGAAGAAGCCCAAGAAACCGCAGAAACCGACCTTCGACACGGCCTCCGTGCTGAAGACGCTTGAGAAGATCAAGCAACAGCCGACGCCGAAGACCGAGGAAAAGCCGGAGAAGAAGAAGGCGCCGGAAACCCCCAAGGACGACACCATGGCGCGCATTCGGGCGGCCCTGCAGAACAACTCAAAGTCGATCAAGTACGATCCGGACAAGAAGGTGTCGCAGCTTGAGATCGATCAGTGGCGCACGATGATCCGCAACCAGGTGTCCAAGTGCTGGTCGCCGCCCTATGGTGCGCCGGGGGCGGAAAAGCTGAAACCGGAACTGCGCCTGACCATGAACCCCGACGGCACAGTGCAGTCGGTCGAGGTCGAGGATAAGAGCCGCATGTTCACCGACCGCTATTTCCAGGTCGCCGTCGAGGCGGCCCGCCGCGCGGTTCAGGATCCGCGCTGCAACAAGTTCAACCTGCCGCCGGACAAGTATCATGTCTGGCGCGATCTGAAGTTCATATTTGACCCGAGCGGAATGCTGTGATGACCATTAGGCCGATGATTATGCCCGCTAAATTCGCAATGAAGACCTTTGTCCCGCTGATCGCGCTGTTGGCTTTCGCCGCGGCGTTGAGCGATGCTCGCCCGGCGCGCGCCGAGATCACCATCGACATCACCCGGGGCAACGTCGAACCTCTACCCATCGCGGTCACCGACTTCGTCGGTAAATCCGGCGCCGCGGCCCGGGCGGGGCGCGAGATCGCCGGCGTGATCGCCGCCAACCTGGAACGCTCCGGCCTGTTCAAGCCCATCGATCCCAAGGCCTTCATCCAGTCGGCAGGAGCGCTCAACGCGCTGCCCCGGTTCGGCGATTGGCGCGTCATCAACGCCCAGGCCCTGGTCCAGGGGCGGACCGAGGTCGTGTCCGACGGGCGGCTGCGCGTCGAATTCCGCCTGTGGGACGTGTTCTCGGAACAGCAGATGATCGGCCTCGCCTATTTCACCGTGCCGGACAACTGGCGGCGCGTGGCGCATATCATTTCCGACTCGATCTACAAGCGCATCACCGGCGAGGACGGCTATTTCGACACGCGCATCGTCTATGTCGCCGAACAGCCCAAGGACGCCAAGGGGGTCGGGCGTAACCGCCTGAACCCGTTCGGCAAGCGGCTGGCGATCATGGATCAGGATGGGGAAAACCACCGCTTCCTGACCGACGGCACGACCCTGGTGCTGACGCCCCGGTTTTCGCCGACGTTGCAGGAAATCACCTACATGTCCTATTTCCGCAACAACCCGCGCGTCTACATCTTCAACATCGACACGGGACGCCAAGAGGTCCTGGGCGACTTTCCCGGCATGACCTTCGCGCCCCGGTTTTCGCCGGATGGCAAGAAAATCATCATGTCCATGGCCAAGGACGGGAACTCGGAAATCTACGTCATGGACCTGCGCACCCGCGTGGTGCGGCAATTGACGTTCCATTCCTCCATCGACACGTCGCCCAGCTTTTCGCCCGACGCCAATCAAGTCGTGTTCAATTCCGACCGCGGCGGCAGCCAGCAGCTCTACATCATGGACGACCGCGGCAAGAACGTGCGCCGCATCAGTTTCGGCAACGGCCGCTACGCCACGCCCGTGTGGTCGCCGCGCGGCGATCTGATCGCTTTCACAAAATTGTCGGGCGGGCGGTTCTTTATCGGCGTCATGAAACCCGACGGATCGGGAGAGCGGCTTTTGGCCGAGGATTTCAAGATCGAAGGGCCGACCTGGTCGCCCAATGGTCGCGTGCTGATCTTCTACCGCAAGAGCAGGTCGGAAAAGGACGGCAGCGGCGGGCAGTCGAAATTATGGTCCATTGACTTGACCGGGCATAACGAACGCGAAATTCCGACGCCGATGGATGCGTCCGACCCAGCGTGGTCGCCACTTATTCCCTGACGGCGGGAAATGCTGTGACAGTGATCATACAAAAAGACATTTCGCGCATGCAAAAATGCAGGGTCTCGGAACGCCTTTAAACTTAAAAAGTACTTGGAATCAGAACGCTTAACCGTTAATACATCACACGAACGGCCTTTTTTTAAAGGCCAAGCAGATTTCACCGTCGGAAGCCCCGGCGGATTTGCAATGCACTAAAACCCGACAAATGGGGGATTACATGCGCTTTAAAGTTCTCGGAATGGTCGCCGCTCTTGCTTTGGCAGTTTCGGCCTGCGAATCCACGTCAGGATCGGGCGCCGGCGCCTCCGGTTCTGGCCAATCGATCACACCGCTGCCGGCTGCTGGACCGCTTGCGCTGAAGGATCAGTTCGTCGTTGACGTCGGTGACCGCGTGTTCTTCGCGTTCGACCGCTTCGATGTCGAGCCGGACCAGAAGAAGGTCCTGGACGTTCAGGCCGCTTGGCTCAAGAAATACAGTTCCGTGACGGTTACGGTCGAAGGCCATGCCGACGAACGCGGCACGCGGGAATACAACTTGGCGCTCGGCGAACGCCGCGCCAATGCGGTGAAAGAATACCTGATCTATCTCGGCATCGACGCCAAGCGGATCAAGACCGTCTCCTACGGTGAGGAACGCCCCGTGGCGCTCGGTTCCGACGAAACCGCCTGGTCGCAGAACCGCCGTGGCGTGACCGTCGTGACGGGCCCCGGCTCCTGATCTTCGGGCTGACCGTCTAGCGTTTCTAGGGCGCTTGTCCGGCCGCGGATTGCGGTATGGGCAAGCGCCTTAGTTTTGCCTAAAATTCCTGGGATTACGGGCATTCAGCCTGCGGCCGCGAAACCGTCGTTTCGGATCGCCGCGCCCGTTTCAACCGCGACAACAGGGACACCCGAATTCCCATGCGTCTGATGACCTTCCCGACCGCCCTGACCGCGCTTTGCCTGGCCGCCGTTCTGACCGCCGCCGTTCCGGCCCAGGCTCAGGACGCGCAGGCCCTGTCGCAGCGTCTCGAGCGGCTGGAGCGGGATATCCAGACCCTGTCGAAGATGGTCGTCCGCGGTCCGGGAGCGGTGCCTGCCGCTGACTTGCCGGCCGCCGCCAAGTCGGCGGAGCCGATGCCCAATCTGCCGCAGAACGCCGTGGCGCGCATTGGCGTGCGGCTCGACACGCTGGAAAACGAACTGCGCGACGTGACCGGGCGGATCGAGGAAATGACCTACAACGTGGATCAGCTGACGGCGCGGGTCGACCGCCTGGTCGCCGATGTGGATTTCCGCCTATCCGGTCTTGAACAGCAGGGCCGCGTTCCGGGGGCTTCCTCGGCCATGCAGCCCGGTGCGGCCGGGCCCCAAGCCAACGCGGCGCCGGCGCCGGGCGAGGTCCGCATGATCGGCCGTCCCGCGGGCACCCTGGGTCAGATCGACCCCAACCTCGTCAAACCCACCACGCCGCCGGCCGAACCGGGAGCGGCCAATGCCGGGCCGTCGGGCGTCGGCGGGCCGGTCCAGGCGGCCCCCATGCCGGCCCCCGCCGGTGCCCCCAACCCGGCCGCCGTTACGCGCGCTCAACCGCCGCAACAGGCCGCCGCCGCGCCCCAGAGCGGCACGGCACAGGGCCCGGTGCTGCCGGACGGCAGCGCCGAGGAACAGTACAAATTCGCCTTCGACCTGTTGCGCAAGCATCAGTTCGATCAGGCGGAAGCGGCCTTCAAGGAATTCCTGAGCAAGCACGATGGCGGCAGTCTATCAAGCAATGCGCGCTATTGGCTGGGTGAAACCCATTACGCGCGGGCCGAATACGTGAAGGCGGCCGAAATCTTCCTGCAGGGGTTCGAAAAGGACCCCAAAGGCGGTAAGGCGCCGGACAGCCTGCTGAAGCTGGCGATGTCGCTGGGCCAACTGGGCCAGAACAAGGAAGGCTGTGCCGCCATCGACAAACTGTTCGCCGACTTCCCTAATGCCAACAGCTCCCTCAAACGCACGGCCACCCGCCAGCAGCGGCAGATGAACTGCAAGCAGTGACCGGCCCGGCCTGGCACCGCGCCAGGGGTCACGGACCTGCGCCCTCTGGAGGCAAGCCCGGACGGCAGATGATGACGGCGACCGCCCATTCCTTACCAAACGATGCCACCGACGGCCTTGGCCGCCGGTTTGCCCAGGCGATGGATCGTCTCGGCCCGTTCGAGGCCGGCCCGCATCTGGCCGTCGCCGTTTCCGGGGGGGCGGACAGCACGGCCCTGGCCCTGTTGGCCCGGGATTGGACAGCAGAGCGGGACGGGTGGGTAACGGCGCTGATCGTCGATCACGGGCTGCGGGACGGCTCGGCGGCGGAAGCGGCGGGGACGGCGGCACGTCTCAAATCCCTCGGCATCGCGGCGCATATCCTGACCTGGGACGGGGCCAAGCCGGCCGCGGCGGTGCAGGCGGCGGCGCGGGCGGCGCGCTATGGGCTGTTGCGGAATTGGTGCCGGACCGCCGGGGTGCTGCATCTTCTGGCCGGGCATCACGGCGATGATCAGGCGGAAACCCATGTGATGCGGCAAAGCCGGGGGGGCGGCTTCGGCGCCGCAGGGATGAGCGCCCTGGTGAGTTTTCCCGAACTGCGCCTGCTGCGCCCGCTTCTGGGTATCCGTCATGACGATCTGACGGCCTATCTCGCGGCGAAGGGCATCGCCTGGATCGAAGACCCTTCCAATGCCAATACGGATTTCGAACGCGTGCGCACGCGGCGGCGACTTGCGGCCGATGCGGGGCTGGCGGACCGCGCACTTGCAGGCGCGCGTGCGTCGGGGGCGGCGCGCAGGGAGCTTGAAGATGCCGTCAACCGGGCGTTGGCCGAAACCGTTTCCCCGCATTCCCTCGGCTTTGCCCATCTCGACCGCCGGGCGTTCGCTGGCTTGGCCCCCGATGTGGCGGCGCGTCTGGCCGCCCGGCTGGCGCAGGTTCTGGGCGGGGCCGACCATGCCCCCCCGGCGGCGCGGGCGGACCGTCTGGCCGGATGCATCGCGGGGGACGGGGTCTTTCCCGGCGCCAGCCTGGGACGCTGCCGGTTCCTGGCCGACAAGGCCGGGCGCATCGTTGTGTGCCGCGACGGGCGCGGACTTCCCGCCCCGGTGGCGGCCTCTGCGGGCCGTGTGGCCGGTTGGGACGGCCGCTTCGTCATCGATTTGCCGCCAGGTATCGCCCCGGAAGCGGTTCTCTCCCCCCTGGGAGCCGAGGGCTGGCGCCAGATTTCCAAGGACATGCGCCACGCGTCCGGGCTGCCGCCTGCCGCCGCGCGCACGTTGCCGGCCTTGTTCGAAAACGGTACTCTCGTGGCCCATGCGGTGCCCGGCGGCGGCGCGGAGGGGCTTTCCATCCGCTTCCGGGCAAAAAATACCTTGGCCTTTAACGGGTTTTGTATTGCGTGAGGGTTTCGGAGTACTATCTCTGGAAGAAGGGCCCTGCGGGCGCTGCATGCGGCGTCGACACGTCGTCCCTGCGGCCTTCGTCCAACCTCTTAAAAGGACTTAATCGTTGAATTTCAGCCGGAATTTCGCCCTCTGGGTCATCATCGCCTTGCTGGTTTTTGCCCTGTTCAATCTGTTCCAGGGCACGCCGCAACGGGCCGTGCAGAACGAATTGGCCTTCACCGACTTCCTCAACAACGTGGAAAGCGGCGAAGTTCGTAATGTCGTCATCCAGGGGCAGTCGATTTCCGGCAACCTGCGCGACGGCCGCCATTTCACGACCTATGCGCCCGACGATCCCACGCTGGTGAGCCGTCTGCGCGAACAGGGCGTGTCGATCAAGGCCAAGCCGTCGGATGAAAATTCGCCGACGCTGTGGGGCATTCTGATTTCCTGGTTCCCCATGCTGCTGCTGATCGGGGTGTGGATTTTCTTCATGCGCCAGATGCAGTCGGGCGGCGGCAAGGCCATGGGTTTCGGCAAATCCAAGGCCAAGCTGCTGACCGAAAAGGCGGGCCGCGTCACCTTCGAGGACGTGGCCGGCATCGACGAAGCCAAGCAGGAGCTTGAGGAAATCGTCGAATTCCTGAAGGACCCGCAGAAGTTTCAGCGCCTGGGCGGCAAGATCCCCAAGGGCTGCCTGCTCGTTGGCCCTCCGGGCACCGGTAAGACGCTGCTGGCTCGCGCCATCGCCGGCGAAGCCAATGTGCCGTTCTTCACCATTTCCGGCTCCGACTTCGTGGAAATGTTCGTCGGCGTGGGTGCCAGCCGCGTGCGCGACATGTTCGAACAGGGCAAGAAGAACGCCCCCTGCATCATCTTCATCGACGAAATCGACGCCGTCGGCCGCCATCGCGGCGCCGGACTGGGCGGCGGCAACGACGAGCGCGAGCAGACCCTCAACCAGCTGCTGGTCGAAATGGACGGGTTCGAGGCCAACGAAGGCGTCATCCTGGTCGCCGCGACCAACCGGCCCGACGTTCTCGACCCGGCGCTGCTGCGTCCCGGCCGTTTCGACCGTCAGGTCGTTGTGCCCAATCCCGACATCCTGGGCCGCGAGAAGATCCTCAAAGTCCATATGAAAAAGGTGCCGCTGGCGCCCGACGTGGACGCCAAGATCATCGCCCGCGGGTCTCCCGGGTTTTCCGGCGCGGACCTCGCCAACCTGGTCAACGAGGCGGCGCTGCTGGCCGCCCGCGCCGGGCACCGCGTGGTCACCATGAGCGATTTTGAAAACGCCAAGGACAAGGTCCTGATGGGGGCGGAGCGCCGTTCCATGGTCATGACCGAAGAAGAAAAGCGCCTGACCGCCTATCACGAGGCCGGGCACGCCATCGTCGGCATCTACGTGCCCAAGCACGACCCGATCCACAAGGTGACGATCATCCCGCGCGGCCGCGCACTCGGCCTGACCATGTCCCTGCCGGAACGGGACCAGCTGAGCCAGTCCCAGGTGCAGCTTGAATCCAAGCTGGCCATGGCCTTCGGCGGGCGTACCGCGGAAGAGTTGATCTTCGGCAAGGAAAACATCACCACCGGGGCCGGCGGCGACATTCAGCAGGCGACCTACATGGCGCGGCGCATGGTCACCGAATTCGGCTTCTCCGACAAGCTGGGCCGTCTGCGCTATGCCGACAACGAGGAAGAAGTGTTCCTGGGGCATTCCGTCGCGCGGCAGAAGAATGTGTCCGACGCCACGGCGGCGCTGATCGACGAAGAAGTGCGCCGGCTGATCGACGAGGCCGAACACCGGGCCCATAAGATTTTGACCGAACACCTGGACGAGCTCCACCGTCTGGCCGAGGCCCTGTTGGAATACGAAACCCTGACCGGCGACGAAGTCAAAAAGGCCATGCGCGGCGAAGCCATCACCCGCGAGGACGACGGCGGATCGACGCCGACCGAGGGGTCGGGCCGCAAGGCGTCCGTGCCCGACGCCGGCAAGGGCCGCAAGCCCAAGGGAAGCCCGGGCGGCTTCGGGCCGGAACCGCAACCGGAATCGTGACGGCGACCGTTTCGGCGGGCGAGGGGGTGCCGTTCGCGGCGCCCTCGTCGTTTGCGGGTCTGACCCTCGACCGGCCGCGCCTGATGGCGGTCATCAACGCAACGCCCGACAGCTTTTCCGACGGTGGCGAGGCCTTCGCCCTTGAGGACGCTCTCAACCGGGGCCGTGCTTTCATAGCCGAAGGTGCCGACATCCTGGACGTCGGCGGTGAATCGACCCGTCCCGGGGCGGCACCGGTCTCCGCCCAGGAGGAAATCCGCCGCGTCGTGCCGGTGATCGAGGCTCTGGCGGACGAAGGCGCCCTGGTGTCCATCGACAGCCGCCGGGCCGAGGTCATGCGCGCCGCCGTGCAGGCAGGGGCCCGCATCATCAACGACGTGTCGGCTTTGCGGGGCGAGGGTGCCCTGGACGCGGCGGTGGATTTGGGCGTGCCGGTGATCCTCATGCATATGCAGGGCGAGCCCGGCACCATGCAGGACAATCCCACTTATGACGACGTGGTGGCCGAGGTACGGAAGGGTCTTTTGGACCGCGCCCGGACCTGCCGGCAGGCGGGTATCGCGGCTCAGGACATCGCGCTCGACCCCGGGATCGGCTTCGGTAAGACCGTGGCGCATAATCTCGCGCTGCTCGCTCATCTTGACGGCCTGACGGCGACCGGGCATCCCGTGGTCCTGGGCGTGTCGCGCAAAAGCTACATCGCGAAGGTCGACCGCGACGTGCCGCCCGGCGGACGGGTCGCGGGGTCCGTCGCCACGGCGCTGGCCGCCTGGGACCGGGGCGTGCGCATCTTCCGGGTCCATGACGTCGCTGAACACCGCCAGGCTTTGGCCGTTTACGGCGCTATTGCGGACGCGGGCGGGAAAGGTTCATAAGGGGCCTGTTAACCAACGCTTTGGTACAAATAGAGCCATGACACGCAAACTGTTCGGCACCGACGGCATCCGCGGCACCGCCAATTCCGATCCCATGAACGCCGAAACGGCGTTGAAGGTCGGCATGGCGGCGGGCGCGCAGTTCATCCGCGGCGATCACCGCCATCGCGTGGTGATCGGCAAGGACACGCGGCTGTCGGGCTATCTGCTCGAACCGGCACTGGTCGCCGGGTTCGTCTCCGTCGGCATGGACGTGATCCTCGTCGGTCCGATCCCGACGCCGGCCATCGCCATGCTGACGCAGTCGCTGCGCGCCGATCTGGGCGTCATGCTGTCGGCGTCGCACAACCCCTATCACGACAACGGCATCAAGCTGTTCGGGCCCGACGGCTACAAGCTGTCGGACGATATCGAGATCGAGATCGAGGCCCGCATGGCCGGCGACCAGTCGGCGGATCTGGCCACGCCGGACAAGCTGGGCCGGACCTGGCGCCTGGACAGTGCGCGCGGGCGCTACAACGATTACGTAAAGCGCACGTTCCCCCGCGAGCATACCCTCGACGGGCTCAAGGTCGTGCTCGACTGTGCCAACGGCGCCGCCTACCGCGTGGCACCCGAGGTGCTGTGGGAACTGGGTGCGGATGTCGTTACCGTCGGTGTCGATCCCGACGGCTTCAACATCAATAAGGACTGCGGGTCCACCAACACCGACGCCTTGCAGGCCCAGACCGTGGCCCATGGCGCGGACCTGGGCATCGCGCTCGACGGCGACGCCGACCGGGTGCTTGTCTGCGACGAAAAAGGCGACATGGTCGACGGCGACCAGATCCTGGGTCTGGTCGCGCGAAATTGGCTGGAACGCGGCATTCTGAAGGGCGGCGGCGCGGTTGCCACGGTGATGTCCAACCTGGGCCTGGAACGTTTTCTCAACGACCTGGGCCTGGGGTTGGAACGCACTCAGGTCGGCGACCGCTACGTGGTCGAATACATGCGCGCCAAGGGCTTCAACCTGGGCGGCGAACAGTCGGGTCATATCATCCTGGGGGACTATTCGACCACCGGCGACGGTCTGATCGCTGCCCTGCAGGTGCTGTCCGTGGTCAAGAAGTCGGGCAGGCGGGCAAGCGAGGTCTGCCGTCCGTTCGAACCGATGCCGCAGCTGTTGAAGAACGTGCGGTTCGAGGGAATTTCACCCCTGGAGGCGGCGATCGTGCAGGACGCGATCAAAGACGCCCACGCCACGTTGAACGGCAAGGGCCGTTTACTGGTCCGCCCGTCGGGCACGGAGCCGCTGGTCCGCGTCATGGCCGAGGGCGAGGACGATGTGCTCATCACCCGAGTGGTGGACGAGCTGATCACCGTCCTGGAAACGGAAATCCGGGCCTAATCCATGCAAGTCAAAGGCCGCGTGCTGATCATCGCCGGCTCGGATTCCGGTGGCGGCGCCGGAATTCAGGCGGACATCAAGACGGTGTCGGCCCTGGGCGGCTACGCCATGACCGCAATTACCGCGCTGACCGCCCAGAACACCTTGGGCGTCACGGGGATCCAGGCCGTGCCCGCGGAATTCGTCGCCCAACAGATCCGCACGGTGATGGAAGACCTGGGGGCCGACTGCATCAAGATCGGCATGCTGCACCGGGCCGAGGTCGTTTTGGCCGTCGCCGATGCCCTGGCCGATGCGGCGGCGGGCGTCCCGGTGGTTCTGGACACGGTGATGATCGCCAAGGGCGGCCACGCGCTTCTGGACGAAGACGCAGTCGATGCGTTGAAAGCCCGTTTGCTGCCGGGGGCGGCCCTGGTCACCCCCAACCTGCCCGAGGCCGAGGCCTTGACGGGCCTGCCCGTGCGCACGGTCGAGGACATGATGGACGCGGGCCAGGACATTCTGGCGCTCGGCGCCCGGGCGGTGCTGATGAAGGGCGGGCATCTGGACGGCGATTCCATGACGGACCTTCTGGTCACGGGCGAAGACTGCGTCGGCTGGGAAAACCCCCGCATCGACACCCCCCATACCCACGGTACGGGTTGCACCCTGGCCAGCGCCTGCGCGACGGGGATCGCCCAGGGCTTGGACCTGATCGACGCCGTCGCCCGCGCCCACGCCTATGTGGCGGCGGCGATCCGCACCGCGCCCGGCCTGGGCCGCGGTCATGGCCCTCTGAACCATGGGTTCACGGTCGCGCCCTTTGATCCGAAAAACTAACCGATTTCTTAGACGTAGGTCGGCTCGGCCGTGTGGCTGGTCGCACCTGCCACCTCGGCGATGATGCCAAGCGCCCGGTCCAGGCGCTGACGGTCCTGCTCGGCGCCAAGGCAGATGCGGACATGCGGCCGGTCGGGGCGGTGGCGTTCGTCCATCACGAAGGCGTTGCCGGGGGTCACGGACACGCCGCGCTCCAACAGCCGGGTGCGGAATTCGGGGCCGGTGAACCCCGTCGGCACGGGCAGCCAGGCATGCAGGGACCGCGGATGGGTATGCAGGCCCAGGTGGCCCAGGTGGCGCACCAATTCCTTCTGACGGCTTTCGACCTCGCGGCGCTGCTGGGCCATCATCTCGTCGGCCTCGCCACCACGGATCATCTCGCTGGCGATCTCGACGGCCAGCGGCGAGGCCATCAGGGTCGACGAACGCAAGGCGTTCACGAACGACGCCATGAGGCCCTGGGGGACCAGGACATAGCCGACGCGCAGGCCCGGCGATACGGCCTTGGACAGGCTGGTCACATAGACGGTGACGTCCGGCGCGATGCTGTGAACGCGGGGCGGGGCGTCGTCAAGAAGGAAGCCGTAGACATCGTCCTCGATCACGAACACGCCGTACTTGCGGGCGATCTCGGCGATCTGACGGCGGCGGTCCTCCGGCATGATGCTTGCCGTCGGGTTCTGCAGCGTCGGCAGCAGGTAGAGCAGGCGGGGGGCCCGGTCGCGGCAGGCCTGCTCGAAAGCGTCCGGAATCAGGCCGTGCTCGTCCATGGCCAGGCCCTCGACCCGCAGGCCAAGCGGCGCCGCGGTCACCTTGACCCCGGGCCAGCTCAGCGCCTCGGCGACGATCAGGTCGCCCGGTTTGGCCAAGGCCATCAGCGCCGTCTGGGTCGCGGCCTGCGCTCCCGGCGCGATCAGGATGTCTTCGGCGCGGGCATTCACGCCCAGGCCGGTCAGCCATTCTGCGCTTGCCTGGAGATGCGGGCGCAGGCCGTTGTGCGCCTGATAGCGGGAAACCGCTTCCCAGACCGCTTCGTGATTGACGCGGGCGATGGCGCGCTGGGTCAGGGCGCCGACACCTATGGTCACGGGGTAGTTGGAGGCAAGCTCAAGCCCTTCCGAGCCCATGAAGTTCGTGCCGTACATGGCGTTGTACGGGGAGGCGACCAAATCGACGCTGTTGCGCAGCGCGTCGATGTTATCGTTCAGGGTCGGCGCTGGAACACGGTCCGCGGGGGCAGTGATGAAGGTGCCGCGCCCGACCTCGCCGCGGGCAAGGCCGCTGCGTTCCAGCTCCTGGTAGGCGCGGGTTACGGTGCCCAGCGTCACGCCCAGATCATAGGCCAGGTTGCGTTGCGGCGGCAGTTTGGTGCCCGGCGTCAGGTCGCCCGTTTCCAGGGCGTCGACAATGGCATCGACGATCGCCTGGTACTTGGGGCCGGCACGGCCGCGCAGCTCGGGCATCCAGATTGTCATGGTGCGATTTTAATGATTGTATCGATTGTATGTCAATTGTATTGGGTTAATCTATCAATGTTCGGGGTTAATGTGGAATTGATGGGTGACAATATGCGGACAATGTCGGGAGACGCTTCATGGATTGGATGACGCTGCCGGAACTTACGACCGCCCGCGAGATCGTGAGCACCCATGTGCCCCCGACGCCGACCCACAACTGGCCGCTGCTTGACCAACGCGCCGGCGGCGAGGTTTGGGTCAAGCACGAGAACCACTCACCCGTCGGCGCCTTCAAGGTGCGGGGTGGTCTTGTCTATCTCACGCGCCTGAAGGCCGAACATCCGGATCTTGCGGGGGTTATCACGGCGACCACGGGCAATCATGGGCAAAGCGTCGGGCGGGCGGCCCGCATGGTCGGCCTGTCGGCAACCATTGTCGTGCCGAAGGGGAACAATCCGGGCAAGAGTGCCGCCATGGCGGCGCAGGGCGTCGATCTCATCGAGCACGGTGATGATTTCCAGTCGGCGAAGGAATTCGCCGAGGGGCTCGCGGCGGCGCGCGGCCTGCATATGGTGCCGTCGTTCCATCCCTGGCTGGTCCAGGGGGTGGCAAGTTATGGATTGGAGTTGTTCGAAGCACAGCCTGATCTGAACACTGTTTATGTGCCGATCGGCCTGGGTTCCGGCATTTGCGGCGTCATCGCGGCGCGTGATGCGCTTGACCTGAAGACGGAGATCGTCGGCGTCGTTGCCGATGGCGCACCCTGTTACGCGCTGTCCTATGCGGCCGGCCGGGTCGTTGCGACCAATGGCGTCGCAACCATTGCCGAGGGTCTTGCCGTGCGTCGGCCCGACGCCCTGGCGCTTGACATCATCCGCAAGGGTGCTGCGCGCATCGTCACGGTTTCCGATGATGAGATTTCCGCCGCCATGGCGGCCTATGTCACGGACACCCACAATCTGGCCGAAGGGGCGGGGGCCGCGCCCCTGGCCGCCCGTCTTCAGGAACGCGACGCCATGGCCGGGAAGAAGACGGGCGTGGTGCTGTCCGGCGGCAACGTGGACAAGGATTTGCTGGTCCGCGTGCTTGCCGGAAAAGGGGCGGGAGGCTAAAACCGTTGTCCCGCCCGACCTGCGGCTGAAAGAACCAAAAAGGGAGCCATCCATGTCCACCAACGCCTACCGCATCGCCGTCATCCCCGGGGACGGCATCGGCAACGAAGTCATGCCCGAAGCGCTGCGCGTGCTCGAGGTGATCGGTCGCAAGCACGACCTCTCGTTCAAGTTCGATGAATTCGACTGGAGCTGCGAGCGCTTCGCCAAGGAAGGCGCCATGATGCCGGAAGACGGGCTGGACACCATCAAGGGCCATGATTCGATCCTGCTGGGCGCCGTCGGCTTTCCGGGCGTGAAGGACCACGTCTCGCTGTGGGGGCTGCTGATCCCCATCCGCCGCCAGTTCCAACAGTATCTGTCGCTGCGTCCCGTGAAGCTCATGGAAGGCATGCCCTGTCCGTTGGCGAACCGCAAGCCGGGCGACATCGACTTTCTGGTCGTGCGCGAAAACAACGAAGGCGAATATTCCGATATCGGCGGGCGCGGCAATGTCGGCACGCCGGAAGAATTCGCGACGCAGCTGTCCGTGTTCACCAAGAAGGGCTGTGATCGGATCATTCGCGTGGCGTTCGAGCTGGCCCGCACGCGCAAGCGCAAGAAGGTGACTTCGGCCACCAAGTCCAACGGCATCAGCATTTCCATGCCCTATTGGGACGAACGGTTCGCGGCGATCGCATCGGAATACCCGGACATCGAGACTGACCAGTTCCACATCGACATCCTGACCGCCCATTTCGTGCGCAACCCCGATTGGTTCGACGTGGTCGTCGGTTCCAACCTGTTCGGCGACATCCTGTCGGACCTGGGCCCGGCCTGCACCGGCACCATCGGCATCGCACCCTCGGCCAACATCAACCCGGAACGGGACTATCCGTCGATGTTCGAGCCGGTCCACGGCTCCGCCCCCGACATCGCGGGCCAGAACATCGCCAATCCGATTGGCCAGATCTGGTCGGCGGCGATGATGCTGGAACACCTGGGCCAGAAGGACGCCGCCGACGAGATCGTGCGCGTCATCGAACAGGTGGTCGCCGGCGACGGCCCCAAGACCCGCGACATGGGCGGCACGGCGTCGACCCAGGAACTGGGTGCGGCGATCGCCGAGGCGCTGTCCTCTTAAGGGATATGCGGGGATGCCGGACGCGGTCATTTCGACGGTCACCGGCGGCCCGGACCTTGATGCGGTGCGGGAGATGTTCGCCGAATACGGGGCCGACGTTTCCCGCGCCTACTGCCTGAACGGCTTCGACGCCGAGCTGGCGGGATTGCCCGGGGCCTACGGCCCGCCCCGGGGGTGTCTGCTGCTGCTGCGCGCGGCCGGCGCCGCCGCCGGAGTGGTGGGCGTTCGCGCCCTGTCCGAAGACACGGCGGAAATGAAGCGCCTTTACGTGCGTCCGGCCTGGCAGGGGCGGGGTTTCGGCCGCGCGTTGGCGGAAGCCGCCGTGGGTCACGCCCGCGCCGCCGAGTTTCATTCCCTTTGCCTGGATACCCTCGATCATATGAAGGACGCGCAGGCTCTCTACCGCGCCATGGGATTCGCCGAAATCGCCCCTTATCACGGGGATACAGCCCCCGGCATGCGATTCATGGAATTGACCTTGCTGGCCCAGGGCGCCGGATCGCCCCGGAAATCCTAGGTCCACCTTAGGGGTGGCGAATGATTCCTCCTTTTTTACCAATTGTTTACCCCAATGGTTTTCACTATCCTTGAGTTGATCCAGACATGGCGCCGCCATCCTGGGTAATTTCCGGCGTTTTCTTGGGAGTGAACGCCGGGGTGGCGCTGTCTTAGCTGCGGGAGAGGATCATGACCGGTCGACGTCTTATGGCGCGGTTTGCGTTTGTTGCGGTGGCGAGCATGGGCCTCGGCGCTTGCGGTGCTTTGTCGGAATCGCAGATCTTCACGGATAGCTTCTGGGCGGGAAGCCCCCTGAAGAAGAACGACGAGGCCGAATTGGGCATCGCCGAATTGGCCAAGGGCAACTTCGTCACCGCCGAAAGCCATTTCCAGAAGGCCCTGCAGGCCAATCCGAAGGATGTCGATGCGCTGCTTGGTGCCGGCATCCTCTATCAGAACACGGGCCAGATCACGAAGTCGCGCCAGATGTACGAGGCCGTGCTGGCCCTGCGTCCGGAAGAATCTCAGCAGTTTGTGGTGTGGAACAACCTGGCGACGCGCCCGGCCTCGCAGATCGCCAGCGTCAATCTGTCGTTGCTCGATTCCGGCGAAGTGCCCAGCGCCGTGCGCCTGGGCCAGGCTCCCGCCGGGTTCCCGGGTGCTCCCGCCACCGTTTCCGCCGCGCCCACGGGCCGCGCCCCGGTCACCTCGTTCGGTGCACCGCCGCCCATGGCGTCGGCCCAGCCGCAACAGGCCATGGCCGCTCCCGCCATGCCGGTGACCACCATGGATGCCTACACCGGCGGCGACCAGAACGTGATTTCGCGCTTCTCGACCATGCGTGCGCTGAAGGACCAGGGCCTCGTCACGCCGCAGGAATATGCGACCCGGCGTCAGGCCAATGTCGGCGCCTTGTTGCCGCTGACCTCGCCGCCTTCGTCGGCGGGGCTGGACCGGCCCGTGCCGACCACGGAACAGATTTCCGGGCGCCTGCGCGCCATCGGCCGCGCGCTGGAACTGCGCGCCATTTCCGTCTCGCAGCACGCGGCGGAACGCAACATGATCCTCGACGCCCTGATGCCGGCCGCCCCCGTGCGCCTGGTCAATCCGGCGCCGCCGCCCCAGGGCCTGATGGAGGCCGCCGACATGGTGCGCCGCCTCGAACAGCTGCGCGACAGCGGTTACATCTCCTCCGACGAATACACCCGCGAACGAGCCGCCATTGAAAAGGCCATGCAGCCGGAAGCCCCCAAGATGGCGTCGGCCCAGGCCGCCCCGACCAACCTTGTCGACAAGGACAAGGCCGAAAAGATGGAAAAGCCGAAGGGCCCGCAGCCGGGCGTGCATCTCGCGTCCTACCGCTCGGAAAAGCAGGCCGAGGACGGCTGGAAGCTGATTCAGCGCCGCCACCGTACCGTGCTCAAGGACATGGAGCATGAGGTTTCCAAGGTCGATCTCGGCAAGAAGGGCGTCTATTACCGTCTCAAGGCCGGGCCGCTGAAGTCGGCGGGCGAAGCCAAGGGAATCTGCGCCGACCTGAAGAAGCGCCGCCAGTTCTGCGAGCCGTCGACCGTCGGCGGCTGAACGTCGCCTTAGACCGCTTTGGAATCTTCCGTTCTTAGGCTCTTTGTCAGTTCCGACAGCGCGCGGCGCTGATTGCCGTCCGCATCGAAATTGTCCGGGCTGAGCCAGAATTCATGCGCCGCCTTGATGGCGGGCCACTCCGCATCCGTAATCGCGAACCAGGCCGAATTGCGGCTGCGGCCCTTGACCACCATGTGGTTGCGGAACAGCCCTTCATAGGAAAAGCCTAGGCGCTGCGCCGCGCGCCGCGACGGCGCGTTGAACCCGTTGCACTTCCATTCATAGCGGCGGTAGCCGAGCGTATCAAACGCGTGGGCCATCATCAGATACATGGCCTCCGTCGCCAGGATCGTGCCCTGAAGGGCAGGCGAATAGGCGATGTTGCCGACTTCGATGACGCCGTTCGCGGGATCGATGCGCAGATAGCTGGCGACGCCCAGCGCCTTGCCCGAAACTTGATCGACGATCGCGAAGAACAGGGGATCGTCCCCGGCGGCCGCACCAGCAAGCCAGCTGCGGTACTCCGCGAACCCGGCAAACGGCCCGCAGGACATGTAATCCCACATACGTCCCTCCGTGTCGGCGGCGTTGGCCTGCCACAGGTCCTCGCCATGGGCGTCGGCGGACAGGGGCTCCAGGCGGCAGCGCGGGCCGCTCAGGGTGTCGCGGCCGGGGCGGGGGCGGGGCGTCCACCCGGGAAGCGGGGGGCCGAGGGGGCGGTCGGTGGTATCGGTCATGGCCGGGAAAATCTCCTAAGCGTTGATTGGGCGCTTGTATCCCGCGCGCTTGCGCTAGAATAGGTCCATTCCGGGTCAGGCGAGAGAACCAAGGTGAGCAAGGCATTCGTGAATGAGGACGCGGCGGCGGAAGTCGACCTTGAGGACGAGATCGACGACGGTCCCGCACTGCCGGCGGGCGCGCGCAATCTGTTGACGCCCGAGGGCCACGCGCGCCTGCAGGCGGAACTGAAACACCTGCGTCATGTCGAGCGGCCCAAGGTGGTCGATATCGTGTCCTGGGCGGCGGGCAACGGCGACCGGTCGGAAAACGGCGATTACATCTACGGCAAGAAGCGCCTGCGCGAGATCGACCGGCGCCTGCGCTACCTGATGAAGCGCCTGGAGATCGCCGAGGTCGTCGATCCGGCGCGCCAGACCAACCGCGATCAGGTGTTCTTCGGCGCCTGGGTGACTTTCGAGAATTCCCGCGGCGAGACGCCGACGGTGCGCATCGTCGGGGTCGACGAGGCGCGGCTCGAGGAGGGCGAGATCAGCTGGGTCTCGCCCATGGCCCGCGCCCTGATGAAGGCGGAGGAAGGCGACGTGGTCGCCGTGCGCACGCCCCAGGGTCTCGACGAGGTTGAGGTTATCCGTATTTCCTACGAGGTGTCGGCGCTCTGACCAATTTTGGTCAGGAGTGTTGGGGGAATATCTCGGATTTACATCTTGTTTGGATGCCAGCCCGCGCCTTTTTGAATAAGCTCGTTTGTCCAAGCGAGGAGCAGGCAAAGACCAAGGTTCTTGACGCCTCATTTTTTCGGTGATCTCCAGCTTATCCTCCGGCTAGGCACTTCATCTGCTCGTGGTAAAACGTGGCGCAATTGGCTTTGTCCATAACGGCCTCCTTGCATCAAATTTAGGAAAGAGGGCGTCTACGAATCTAGGGGTAATTCAGCCCGCCAACTTTCGTCGCCGTACGGGCTCATCGTGTAGAAGTCCGGCTTCACCTTTTGCAGCGCCTGCAGACATTGGGCGCCGGGAATGTTGTCGATGGCGACGCGCACATTGTACTGCCGCAATTTCTTGAAAAGAGACATGACGGCATTCGTGTCGCGCCTCAGCATCAACTGGAGGTCCGGATAGTCGATCGTGGCGAGCGATATCCGGGATTCAGCCAGATTGATGTTTCCAAGCGTCGGTTTCGTTAGCCGGAGCGCCGTATACCGGCAGTAGTTGCGCAGATACCGCAATACTTCCGCGATGCGCCCATGGTGCAGGTCGGCCGGAATTTCCCCCACGTTGATGATCAACGACTTGGCCGGTTCGCCGACCGCGCTGCCGAAGATATCGTAGTAGGAGCGCGCCGAGTGAGGACTGGCCAGGGTCTGGAAGTCCACGCCGACGACTGTTATCGGCATCGTTTCCGACTCCATCTGGTTCATGCGTTCGAGAACCCCGCCCAGCACCATCGCATCCAGTTGCTCCACCAATTTCGGCGCGTTGCCGTAAATCTGCCGAAGGCGTTCGGCCTGGGCCTCGCTGACCACGTCGAAGGCGGCGCGCTGAATGGGTACGCGTTTGTGGTCGATCGATTTCACACCAACGAATTGGACCGCGCAGTTCTCGGCCAGTGACCGGAGCTGGGACGCCGCCACTTTTTTGAGTTGCGCTGACGCACTCGCTATCTTGTCCTTGATCAGGCCGACGACGTCGGGAATCGCGTCGATCTCATCGGACGGAATTCTGATCTCGTACGTCGCCGACCTGACGCTGGATATGCGCTCACGGGTGTTCGCATCGAGCCTGAAGTCGGCCAGTTGGTCATTGGCGTCCTCGCCAAGCAGGGCTTTGCGGATTTCCTGGCCGAGCGCCTTGGCCTTGAACCATGCCTGTTCGTTGCACAGCTTCGCGAAGCAGATGATGTAGTTGCCATCGGCGTCACGGCGGAACACGTCCTCATTGGACAGACGCGACTTCAGGATCGCGTCGGCGATGCCGTATACCCTTGACGCAAGCCTGTCCCACCGGTCGCCGAGCGACATCCGGACCTCTTCAAGTCCGATCATCTCCAGATGCCCCGCGGTGAACTGGCCCGCCGCGTCGGCGACCATCGAGCGTAATTCCGCGTCGGTCGATTGCCCGGGCGGTCGTTTTACCCCATCGACTTTCTCGATGCGCGACAGCAGGACTAGGACACTGATGTAGTCGGCCGAGGGCTGAATGACCGAGAATTTCGCCTTCAGGCAAATGTCCCGGCCCTCGGCATCCCGGGCGACGAGATTGACGCTCCAGGGCGCTTCGGCCGCCTCGATCGCTTTGCGGAATTTTCCAATCAGTTGGTCTTCCGGCAGGCCGGTGTGGAACTTGTCTGCGAATTTCCGGCCTTCAAAGGAACCGGCGACCCTGCCCAGCAGATCGCACAGTTTCTGGTTGGCGATCTCGATCTTTCCCGACGCATCGACGATGACCAACGGGGCTTCGATCAACGAAACCACCTCGTGAAGCTGTTGCTTTGTTTTCACGGATGCGTTGGACATTTTCGTGCCCTTTCGTCTGCTCAGTTGCTGATTTGCATGTTCACTGCTGTTGATGATCATGACCGTTGCCTTCCGTCGCGCATGCCGAACCCTGAATACTACCGGCCACGTCGGTCGGCGGGGCGGCGGCCGGCAAGATGGCCGTCACCACGGTCCCGCATCCGGGACGGCTGTTGATGTGCAGTTCACCGCCGTGCAGCCGCACCAGGCGCTCCACCAGCGGCAGTCCCAGGCCGATGCCCCCGTGCCGGCGCGTCATCGATCCGCCGATCATTCGGAACGGCTGCATTGCAATGACGATCTGATCAGGCGTCATGCCGATGCCGGTATCGGTCACCTCGAAGACGACGGTGCCGCCGTGGCTGATGGCGCCGATGCTGACCTGGCCGCCCTGGCCGGTAAACTTGATGGCGTTCGACAACAGGTTGGACAGCGCCTGCTTGAGCCTAGCCGGGTCCGCCTGAATCGGCGGGGTGTCCGAAGGCTGCACCACCAGTTCAACCTTGGTGGATTCGGCCTGCGCGGCGAACGACTGGGCGCATTCCTCGACGATGGCTCGCGGCTCGACACGGCACGGCTGCAGGTCGAGCTGTCCGGCGGCAATCTGGGACATGTCCAGGGTGGCATCGATGATCGCCCGCAGCTGCTCGCCGCCGGTGCGGATATGGCCTACGTAGTTAGCGTAGCGCCGGTCGCCCAACGGGCCATGCGCTTCGCACAGGATCAACTCGGCGAAGCCGATCACGGCATTGAGCGGCGTGCGCAACTCGTGGCTCATGTTGGCCAGGAACTCGGTCTCGGCCCGGGTCATGTCTTCCGCCCGTACCTGGGCCCTGACCGGTTCGACCGACGGCAACTCGGTCGTGGCGGTCAAGGACGTCCCGGTGCCGCCGGACGCGCCCCGCCCGATCGCGATCCCGAGGGCCACAGCCGAGGTCACGTCCAGAAGCATGACTCCCACGGAAATCAACCGATGCTGCGCGAGCGCCTGAAATTCGCCGCCGACCGGATCGGCCAGCGCGACCGCGAGCGCCGCGAGGGCCGTGGTGACCACAGCGAGGGTGATCGTCGCGTGCGTCGGCCTAGACATTGCGACGCTCCAAGGTGGCAATGACGACAACGGCTGACACCCGGCCGACCACAGCGCCGTGATCGTTCCGGACGGAGACGGAAAAGCCGCTATGGAAGCCACTGGCGCATCCAATCTCCGCGCACATCGTCACGGCGTGCAGCATGGCCGCGCGGTGGCCGGTCAAGACGACGCCTGTAGGGTCATCGTCCGTGCCGTGTTCGCCGTGGATACGAAAGAAGTAGCGCTGCATCGATAATCTCCGCCAATGTTGATGGAATTGGCGCGGTGACGCGGCGAAACAACCTTGTAAGATTACGAGGAAACGCTGATACTGGTAGCCATACGGGGGCGTCCGATTTGTGCCTGTCGGACATGGGCTTCGCAGACGCTATACGCATTGAATCGCTGACATTCACTGCCGCAGAGGCGGCTGATCCTGATGCCGGGAGGGCAGGATGCCGGGAACCGTGCCGACCGCGCCTCATAACGACGGAACCACCGGGCAACGGGCGGGCAACGCCACGTCCGGCGCGTCCGCGGATGCCGATCAGCCATTGCGGCAAAGCGGCATCCGCGTGGTCGGCGAGGTGCCGTGGGGCGCCCACATCTGCATCTTCTACGAGACCAAGGACGACCTGCTCGATACCGCCGCGGCCTATTTCAAGGCCGGCCTGGAGGGCAACGAATTCTGCGTCTGGGCGATCTCGGAGCCGATTTCCGAGGCCGATGCCAAGGCGGCGCTGCAAAGCGCGATCCCGGACCTGGAGGCACGGCTTGCGGCCGGACAGATCGAGATAATCCAGGGTACCGATTGGTACCTGCGCGGCAACGAGTTCGATCTGCAACGGATCACCGGGGGCTGGAGCGAGAAGCTAAGTGGCGCGCTGGCCCGGGGCTTCGACGGAATGCGGGTTAGCGGCAACGCGTTTTGGATCGAGTCCAATCACTGGCAGGCGTTCTGCGAGTACGAACACGAACTCGACCGCTCGCTTGCCGGACAGCGGATGGTGGTGCTGTGCACCTATTCACTGCAGGCCAGCCGCGCGGTCGATCTGCTGGACGTCGCGCGCGCGCATAATTGCTGCACCGCCCGACGCAACGGGGATTGGGAGTTCCTGGCGACGCCAGAACTGCGGCGAGCCAACCAGGAAATCGGAAGGCTGCATGACGCGCTGGACGTTCTATCCAAACCATTCTCGGGCCACGAACTCCTGACGCCGCGCGAGCGCGTCGCCCTGGCGCAGATCGTCCGCGGCGCCTCCAGCAAAGAGGCGGCGCGCGTGCTCGACATCAGCCCCCGCACCGTCGAGTTCCACAGGGCCAACGTGATGCGCAAGCTGGGCGCCAAGAACACCGCCGATCTCGTGCGCCGGGTGCTCGACGCTGCAGAGTAAGGTACTCTGTGAATCGGTCCCGGAAAAGCGGACCGGAGGTGAATCTGGATAGAGGTTCAAGAGGGTGTCGATAATGTGAATAACTTGATCTATCGACATTTTTCCCCGGCCACCTAAAGAACGGTCTCCCTCCTACGGATGATACACATGCCCGTCCATGATGCGGCGGAAGGTGCGGTAGGCCGAGGTCGAGACCAGGTTCCACGATCCGTCCGCATTCTTTTGGGCATCGGCGCGGGTCGCCAGCACCCCTGACGGGTTGCCGATCTTGAGGTCGCCCTTGGTGTCCAGGTCGACCGCCATTTCGTTCAGCAGCGTGCCCTCGACGACGAGGCCGGCGGAAATGCTCATGGCGCCCGTGACCTGGACGGCCCGGTGGATGTTTTCCATGGAGGCGACGCGGACCGCGATGGTGTAGTCCTCGGCGGCGATCGCGGTGCCGGCCAGGGTCTTGTAGGCGACCGGCGGCGCGATCAGGGCGACCCGGGGCGAGGCCTGGGCGGCGGCTTCCGGCGTCGCGGCCAGGCCGGCGCGCACGGCGGCGTCGCGGCGCACGTATTCCACGCCGGCCATGACCTCCTTCATCTCGTCGATGGCCATGGGCGATTCCGCGCAGGTCAGGCCGAAGGCCGCGGCGGGAACATAGACGCAGACCGAGGCCGCATCGACGATGGAGCCGGGGAACTCTCCGAACCCGGGGGCGGAGAAGGTTTCCTGCAGCTTGCCTGTCGGCAGCACGCCGCGCCCGGCGGTGCCAGCCGGGTCCATCCAGTCGAGGCGCATGGGCGCCCCCGTTCCCGAGACCCCCGGAATTTCCATGTCGCCGGTGGAGACGGCGCGGCCGTCCTGGACGGTGAAATGCGCGTGCACGACCTTTTTCGTGTTGGTGTTGAACATGCGCACCATGGCCGGGCCGTCGGGCAGGGGGAAGATGCCTTCCTCGACGGCGAAGGGGGCGACGGCGGAGGTCATGTTGCCGCAGTTGGAGGACATGTCGACCACGTCGTCGCGGATGCCGATCTGCGCGAAGGTATAGTCCACGTCGGCGTCGTTGCGGGTCGAGCGTTCGACCCACATGGCCTTGGACAGGGACGAGATGCCGCCGCCCAGGCCGTCGAGCTGGCGGCCATAGGGGTCGGGACTGCCCATGACGGCGCGCAGCATGCGGTTGCGTTCCTCGACATCGGCGGGCACGTCCTCGGCGCGGAAGAACACGGCCTTCGAGGTGCCGCCGCGGAAAAACACGGCGGGGGTTTTGCGTTGCATGATGGTCATTTCTGGGCCTCCCGGGGCCGGGCTTGGTGGGCTTCGGCCGATTGTGGAAAAGATTTTGCGTTTCGCGCTGGACACGCGGCACGGGTTCACCTATATCACCGGCCGGGCCACGCCGCTACACGGTGGTTTCTTCTTCGGGGGAGACGATCGGGGGCGGCAAAGGATTTCGGCGAAATCCGGCCTGGCAGTACTTGCCAGGGATGCCCGTTGCCGTTAGTATAGGAACTTCGGTTCCCTTTTCGACGACGCCGCGCCAGGCGCCATTTTCGGGATTTCCCGGTTATGCGCGTGTGGGCATGTGCGTCTCCAAAGTCGTCTCGGGGATCTGGGTTTTGGCTGTTTGACATTGTGGTTTAAGGAAGGGATACGCGGGCGGCGTTTTGTGCGCTGTACGGGTAGGACCGGTCGCTGTTTAGGTTTAGGTGGCGATAGCCTGTCTGTTTATCTGTGTATCTCTGTCT
>Ga0209643_1000337_pt1 | contig 96760 bp, 96 predicted proteins | sample AutmiccBRH37_all_FD_187383 | JGI IMG/M metagenome (GOLD analysis project Ga0209643, IMG submission 187383) | Deep subsurface microbial communities from Mt. Terri, Switzerland - Autotrophic microbial communities BRH/37_all (SPAdes) (version 2) | ecosystem: Environmental > Aquatic > Deep...
ACAGAAAACGCTTCAACAGCCATGTGACGGTTCCAATCGCCGATAAAATGAAATCCCGCCTCGCATTACTGCGTTGCCTCGAAATCTCGCTAAGCCCAGCAACATAACCGGATACTTGCCCAGCCTCGGCGCAAATTCCGGGATGATGGGCAGCGAGGGTGTCCTTTCTTGATATCAGCCGAGCCAGGGGGCAGGGTTCCCCAGCGAGAGGCCGCTCAGAGGTCGATTTCGCTCTGTTCCGGCGGGCGCAGTCTGTTAAGATTTGGCCAGAGGAAACGTAAAAACAAAAAGAGAGGGCCGTGCCATGAGCGCCGATATGACTTTCACCATGACCATCAACGGCAAAGCCGTGTCCGGCGCCGAGACGTTCGGTGTTGAGAACCCGGCCCTTGCAGACGTGTTCGCACAGGCGCCGAACTGCACGCAGGCCGAGCTGGACGAAGCCGTCGCGGCGGCCCGTGCCGCGCTTCCGGGCTGGCGCAAGACGCCCATCGCGAAGCGGCGGGAAATGATGCAGGCCATTGCCGGCACTATCGCGCAGCATGCGGAGGAACTCGCCCGCCTCCTGACGCGTGAACAGGGCAAGCCCTTCGAACAGGCCATGGGCGATGTTCTGGGCGGGTCGCACTGGTTTGTCGAAACCGCCAAACTGGACATTCCGGAAGTCGTTTCGCAGGACGATGAGGAACGCTACGCGGTGACGCGCTACGAGCCGATTGGCGTTGTCGCGGCCATTGTGCCGTGGAACTTCCCGATCATTCTGGCGGCGTTCAAGCTTGCGCCGGCGCTGCTGGCTGGCAACACGATCGTGCTGAAGCCAGCCCCGACCACACCGCTGACAACGCTGCGCATTGGTGAGCTGATCCGCGATATCCTTCCGCCCGGCGTGATGAATGTGGTGTCTGGTGACGACCGCCTCGGCCCCTGGCTCACCGGCCATCCGGGCATCAACAAGATCAGCTTCACCGGATCGACCCAGACGGGCCGCAAAGTGATGGAAGGCGCGTCGAAAGACCTGAAGAAGGTCACGCTGGAACTTGGCGGCAATGACGCGGCCATCGTGATGCCGGACGTGAATGTCGAAGCCGTCGCGCAGCAACTCTTCTGGGCGGCGTTCCAGAATACCGGGCAGATCTGTATCGCAACCAAGCGCATGTATGTGCACAAGGACATTTATGAGCCGCTGAAGAAGGCGCTGGTGGACTATGCGAAAACCGTGAAGGTGGGCGATGGCTCGCAGCAGGGCACGCAGATCGGTCCTATACAGAACAAGGCGCAGTATAAGCGCGTGCTGGACCTGATTCAGGATTCCAAGGACAAGGGCTACAAGTTCCTGATCGGCGGCGAAGCGGCGACGGCGCCCGGCTATTTCGTGCCGGTGACCATTCTCGACAATCCGCCGGAAGATGCGCGCATCGTGCAGGAGGAACAGTTCGGGCCGGTCCTGCCGCTGATGTCATTCGACAATGTCGACGAAGTGGTCGGCCGGGCGAATGACTCGATCTACGGCCTTGGCGCCTCGGTCTGGAGCGCGGACCTTGAAGCGGCGCAACTGCTGGCAGACCGGCTGGAGACGGGCACGGTGTGGATCAACGAGACGCAGCACCTCTCACCGCATGCCGTGTTCGGCGGGGCCAAACAGTCCGGCATTGGCGGTGAAGGCGGCGAGCATGGCCTGCTCGAATTCTGCCAGCCGAAGACGACCTTCATTCGCCGGAATGCCACGGTCGTCTGAGACGGCAAGGTGGCTGGCTGAAAGCGAAAATCACTGAGGGAAAGAGGCGGGCGCGGAATGACGCGCCCGCCTCTGCCTTTTGCCACTCCGTTATGTGTTGACGGCCCCAAGGGCAGGTGCGGTTGCGAAGGGCAGGCAAGGCCGGATTTGGGCCGGATTTGGAAGGAATATATTTTGGACCCCTATTTTTACCGGAAAGACGATTCCGTGATTGCCACGGAACATGGCGCAGGCCCCTGGGATCCGCGCATGCTGCATGGCGGCGCGCCGTCGGGCCTGATCGCCAGCATTGTCCAGAATTTGCCGAGCGAAGTGCCGATGTCGGTGACCCGTCTCACCATCGACCTGCAGCGCCCTGTGCCGGTGGGGCCCCTCGACATCGACGTGAATATCACTCGGGAAGGCCGCAACATTCAGACTTCGGAAGTGATCCTGTCGGCCAATGGCAAGCAGGTTGTCCGGGCCTCGGGGCTGAAAATCCGCAAGGCCGAGCTGGAGCTGCCGGAAGCCTCCGCGATGCCGGAAGTGGCGGGAACCATCCCGGAAACGCCCATCGGTTTCCCGCGTGCAGTCGGCTTCAATACGGCGGTAGAGATGCGCACAGAGGATCCGGCGGCAACCTCGCGCAAGGCGGTCTGGTTCCACATCAAGCGGCCTTTCCTCGACAGTCAGGAGACGACACCGCTGATGCGGGCGGCGGCGACGGGGGACTATTGCAATGGCTTTGGTTCGACGCTGGATTTTGAGGCATGGACCTTCATCAATGCCGACCTGACGCTGCATTTCGCGCGCGAGCCTGTGGGCGAATGGATAAAGCTGGAGGCCAATTCCTGGATTAGCCCGGACGGCCGGGGGCTCGGCTTCGGGGAATTGTCTGACCAGCACGGGCCGTTCGGCCGGGCGGTCCAGTCGCTGGTGATCGCGAAGCGCTAAGCTGTCGGTGAGCGGGCGGGCTTCCCGGTTGCGGAAGGCTGGCCTATATGCCGGGCCATGACGACATTTCCCTTTGAGATCAAAGCCCGTGAGGGCAAGGCCCGGACGGGCGTGCTGAAGACGACGCGCGGCGAGATCCGCACGCCGGCCTTCATGCCTGTGGGCACGGCGGGCACCGTCAAGGCGCTCTATATGGATCAGGTGAAGGAGGCGGGGGCGGACATCATCCTCGGCAATACCTATCACCTGATGCTCCGCCCCGGCGCGGAGCGGGTGCAGCGCCTCGGCGGCCTGCACAAGTTCGCCCATTGGGACGGCCCGATGCTGACCGATAGCGGCGGCTTTCAGGTCTGGAGCCTGGCGCAGCTGCGCAAGATGGATGCCGATGGCGTCACCTTCCAGAGTCATATTGACGGCTCCACCCACCGGCTGACGCCTGCGCGCAGCATCGAGATTCAGGCTGACCTTCTGGGCGCCGATATTTCCATGCAGCTGGACGAGTGCACCAATTTTCCGTGTACGCATGAGGAAGCCGAGCAAAGCCTCGAACTGTCCCTGCGCTGGGGGCAGCGCAGCCTTGAGGCATTCGGCGCGCGCGAGGCGCAGACCCTGTTTGGCATCATTCAGGGCTCAAACTTTGCTGACCTGCGGGAGCGCTCTGCGAAGGGCGTCGTGTCTCAGGGCTTTGGCGGGATTGCGCTTGGCGGGCTCGCTGTGGGCGAAGGGCACGCGCAGATGTGCGCGACCATCGACATGACCGTGCCACACCTGCCGGACGCGCTGCCGCGCTATGTCATGGGCGTCGGCAAGCCGATTGATCTGGTTGAAAGCGTCGCGCGCGGCATCGACATGTTCGACTGCGTGCTGCCGACAAGGTCAGGCCGCCACGGCCAGGCCTGGACATGGGCGGGGCCGATCAATGTGAAGAACGCAAAGTTTGCCGAAGACCTGTCGCCGCTGGACGCGGCCGTCGATTGCCCGGCCAGCCGCGACTATCCGCTGGCCTATTACCACCACCTGTTCCGGGCGGGGGAGTATCTGGGGCCGATGCTGTTGTCGTGGCATAACACGGCCTTCTTCCAGGCCCTGATGCAGGAGATCCGCACCTCGATCGCTGAAGGGCGGTTCGAGGCCTTGCGCGCGAAACTGCAGACGGCCTGGGCCTCGACGAAATCTGCGCCCCGCACGGACGAGGCCAGCGCGGATTAGCCTGGATTGTCGCCCTTGAAGACGGTCTTGTCCGGAATGGAGGCGCTCTCTCTTGGCCGGGCCGGGTAGGGGCAGTCCTGGGCGAGGCCGATGCCTTTGAGATAGGCGCGGCGCTGGGCCCCGATCTTGAAGGCCTGATTGTACTTCTTCTGATAGGCGTAGGCGCCCGAGGCCCGGCGGACGAGGCTGCGGAAGGGAATCAGGCTGCTGGCTTCCGACGCGATCGTGTCGAGTGCCGCATCCGAGGCCGAATCAGCCAGCTTTTCGGTGCGCAGCCGCTCGTCGGGGTCTTCGGTATCCCAGTCGGGGCCAAGCACCGCGTCCAGATCCGCCAGCATCAGCGTGATCTGCGAACAGCTCAGATCCTCCGGCGGGTCGTAGGGGCTTTTGATGGCCGCCAGCACGGGGGGAATCTCTTCGCGCGACAGGTTCAGATCTCTCAGCGGCGACATGGCCGCGCCCGGAAGGCCGTCTTTTGTCTGCTGGTAGGCGCTTCCGGCCGCAGTTTCGGTGTTTTCAGCCAGACCTGACGAAGCATCCGCCTGTTCCGTGGCGGAAGGCGCGGGGTTGCTCGCGCAGGCGGCTGCGAGGAACAGGGCGGGAATCAGGATGCCGGAATGTCTCATGATTTTATTCTATGTGGATAAAAGTGGCGACATGTAGCCATTGAGTGCAGGCGGGTGTTGACCCGCCTCAAACCGTTCTCTAAATGGGCCGCTTCGGCGTGCCCATAGCTCAGCTGGTAGAGCAACTGACTTTTAATCAGTAGGTCGCAGGTTCGAACCCTGCTGGGCACACCAACTTCTCCTTTAAAAACAACCGCTTATGCGGGCGCGGGATAGTGCCAGACGGGCGGAATCTTCGCATGTCTGCACTGTGTCTACAAGCCGAATCCGAAGTGCGAGGGTTTCGGGCACGGAACGTTTGAGCGCGGCTGGAAAAGGTAAGTGAGAAAATGCGGTTTTGTGGCCGTCCATGATCGAGGGGAGACCGGCAGGGCTTGCGCTGAATGCCACTCCCCAGCGTGACGCGATCCTATGGGCGCTGCAGGAAAGGGAGAAAGTTTCTTTTGGCGTGCGTGCTCCCTGTTGCTTACCACCCGGTGTGGAACGGAGGCTGTCAATGTTTTGACCGTTCCAAGATTTTTTCGAGGGGCCGGAAGTTGGGGGCGAGTGCCGAAACATATATCCGGTGATTGCGGAATTTTCACTCCCAGTTGCGTCATCCTCGACACGCATTAGGCCATCAACTTCCGTGTAAGCAGGGGGCCGGGGGGCGGGTGATGTGATGAGGGTCCGGGCTAACGCAATAGACGAACCGCGCGGGTCGAATTCAGGTGAAGAGGACAACAAGGAAAATGACATGCGGGGATGACACCTGAAGTCTCCGCATCAATACCCACAGCTACGCTGTGCCTTCGGTAAAGGTATTGACCCGGAGCCGTCAGGTGTCCGATGGCTGCTCATGGGTTTTGGTGCAAGCACCAAACCCAAGGGTTTGAGTGCAGGTACGCCCGCCATGTTAGGCTTCAGGACATGCCGGGAAAGCCGAATGTCGGCCCAGGCAAGTCCACCAGTTGCACCGGGACACCACCCCTCAGATTCAATATGGTGCGAACCAGAACACGGGATAGTTGCATGCTGCGCAAGTCGTCCATGGAGACGATAAAACGATCATTCCCGCCCTGTTGGTGAAGTTGTAGAAGCTGGTCGCTGTAATAGTCCAACTGGGTGTTCAAGAGGCGTAATGCGGACCATGCGAAGGGAGGTACTGGCTCCCGACCATCGCAGACCATCTTGGCCCGGTGCGGGCTGTAAGGGATTCCGGAACCTTCGGACAGGATGTCCGCCAATTCGGCATATGACAGGCGCAAGTGTTCGACGCAGGCGCCGAAGGGCGTGAGGGTGCTCATGTGAGTTTTCCTTTCGATAGAGCGAGTTTGCGTTCCGTCTTCGCCGGATCATCACGGAACATGGATTCAATTTCCTCTGCCGCTTTTCGAGTGAAAGCGGAGAGGCCGACGAATTCGATTTTGCGATTTGCAGCTAAGGCGATGAGGCATCCGGCAATCTGAGCCTTAAGCATGTCATCACGTTCTGCTTGGAGGAGTTCCTTAATCGCGCTTTCTGTGGCGAAGCTTTTCATCTCGGAAAGCTTGCCCTGAAGCTCACTACGGACGCGGGTCCAGAGCGGGTGATCTGGCCACCGGGACCTGTTCAAATCCAAAGACGGAGCTGTCAAACGAATGTCCGAGAGCAGACTATTGAAGATGGCTGGCAGTTTCTCCTGAAGCTGCCACCATGTCGCCACATCCCAATCTTCCTTGAGGTGGTTCTTGTAGGCTCGGAGCTCGACGCGCCATATTTGACTGGCCTCGCGGTCGTGAAGGTCTATGGGCGGGAGACCCTGTCTTTCCCGTGCCTTGTTCCAAACGACCGGCCAATGCGAATTACCCTTTGCAAGGACTTCTGCCCGCTTGTCGTAGACGATGATTTGCCGACCGGGATTTTTGCCAACGGTGACGGATTGGGTGCGACCGGTTTTGCCGGCCTCCTTGTATTCCATGACTTCGGCATGTCGCATCCGTGTGAATCGTGGGTGCATCACAAAATTGTCGGCCACGAGCCGAAAATCCGGAATGATGAAGTCCAGGGCGAAATCTACACGTGCTACGCTCTCCTGACCTTGACGGAGAGCGATTCCGAGCCGGTGGAGTTTTTCCTCAATTCTCTGTTTGACCCCGGCGAGACCGATTAGCGCGCATTGCACCGCCGAGACCGATATACGAACGCCCCATGGATCGTTCGAGCTTGGCTTCTTGAGAAACCAGATTTCTCCTGCAGAGCCGGTATCACACCTAAAGGCATAACCGCCTCTGGCGCCGGTGGCAGATACATTGAAGTCAACGCTATCCAACGACACCAAGACCGACTGTCCGATCTCCATCGCCCGTTGCTTCGCTGTCTGAAGCTTGGGCATGAATTTAGCAGGCAAATGGACAGCATAAGCGAGGTCGAGCGCGTCGAACCCCTTATGCAGTAATTCCACGACTCACCGCCAAAAATGTATTCGTAGGGGGGGGTGTTACAGGGGACCCCCCATTTCGGACGCCCCGGAGAGCGCGCGCGACTGCGCCGTGCCGCTGCCGCGGCCCGCCGTTTCGCGCACTTCCTATCGTTCCCGACATGGTTGGACCTCCTGTGAACGGAGCCACTCGGAGATGCTTTCGCGGGAGTAGTAAGTTTTCCGGCCAATGGGAATGTAACGAGGGCCGATCCCCTCGGTACGCCAGCGCCATAGTGTGCGCGGATGCACGCCAAGCATGTTTGCCACCTCTTGAGGTGGCAGGAATTGTTCATTGAAGTTCATGGTTGAACCTTGAGCTAAAAGCGCTCTGACGAACGCTTTGGTTGCGGGGAGGCGTTCACGCCCTTCCGTCCACATTCTCAATTTTGCAGAATACGCTCTGATATACCCAGCTGCGCGCTATTCACTTCAACCAATCACATCAATGTACAAAAGCAGAACAGGATTTGGATTCCAATGTCAACTACGGTCGCTTTTCACGCGAACCGGAAATGATCGACGCAACCGACTCGGTAGTTTCAATGAGCGGATCATCGAACAGGTGAGCATAACGCGCTGTGGTTTGTGTCTGGCTGTGTCCGAGCATTGCACCGATGATTGGCAGAGAATGGCCCTGAGACACTGCCAAACTCGCATATGTGTGCCTGAGGTCGTGCAGCCGCACACCTTCGATCTCCGCCTCCTCCAGGACGCGTGACCAAGTTCTGCGGACTTCCTTGAGTGTATCGCCTTTAGGAGACGGAAACACATAATCACCCTTCACGTGCCTTCTGCGAGCTGTGAGCAGGGCCGTGACAGGCGCGGAGACTGGCACTCGATGAAGCCGTCTCTGCTTTGTGGTCGAAGCTGGTTTCGTCCAGATACGAAACTCTCTGTCGAATTGTTGCCATGTCGCACCAAGGGCTTCACCACGACGACACCCGGTGAATAGCATCACCTTGATAGCATCCACTGAGTCCCTGCGCGGGTGGGCATCCAAGGCGCGCAATAGTCGGCCGATTTCATCGACGCTGAGGAAACGCTCCACCTTGCGTTCCTGATTGAGCTCTAACCCTTTCGTAGGGTTCCTTTCGATCCATCCCCAAGTGATCGCCAAGTTAAGAGACCGACGAAGAGCTGCAATCGCCCGGTTGGCAGTTGTGGGTGCATTCTTCGATGCTTGCCGATGGATAGTGTCACAGTCTTCGAACGTCACCTGCGAGACCTTTTTTGCGCCAATCTTGGGCAATATCAGGTCTTTGAAATACCGGCGGACATCTCTTTGCGTTTTCTCGGCAAGACGTGACAGGTGATCTTGCTCATATCGCTGAAAGAGATCTCGCATCGTAGGGGCCTTGTTCGCCTCTTCACGAACTTCAAGCGGATCGGTACCGACATCGACCATGCGTTTCAGTTCGGCAGCACGCTTCCTGGCAGCAGCGACGGGCCAGTCCGGATGCTGCCCGATCGTGAGCCTTCGTTGTCGCCGGAAAATACGATAATTGAGAATGAACGACCGCTGCCCAGCTGCCGTTACCCGCACACCGAAACCTTTAATGTCGGTATCGTAGTAGATGATGTTGCCAACATCGGGTGGCTCTAGAGACCTCACCGTTCGGTCACTAATTCTGTGTGTCCTCGATGTGTCCAAAGTCGGATGGGTAGCGGGTGTCATTGGGTGTATTCCTGCGTACTCGTATGTCAGCAAAAATGCTTTCGATACCGAATATTACGAATAAAACCCACTATTAACAAGGTGTTGTGCGCGCCCCTTTTAATCAGTAGGTCGCAGGTTCGAACCCTGCTGGGCACACCATCTTCCCCCACACGCTCCCTTCACATGTTATCGTACCAGTCAGCATAACGCTGGAAACGGTCGGCGACCAAGCCTTGACCGTGCGGGAGATTGCCGGGGGGCTGTGGCCCCGGTTTGCCGCGCCCGGCCCGGTGGTATACGCAAGTCTGAAACCTAAGGGGCAGGCATGGACCGCGTTGCGCGCCACACAGTCAGGGACGACTTCCTGCACAAGCTGAGTGCCGGACGAGTCCTGATCATGGGCATTCTCAACGTCACCCCGGACTCGTTTTCTGACGGAGGCCAGCATAACGGCCTCGCGGCCGCCATCGAGCATGCTGAGCGGATGCGCCTGGAAGGGGCCGACATCATCGACATTGGCGGCGAGTCGACACGTCCCGGCGCGGCAGAGGTCACTGCGGAAGAGGAATGGCGCCGGGTGGCCGGCATTCTTGCGTCACTGGCCGCGTCTTCAGCGCTGCCGCTCTCCATCGACACCTACAAAGCCTCCGTTGCGCAGAAGGCCGCTGAGGCCGGCGCAGTGATCATCAATGACGTGTGGGGCCTGACCCGCGATCCTGACCTCGCCGACGTCGTGGCAGCCACTGGGAGCCTTGTGGTGGTGACCTATAACCGGGGCGAGGCGGATGGGTCGATCAACCTGCGCGATGACATGGCTGGCTTCTTCGCCGACACGTTCCGCGAGGCAGACGCGCACGCCATTCCGCGCGAGCACATCATCCTCGATCCCGGTGTCGGCTTTGCGAAGACCTATGAGCAGAATTTCGGCGTGCTGGCGCATCTGGATGTGCTCGCCGACACGGGGTGCCCGGTTCTGGTGGGTGTGTCGCGCAAGTCCTTTATCGGGCGCCTGACAGAGCGCCCGGCGGATGACCGGCTGATCGGTACGCTTGCGGCAAACCTCGCCAGTGTCCACAGAGGCGCTTCGATCCTTCGGGTGCACGATGTCGCCGAACACCGCGAAGCCCTCACAATGCTGGAAGCCATAGAGAAAGCCCGATGACCGATCGCGTATTTGTTTCCAATCTATGCCTTCACGGCTTCCACGGCGTTCACAAGGCCGAGAACTCACTGGGCCAGAAGTTCTTCATCGACATGGATTGCGAGATGAAGCCGCAGGCGGGCCGCAACGACGACATGAGCGAGGCCGTGGATTATGGCGCGCTGTGTGACCTGGCAGAGCGCCTGTCAGGTGAGACCGTGTTCAATCTGATCGAAACCTTCGCAGACCGGATCGCGCAGGCCGTGCTGGACGAGCAGCCGCTGGTCGAGCGGATCACGGTGACGGTTCGTAAACCCTCGGCACCCATCCGGCACTTCGTCGATCATGTCGGCGTTGTGATTACCCGGAGCCGGGATGGCTGAGGCGTATCTGGAACTGGGCTCCAATCTGGGTGACCGCGAGGCCTATCTTGCGCGGGCACTGGAAGCCCTTGGCGCGTGGCCGGACATCACGATCAGACGCACGTCCCGTGTCTATCGCTCTTCCGCCTGGGGCGTGCTGGAGCAGCCGGATTTCCTGAATCTCTGTGTTCAGATCGATACAGAGCTTGACCCGTTTGATCTCTTACAGGCGTGCAAGATGGTTGAAGTCGAACTTGGCCGTCAGGAGCGCGCGCGCTGGGGCCCTCGGGAAATTGATGTCGACATCCTGATGATGGATGACGTGGACATCGAGACGCCGGGCCTGACCATTCCGCATGCGCGCCTGTCCCAGCGCCGGTTCGTGCTGGAGCCGCTGGCTGAGATCGCGCCGGACAGGGAGTTTGATGGCCTGACCATTTCCCGACTGGCCGACGCGCTGCGCGAGGATGCACCGGAGCAGGTGTGTGAGGTAGATCCGGATGCGACCGCGCACGTGGAAGAGCTGCTCCGCCGGGGTGCTGGCATCGCTACGGAACAGACATGAGGGCTCATCCGTTGGTTTCCTGAAAGGAGACCATCATGACCAATCTGCCAATCAATGCGAAAACCGAACGCGGGGAGCATGGCGTGCTCCGCGACGATGGCCAGAAAGACCGCCCACAGAGCGATGCGGTGCAGGACAGGATCGACGAGGGCAACACCCCGGTGCTCGATCCGCGCGACGAGCGCTTTCCGAACGCCCCCGACATGCTGAACGCCGATAAAGGCGCGCGGTCTGCCGAGGAGACGGCAAACCGCGAAACCATGAATACGCAGGAATTCGCTGACGCTTATTCCGAGAACGATCCGGGCGTCGAAACCAAGGAATGACGTCTCAGAGCGACTTGACGATTTCCTCGACCATCTTCTTTGCGTCCGCGAGCAACATCATCGTGTTGTCATTGAAGAAGAGCGGGTTGTCGACGCCGGCATAGCCGGAGCCCATGGAGCGCTTTACGAACAGAACCGTGCGGGCATTCTCCACGTCAAGAATAGGCATGCCGTAGATCGGCGAGGACTTGTCCGTCTTGGCAGACGGGTTGGTCACGTCGTTCGCGCCGATGACAAAGGCGACATCCGCCGTTGAGAACTCGGAGTTGATGTCTTCGAGTTCGAACACTTCGTCATATGGCACCTGAGCCTCTGCGAGGAGCACGTTCATGTGACCCGGCATCCGGCCCGCGACGGGGTGGATGGCGTATTTCACTTCGACGCCTTCTTCCTTCAGCTTGTCGGCCATTTCCTTCAGCGCGTGCTGGGCCTGGGCAACCGCCATGCCGTACCCGGGCACGATGATGACCTTGGAGGCGTTCTTCATGATGAAGGCTGCGTCTTCGGCTGAGCCCTTCTTGAAGGGGCGGTCAACAGCCGGTCCGCCAGCCGCCGCAGCGTCATCACCGCCGAAGCCGCCGAGGATCACCGAGATGAAGCTGCGGTTCATGCCCTTGCACATGATGTAGGACAGGATCGCACCGGAGGAGCCGACCAGGGCGCCGGTAATGATCAGCGCGAAATTGCCGAGCGTGAAGCCGAGCGCAGCCGCAGCCCAACCCGAATATGAGTTCAGCATCGACACCACGACCGGCATGTCTGCCCCGCCAATCGGGATGATCAGTGTGATGCCCATGATCAGCGCGAGAACCGTCAGGCCCCAGAACGCCCATTGGGTCTCGCCATGGCTGGCAATGAGAATGCCGAGCAGGACAATGATGCCCGCCGCAATCACGATGTTCACCAGGTGGCGGGCCGGAAGCAGGATCGGCGCGCCGCTCATGTTTCCGTTCAGCTTTGCAAAGGCGATGATGGAGCCAGTGAAGGTCAGCGCGCCAATCGCGGAGCCGAGGCCAAGCTCGATCAGCGAATTGGTGTGGATGCCTTCAGCGCCGAGAATGCCGAAGCCGTCCGGGGCGTAGAGCGCCGCCGAGGCAACCAGAACAGCCGCGAGGCCGACCAGCGAGTGGAACGCGGCCACGAGCTGCGGCATGGAGGTCATCGGAATACGGCGCGCGGTGACGGCACCGATCGTGCCGCCCACGGCAACACCGCCGAGGATGAGGCCCCAGGTGGCCGGGTCGAGCTTGTTCCAGAGCAGGGCAATGGTGGTCGCCACCGCGATGGCCATGCCGATCATGCCATTGCGGTTACCCGCGCGGCTGGTCGCCGGGCTGGAGAGGCCGCGAAGCGCGAGAATGAAGAGGATGCCGGCGACAAGATAGAGCAGCGGCGCCCAAGTGGAGTGGAAGGAGTCCATGATTTAGTCCCCCTTCTTTTTGTACATGGCCAGCATGCGCTGGGTGACGAGGAAGCCGCCGAAAATGTTGACGCTGGCGAGCGCCACGGCGACGGCGCCGAGAATCTTGGCGGTCCAGTTGTCGGAGGTCAGGCCCGTGGCGGCAGCGGCCACGAGGGCGCCGACGATGATCACGGACGAAATGGCGTTGGTCACAGCCATCAGCGGCGTGTGAAGGGCCGGGGTGACCGACCAGACGACGTAATAGCCGACAAAGCAGGCCAGGGCGAAGATCGCGGCGAGGAAGACGGTCGAATCGATGCCGCCGCCATCTGCGAAGGCGGGCAGCGCAAAGCTGGCCGCAGCGAGGGTCAGGAGTGCGCGTTTCATGACTTGATCCTTTCGTTCACCGTCTCGCCGCCCTTGGTGAGCAGCATGGCGACAACGACTTCATCATCGGTTTCGAGATTGAGGCTGCCATCTTCCGCTGTGACGAGCGGCAGGAAGGCGAGCAGGTTCTTGGCGAACAGAGACGAGGCGTCAGCGGGCAGGCGAGCCGGCAGGTTGGTGAACCCGGCCAGTTTGACGCCGCCGACATCGACAATCTCGTCCGGCTTGGACAGTGGGCAGTTGCCGCCTTGCGCGACAGCCATGTCGATGATGACCGAGCCGGGCTTCATGCTCTTCACCATGTCTTCGGTGACGAGCACCGGAGCGGGGCGGCCCGGAATGAGGGCGGTCGTGATGACGATGTCCTGCTTGGTGATGTGGCTGGCGGTGAGCTCAGCCTGCTTGGCCTGATATTCCGGCGACATCTGCTTGGCGTACCCGCCAGCCGTTTCGGCCGCTTTGAACTCTTCATCCTCGACCGCAATGAACTTGGCACCCAGCGAGGCGACCTGTTCCTTGGCGGCCGGGCGAACGTCGGTTGCGGTCACGACAGCGCCGAGACGGCGAGCCGTGGCGATGGCCTGAAGGCCGGCAACGCCGACGCCCATGATGAACACTTTAGCCGGCGCGATGGTGCCAGCGGCAGTCATCATCATCGGCATGGCCCGGCCATAGATTTGCGCGCCTTCAATCATGGCACGATAGCCGGAGAGGTTAGACTGGGACGAGAGCGCGTCCATGCTTTGGGCACGGGAAATGCGCGGGGTGAATTCCATTGAGAGTGAGGCGATTTTTTTCGCGTTCAGCGCGTCAACGACTTTCGCGTCGAGGGCAAACGGGTCCATGAGTGCGATCAGCGTCGACCCGTCGGCAAGCGCCGCGACTTCGCTGTCTTCCGGTCCGCGGACCTTGAACACGATGTCCGCGCCCTTGGCTGTCGCCACGGCATCCTTGGCAATACTTGCCCCGGCTTCCTCATAGGCGGAGTCCAGGAAACCGGCAGCTTTGCCAGAATCCGACTCGATTGTTACAGAGTGGCCAGTGGCCACCAGCTTCTTGACGGTCTCCGGCGTTGCCGCCACACGGGTTTCGCCGGTCCGTCGCTCCCTCAGCACTGATATTTTCATGGGGGCAGGAGTAACGGGAATATATTGCGCGGTGCAACAGGAAATTTGGAGATTGGGGCATGAGTTTGTTTAGTCTGGCTAACAGGACGGCGCTGATCACAGGCGCCTCCAGCGGTCTTGGGCGTCACTTCGCCAGTGTGCTGTCGAAAGCCGGGGCGGACGTTGTCGTAGCGGCACGCCGGATGGACCGGCTAGAGTCTCTGGCTGAAGAAATCTCCAAAACCGGCGGGCATGCGCTGCCGGTCGAGATGGATGTGACTTCCGATGCCAGCGTGAGCGGAGCTTTCGCTGAGATCAAGGAAGCGCTGGGGCGCCCGTGCGACATCATCATCAACAATTCCGGCATGTCGCGCGACACCTGGTTCCGCGAGCAGTCTGAGGATGACTGGAACGCGGTGATCGACACGAACCTCAACGGCGTGTGGCGGGTCGGCAAACATGGCTCCAACGCGATGATCAATGCCGGCGTGCCCGGATCCATCATCAACATCGCCTCGATTACGGCCCATCGGCCACAATTGATGACGACGGCGTACTGCGTGTCCAAGGCCGGTGTGGAACACCTGACCAAACAGATGGCGCTGGAAAACGCGCGCTATGGCGTGCGGGTGAACGCGATTGCGCCGGGCTATTTCAAGACCGACATCAACGACCAGTACCTCGACTCCGATGCCGGAGACGCCATGCGCAAGCGGATCGCGATGCGGCGGTTTGGCGAATATGGCGAGCTGGACGGGGCGCTTCTTCTGCTGGCTTCCGATGCTGGCAGCTATATGACCGGCTCATCCCTTGTTGTGGATGGCGGGCATTTGCTGAGCCCGCTCTGAAGCGAGAAATCTGATTCTTTTTACAAAACGTTAGCCAAGCCTTAGTGACTATGAGGGCAGAATGGGTGATCGACTGGAGATTGCCGTGTCTGCCCTCAAAGCTCACAACACACCGAAACACGACGCTGACCACGCGCCTGAAGCGAAGAACGCTGACGCGGCTGGGCCGAAGAAACAGGCCGGCTGGTATTCTGGCGATCTGACGACGCGTGTGACCGAATCTCCGGCCCGCCGGTTGCAGGCAGAGCTGTTTACACAATTGCGAAAGCCCCATCGGATTTCGATCCGGTCTACGCTGGCAACGCTCGCGATTGCCTGCCTTTCGATGGCGGTTGCCGGGCTTTATCTGGCCGCATCGATCTGAATCCGTGATGGTTTGGTGAATTTGACACGCTGCAAGGATGACCTTGGCAGGCAATTTGCTTATCAGACACGGTAGTTTTCACCTGACACACGAGAATTGGAATTCTGATGCGCGTTAGAAAGGCCGTTCTGCCGGTCGCCGGTTTTGGCACACGTGTTTTGCCCGCAACAAAAGCAATTCCGAAAGAGATGCTTCCGGTCGTCGACCGGCCAGCCATCCAGTATGTGGTTGATGAGGCGCTGGAAGCGGGCATCGAACACATCGTCTTCGTAACTGGCCGCAACAAAGGCGCCATCGAGGACTATTTTGATCACGCGTTTGAGCTGGAAACCGCGCTCAAGGCGAAGAACAAAGACGCGATCCTGGAACAGGTCGAAGCGACGATCCTGCCGCCTGGTACGGCCAGCTTCGTGCGCCAGCAACAGCCGCTGGGTCTTGGCCACGCCATCTGGTGCGCCCGGGATGTGATCGGCAACGAGCCATTCGCCATTCTGTTGCCCGACGTCATCGTGAAGGGGCAACCATCCTGCCTTGCGCAGATGGTCGAAGCCTATGACAAGGTCGGCGGCAACATCGTTGCGGTGGACCCGGTGCCGATGGAGCGTGTGTCGTCCTATGGCGTGATTGCCCCAGTCGAACGCGATGGACGCCTGATCCGCATGTCGGGCATGGTCGAGAAGCCGCCGGTCGAGTCCGCACCGTCGAACCTGGCCATCACGGGCCGCTATATCCTCCAGCCTGAAGTGTTCGGCCTGCTTGCCGATCAGGGCAAGGGCGCTGGCGGCGAGATCCAGTTGACTGACTCCATGGCGCGTCTGATGGAGACGCAGGACTTCTTCGCTTACGAGTTCGAAGGCATGCCCTATGATTGCGGCTCCAAGCTCGGCTATTTCGAAGCTGTTCTTGCGCATGCGCTGGACAATGCCGAAACCTCGGCAGGTGCGCGCGAGCTGATCAAGAAGGCTGTCGCCGCGCTCTGATTGGGTTTTCGAGGGGCTGAATGCGCGCTAGGTAGCGCCATGGCTCCTGATTCCTTACCGACCCATTCCGATGTTGTTGCTGCAGCGCAGCGGTTGCGCGGCCTTGTCCGACGCACACCGGTTCTGCGGCATGATGCGATTGACGCCGCCGCGGGCGCCCGCGTCTTCATAAAGGCCGAGTGTCTTCAGGAGACCGGCAGCTTCAAGATACGCGGCGCGACCAATCGCCTGCGTCAGATCCCGCCGGAACAGCGCGCGGCGGGCGTTGTCGCATTCTCGTCCGGCAACCATGCGCAAGGCGTTGCCCGGGCCGCGCGCCTGCTGAACATGCCGGCCCTGATCGTCATGCCGTCGGATGCGCCTGCCGTAAAAGTGAACGGGGTTCGCGCGGATGGCGGCGAAGTGCACTTCTATGACCGTAATGCTGAAGACCGTATCGAGATTTCCGAGCGGATCGCGCGGGAGCGCGGCGCTGTTCTCGTGCCAAGCTTTGACGATGTTCACATCATCAGCGGGCAGGGAACCGCCGGGCTGGAATTCGCCAGCCAGATGGCTGAGCTTGGCGAGACGCTGGACCATGTGATCAGCCCTGCGGGGGGCGGTGGGCTCATCACGGGCATCGCGCTCGCGCTGGAAGGCGCCTCTCCGGCGACGGACGTCTGGACGGCGGAGCCTGAAGGCCATGATGACTGGGCGCGGTCACTGGAGAGCGGGCAGATCGAACGTAACGCGCCGGGCACGCATTCTTTTTGCGACGCCATCCTGACTCCGGCGCCGGGCGACATTACGTTCGCCATTGGCAACCGGCTGCTGGAGGGCGGGTTTGTCGTGACCGACGAACAGGTGGCCGAGGCGATGCGGGCGGCGTTCCTGCATCTGAAGATCGTGGCCGAGCCAGGCGGGGCAGCAGCGCTTGCGGCTGCGCTCTTCGCTTTGCCGAACGTCCTGAAAGGCAAGACGGTTGGCGTGATCGTCAGCGGCGGCAATGTCGACGCGGCAGACTATGCGAAGGTTCTGGCCGGAGCCTGATACGCGTTTACCGTATGTGTGCGAACTGAAATTCCGGGACTTTTATCCGGTGTAAACAGGGCTGCACAATTTCCGATATATGGTTTTCAGCAGGTTAATTCACCTTGCCGCTTGGTTAACGTGTCGTTCCGGCGTGTTCCGAGATTTTCCCGTGCGTCTTCAAGAGACCTTACCGTCTGCGTCCTAACCATGACAGTCAGAGCAGGTGCGCCGGACGGGCGCGGCGAGGGAGCGATGAAAACTACACCCTTAATCAGTCTGGGATTGTCTGTCGTGCTGGGGGCCGGCGCGGTCTGGCTTGGCCGGCATTATATGTCCAATGACCGTGCGGATGCACAGGCGCAACTGAGTGCGGCGGCGGTTTCCACTGCCGATGTCCTGGTTGCCACCCGAACCATCGAGACGGGCGAGCTGATCGAAGACTCCATGTTGAAACGCGTGAAGTGGCCGGTTGACATTGTGCCCGCGGGAACCCTCAGCGGCCCCGCGGACCTTCCGCCCAAGGCATATTCGCGCGGCCTGATCATCGAGGGTGAGCCGGTCAATATCAGCAAGCTGGATACGAGTGGCGCCACGCTGACCCTCGCCGGATCGATCAAACCTGGCATGCGCGCTGTGTCCATTGTCGTGCGGGACGATACCGGCGTTGCGGGTTTCGTCCTGCCAGGTGACCGCGTTGACGTGAATGAATTCATTCCGCGTGAAGACCGCCGGGACACATATGCCCGTGGCAACGAAGACATGCGGATTTCCGGCGACCTCGTCGCACGTCCTGTGCTCCGGAATGTCACGGTGCTTGCGATTGATCAGACTTTTGATCCAAATCTTGAGGGCGCTTCGCCGTCCAAAACCGTGACGCTTGAAGTGACGCCGGAAGGGTCTCTCGCCGTGGGCGCTGCAAGCCAACGCGGCGCTCTCGGCCTCGCTCTGATCGGGCGGGAAGAAGAAGCGGAACTGGTCGTCGAAGCCCAGGCGGACGTGAAGAAGCCAGCGGTCGTTCGTTCGGTCATGAGGCCAAGAGCACCTGCGCCATCGACCGCGCGGGTCCTTGTCATTAATGGCAGCCAGGAGACGGAAGTGACCGCCCCGGTCAGCGAAGGCAATCCTCCGAAGAAGGTGGTGGGCTGATGGTCCGTTTCAATCGTGTTCTGTTGGCGGCGCTTGTCGCCATCTCATTTGGTTCGCTCGATGCTGCAGCATGGACTCAGCGCAAAGCTGCACCGGATGCCAATCTGCTGGTCGTGGAGAAGGGGCGTTCCGCTGTTGTCGAAGCGGATGCGCCGTTCACGACGCTTGTTGTGGCAGACCCTGACATTGCCGAAGCCATGGCCACATCGAACCAGTCCTTCTTTCTGCGCGGCAAGCAACCGGGTTCCACGACCGTGCTGATTTATGGCGTCTCCGGCAAGATCTCGGAACTCATCAATGTCGAGGTCGAAATCGGACTCGACGAATTGCGGACCGATCTGTCCAACCTGCTGCCAGGCGAAGATATTCAGGTCTATCCTGTGCATGACGGCGTTTTCCTTGATGGAAAGATCACGACGGCAGCCGCTGCCGAAATGGCCCTGCAGGTCGCGGAGCGATACATTCCGGGCGGCGTGGCGAATGGCCTGTCCATCGGGCAAAGCCAGCAAGTGCTTCTGGAAGTCCGCTTCCTTGAAGCCAGCCGCACCGCCGTGAAGGAAATCGGGTTCGGCAACACAATTGATGCAAACGACGCAATTGCCACCACCGAGGGCGGCACAGTTTCGGGCCTGGCGGCGAAAACGGTTGCTCTGTTTACGAATATCGGCGGCGAGAATATTGATGTTCAACTTCGCGCGCTGGAAAAGAAGGGCGTTGTTCGCACCCTTGCAGAGCCAAACCTTGTGGCCCTGTCCGGCGATACGGCGAGCTTCCTCGCGGGCGGTGAATTCCCGATTCCGGTCGCGTCCAAGAATGGCGAGATCACGGTCGAGTTCAAGAAGTTCGGCGTCGGATTGGATTTCTCGCCAACGGTTCTGGGCGATGGGCTGGTGAACCTGCGCGTGCGTCCGGAGGTATCCTCGCTGGACCGCGCCAACGGCATTCGCTCGTCCAATATCGAAATTCCGGGCATCTCCGTGCGCCGCGCCGATACGACGGTTGAGCTTCGGGATGGGCAGGCCTTCGCTATCGCGGGTCTGTTGCAGAACGATTATTCGAATGATGTGCGTCAGACGCCGTGGCTGGGCAATGTGCCTGTGCTCGGCGCGCTGTTCTCATCGAAGCGCTACCAGCGCAATGAGAGCGAACTGGTCATCATCGTGACCCCGCGCCTCGTCAGGCCTGCTGCGCATCCGGATATGCTGGCCTCTCCGCTCGACAGTTTTGCCGAGCCTTCTGAGGCGGAACTGTTCCTGCTGGACCAGAACGCCGTGCCGGCCGGAGGATATTGAGATGGAAGGAATGAAAATGACCGGACGAATGAAATACGGCCTTCCGCTTCTTGTGCTGAGCATGATGCCAGCCTGCGCAACGTACACCCAGCCGGCACCTTATCTGCTGGGTGGCGCAACGGCGGCCAATATTGCCGAACAGTCCATCCGGGACGTGACGGTTCCGAACTCGGAAGAAGTTCAGTCGTCCTCCGGTGTGCGGGCAGCGAACGCTGTACGCGCCTTAAACGAAGGCAAGCGCAAGGAATTGCCAGCCTCGGGTCTCGGCGGCGCAGGGGAGACGTCGTAACATGACACAGACAGCTGAAAAGAGCCCGCCGCCTGGCGGCGCGGATCGTATCATTCCGCACCTCGCAGCCCTGGTTTCTACCGAACGCATGGCCGCGCTCCAGCCCTATTGCGCGGAGCTGGCTGATCTTAGCCGGTTGTCCGCCTCCGAAGCGGCAATGAAGTTTGGTGGCGGCGTGTTGTTGCTGGAACAGGGCATGCCGGGCTGGGATCAGTTGTTGCTGAAACTGGCGGTCGACCGGCCTTCGACGGCAGTCATCATCCTGTCCGACCAGATCCCCGGTAGCATGGTGCGGGCTCTGATGAAGCTTGATGCCTCAGACGTCCTGCCGGTCGCGACGAGCGCGGCTGAGATTGCTGAGGCGGTTGAGAAACTCCGGGAGGCCAATAGCGGCGGCGTTGGCGGTTCCAGCGTTTGCTGGGCCTTTCGCGGCGCAGTCGGCGGGGCGGGGGTTACGACAATTGCCATAGAAAGCGCGTTCGAACTGGCGCGTCGTTTCGGACCGGGACGCGTATGTCTGGTTGACCTCAATGTGGCCGACGGCATGACGACTTCGTTCCTCGAGGCGGTGCCGAAGCTGGATCTGAATGCTCTGTCGGCAGCGCCGGAGCGTCTGGACCCGCGTTTGCTGGCAGCCTGGTGCTGTCAGCATGAAAGCGGCGTGTCGATCATTGCCGCTCCGCGTAATCCGGACGGCGACGCGCTTGCGACCGAGCCTGCCATCCTGCGTCTGCTGGACGTGGCCTGTGGCATGTTCGAATTCACGATTGTCGACCTGCCGCGTCACATGATGCCCTGGACGAAGTCCGTTCTTGGTGCGGTGGATGAGGCCATCATTATCAGCGAGCTGACGGTACCCAGTCTCCATGCCGCTGCAGACATGTGCCGCGAGATCGACGTGCTTCGCCGCGAGCGGACCCCGGCGAAGCTGGTGCTGAACCGGATGTTTCAGAAGAAGCGCCTGCGCGCGGAATTTGCGCTCGACAAGGCCGAAGGCGCCATTGACCGTAAAATCGACTCCACGATCACGTCGGACTGGGATGCTGCCCGCACGGCGGTCAATCTCGGCCGTCCGATTGCGGAAGTCGTGCAGAAGAGTCCTCTCGTCGCCGATATCGGCAGACTCGTTCAGATGATGCTGCCGGAAGAGGCGCAGACCGTCCTGCCGGTTGAAGGCAAGCGGAGGCGCCGAGGATGAGCCGTTTCGGGTTTTCTTCCGCCGCTCCGGCGTCGCCGGAAACACCGCAGGGCCAGGCCGCACCGCCCCCCGCTGCGCCGCCAGCCACCCCGCGCGCCAAGCCGGAGCCAGCCGGCTTTGACCTGCTGAATGCGAAGCTGAAAGTGCACGGCCAGTTGATTGATGAACTGGACCTGTCGGCGCTTGAAAAGCTTGACGACGAGACATTACGCCGACGTGTGCGCGGCATCATCTCAGAGATCATCCGCAAGGAAGACATGGCGCTCTCGGCGGCTGAGGAAACTTCCTTCGCCGATGCTGTGATGGACGAGATGACAGGTCTCGGCCCCATCGAGCCTTTGCTGAAAGACGACTCTATCGCGGACATCCTGATCAACGGGTACGATCAGGTCTATGTCGAACGTCACGGAAAGCTACAGCTCGCACCTGTCCGGTTTGCGGACAATGATCACCTGCTGCGTATCGTTCAGCGCATCGTGTCGGCGGTCGGGCGCCGCGTGGATGAGAGCCAACCGCTGGTCGATGCGCGTCTCGCTGATGGTAGCCGCGTCAACGCTGCCGTGCTGCCCATCGCGATTGATGGCCCGCTGGTCTCGATCCGGAAATTCTCCAAGTCGCCTCTGACCATCGACAAGCTGGTTGAGTTTGGCGCCATTCCGCGCCCGGTGGCGGACTTTATCCTTGGTGCCGTGAAGTGCCGGGCGTCAACCGTGATTTCAGGCGGCACCGGCTCTGGCAAGACGACACTGCTGAACGCACTTTCTTCCGCGATCAGTCCGGACGAGCGCCTGATCACGATTGAAGATGCGGCTGAACTCCAGCTACAGCAACCCCATGTCGCGCGGATGGAAACGCGGCCGCCAAACATCGAAGGCAAGGGAGAGATCCGCCAGCGCGAACTGGTGAAGAACGCCCTTCGTATGCGTCCTGACCGGGTGATCCTGGGCGAGGTGCGCGGGGAGGAGGCGTTCGACATGCTTCAGGCCATGAACACCGGCCACGAGGGCTCCATGGCGACGATCCACGCCAACAATCCGCGCGATGCGCTGACCCGTCTGGAACAGATGGTGATGATTGGTGGCATGAAAATCTCCGAAGAGGCGATCCGTGGTCAGATCGCATCGGCTGTAAACTTCATCGTGCAAGCCTCGCGCCTGTCGGACGGTTCGCGCCGGGTGATGTCGATTGCGGAAGTGACCGGCATGGAAGGCTCTGTCGTGCAGATGCAGGAAATTTTCCAGTTTGTCCGCACCGGCACCACGGATGAAGGCAAGGTGGAAGGCCACTTCGCCGCGACGGGTCTGCGTCCGAAATTCCTGGACGAGATGGAGCGCCGGGGTGTGCACATGCCGCAGGGCATGTTTGATCCATCGACGCGGTACTAGGGGGCGGGAATGTTCGGCATGCCGGATCTTTCCAATATAAGTCTGACGCTGATGATCCCGATGGTCATGGCTGCGGGCGCGTTCTTTCTGGCGTTCCAGGCCGTGATGAGCCTGTTCTCGACGGCGCAGACGCAGCGCATCGTGAACCAACGCCTTCAGTTCAAGGATCGCTTTGAAACCACGAGCGAAGCCATGGTCGAACTGCGCAAGAGTCGTGGTCTCGATGAATTCGGCAATTTCACCATGCCGATACAATGGTTCAACCAGCTTGTTGTCCGGTCTGGTCTGCCTTACCGGCCAGCGCGCTGGTTCGCCATGTCGGGTGCGGCTGCACTGGTGGTCGGTTTTGTCTATCTTCAGATGGTCGGCGGCATTTTCACCGCAGGCGGACTTGCTATCGCGGTGTTTTTGCTGGGGCCAATCGTGGCACTCAAAATGGTCGCTGGAAAGCGAATGAAGAAGCTGTCTTCCCAGCTGCCGGACGCGATGCAGATCGCCTGCCGCAGCCTTGAAGCCGGGCACCCGGTCGCCACCGCGATTGCGCTTGTCGCTGGCGAAATGCCGGACCCCATCGGCACGGAATTCGGCATGGCGGCGGATGAAGTCTCCTATGGCATGTCATTGACAAGCGCCGTACAGCGCATGGCCGAACGTTCACGCGATCCGGATGTAGAACTGTTCGCCGCAACGGTCCGGCTGCAGGAAAAGACCGGCGGCAATCTGACGGAATTGCTGAAGGCAAACTCGGCAACGATCCGTGAGCGGCAGACCATGCGCCTGAAAGTCAAGGCCGCCACTTCTGAGGGGCGGGCCTCAGCGATGATCCTGACGGCTGCGCCGTTCATTGTCATGGCTGCGATCCATATGCTGCGTCCGGAATTTTATGGCGATGTGATCGATACGCCGCTGATCCGGAACTCCTTCGCGGGGCTCTTCATCTGGATGTTCATCGGCAACATGGTCATGCGCAAGATGATCAATTTCAAGATGTGAGCGAAAGCATGTTTGGTGATCTCGCCCCTACGGATATCTGGCTGCCGGTTCTCATGTTTGCCGTGGCGGTCGCTGTTGCCGTGCCGGGGCTTGTTTCGGTCTGGCGGAATGCCAAGGCGAAGGAAGAGGTCGAACGGCGTCTGGAGCGGCGGGGCACGATCTTTATGGAGCCGCACCGGCGGGTCAGCCCGATCGACACGATTGTGCTGCAGGTCGCCAACAAGGCGGCGCCGACGGATGAGGAAAAGGTCAGCGTGGCCCGTGCGCGGTTACAGCTTGCCGGTCTCGGCCATCCAAGTGCGGTCGGCCAGTATTACCTGGCGCGCCTGGTCTGCGTGATCGTTCCGCAGGTTCTCCTGTTGTTCGGCTTGCCCTATCTTAGCGGTTTCCCTCCGATGGTGCCGGTGTTTGGGAGCGTTGCGCTGCTGATCGTAGGCCTTGTTGCGCCGTCTTTCTATGTCGACAGCCTGATCTCGAAACGCCAGGGCCTGTGCTCGCTCGGCTTTCCGGACATGATGGACCTGATGGTGGCCTGCGTTGAGGCGGGGCTCAGTCTGGACGCTGCGGTTCAGCGTGTGGGCGAGGAACTGGAGCTGCGTCATCCCGTCATAGCCGGACATATGAAAACCCTCTCGCTGGAGCTGCGTGCGGGCAAGTCCCGCAAGAAGGCTTGGCGGTCTTTTGCAGACCGGATGAACCTGGAAGAGGCTGGATCGCTGGCCACGATGCTGCGCCAAGCAGAAGAAATGGGGACGAGTCTCGGCGCCACATTGAGGATCTTTTCGGCAGACATGCGCCAGCGCAGGATCCTTATGGCTGAGGAAAAGGCCATGGCGCTACCGGCCAAGCTGACATTGCCTTTGATTTTATTCGTATTTCCGGTGCTTCTGGGCGTTCTGATCCTGCCCGCGGTCGCGAAAATGCAAGGCGTACTCTTCTGAGGTCGCCTCTAGGCGAGTCAGTCCGGTGTTGCTAGTTTGCCTCACATGAAAGTCTCATACCTCGAATTTGAAAAGCCGATTGCGGAACTGGATTCCAAGATCGCTGAGCTGGAAACGCTGTCGGGCCGCAAGGACGGACCGTCCATTGCGGATGAGCTGACCAAGCTGAAGGCGAAGTCCCAGAAGCTGTTGAAGGATACGTATTCCGATCTCAACGCCTGGCAGAAGACGCAGGTCGCCCGCCATTCGGACCGGCCGCACTTCAGCGACTTCGTGGAGAATGTCTTCGAGGATTTCGAAGAACTCGCCGGCGACCGCGTGTTTGGCAATGACGAGGCCATCATTGGCGGTCTTGCCCGCTTCAAAGGCCGCCCGGTTGTGATCATGGGTCATGAGAAGGGCCGCACCACCGAGAAGCGCCTGAAGCACAATTTCGGCATGGCGCACCCGGAAGGCTACCGGAAGGCCGTGCGTCTGATGGACCTTGCCGAGAAATTCAATCTACCCGTCCTCAGCTTTCCCGATACGGCTGGCGCCTATCCGGGCAAGGGCGGGGAAGAGCGCGGCCAGGCCGAGGCCATCGCGCGCGGCACTCAGCGCGGCCTGATGCTTGGCGTGCCATTCGTCACGCTGATCATCGGGGAAGGTATGTCCGGCGGTGCCATCGGCATCGCGGCGGCCAACAAGGTCCTGATGATGGAGCACGCGATCTATTCGGTGATCTCACCGGAAGGCTGCGCGTCGATCCTGTACCGGGATGCGGGCAAGGCCCGGGACGCAGCCGAAGCGATGAAGATCACGGCGCCGGACCTGTTGCGCACCAAAGTGATCGACGACGTGGTGAAAGAGCCGGTCGGCGGCGCCCATCGTGATCCGCAACGTGCCATGGCGACGGCCTCCAAGGCACTGGATGCGGCACTGAAGGAACTGGAGGGCCTCTCGCCCGCAGAACTCCGCCGCCAGCGCGCAGATCGCTTCTACGCCATCGGTCGCGAAGGCCTCTGATCTCGCTTGCTTCAGGGGGCTGAGCGGGCCACCCTTTTCAGAAATACAGAGGGAGAGGGTCCCATGAAACGTTTGATGTTGGCTGCGGCCGCATTCGTCGCCGCGTGCGCTGCACCGGCCAAAGATCCGGCTGCGGGCGAGGGTGTCGTGATCTATCCGGCCAAGGCCGTGGTGACCATGACGGGGGAAGGCGATGTGGCTGAAGCCGTTGCCGTGTCGGGTGACCGGATCATCTCGACCGGAACCCTTGATGCACTGACAGGGGCGATGCCCGCTGCGACGGTCGACACAAGCTTCTCGGACAAGGTCATCGTGCCGGGGCTGATCGAGCCGCATGCCCATGTCGTCCTGGGTGCGCTCCAATACAACCTGCCGATCACGCCGCCCTGGCCGATGGCGACACCGCGCGGCATGGTGATGGGCTTACCAAACCGGGCGGCCTTCCTCGCGGCGCTGACGGAGATTGTCGATGCTGCGCCTGCGGGGGACCCGGTCGTCGTCTACGGTTACCATAACCTCATTCACGGCGACCTGACGCGCGCTGATCTTGATGCGATCGCGCCTGATCGGACGCTGATCGTGTGGCACTATTCCTCGCACGATTTCTATCTCAACAGTGCGGCGATTGAGGTGGCGGGGTTCACACCGGCCCTCGCACAGAAATTTCATGGTGTGGACCTTGATGAGAATGGCGAGCTGACGGGCCGCATCTACGAGGATGCCGCCCTGTTGGTGTCCCAGGTCTTTGCGGACGTCATTCTGGCGCCGGAAAACGTCACAGCGGGTTTCCATGGTTTCTCGTCCATGCTGCGGCAGGCGGGCGTCACGACCACGGCGGAGCTGGCGTACGGCCTGTTTGGCTGGGACATGGAAGATGCAAACATAAGCGCAAACTGGGTGAGTGCGCAGGACGCCGGCTACCGCCTCTATCTGATCCCCGAATATCGGGCCCTGCAGCGGACTTATGGCGACAACCGGGTACAAGCCGTGCTCGACATGGTCAGCGGCAAGCATGCGACGCCCGCGCCGGTCCTCCCGCGCGTGAAATTCTATACGGACGCAGCCTTCTACAGTCAGACCATGCGCCTCTCGCCGCCAGGATATCTGTCCGGCCAGTCGAAGGGCACAGAAGGCTTGTGGGTGGCTGGGCCAGACGGGATCACGCCTGCGATCCAGCCTTACTGGGACGCGGGTCTCGGCGTGAATATCCATTCCAACGGTGATGCAGCCCAGGGCGCGACGCTGAAGGCGCTGGAACAGTTGCGGGCGGATGGCTCCACCAACAGTTTTGTTATCGAGCATGGCGGCTTGTTCTCGCCGGAGCAGGTCAAAGAGGCTGGCCGTTTAGGGGCGCGCGTTTCTGCGGCGAGCCACTATGTTTTCTACATGGCCAATGAATATGCCGGGCCTTTGGGCAATGTGCGCGCGCGTTGGATCTCGCCGCTTGGCGCCCTGACGGCGGCGGGTGTGCCCGTTGCCCTTCACAGCGATGCCCCTTTGGCGCCGCCGTATCCGCTGCGTGCGGCAGGCGTGCACATGACCCGGGCCACGCGCGAAGGTGGCACCTATGAAACCGAGATGGCACTGGGTCCCTATGAGGCATTGGAGGCTATTACGCTGGATGCCGCGCGAGCGCTTGGACTTGAGGCCGAGATTGGCTCCATCGAGACCGGAAAGCGGGCGGATTTGACGATCCTCAGCACGAACCCGCTGGAGACGCCCGGCGCAGACTGGGAAACCATTCCGGTCTGGGGCGTGGTTCTGGATGGGGTGAAGCACCCCTTGGTGGAGTAAGCGTGGGCGAGCGGGACTGGATTTCGAAATATTTCCGGCCGCTCGCGGTTTCGCCGGGCGCAGACGGCCTCAATGACGATGTGGCGGAGCTGTCATCAGACGGGCGCCGCACGGTCATCAACGCCGATGCGCTGGTTGAAAGCGTCCACTTCCTGTCGTCGGACCCGATTGAGACCATCGCGCGCAAGCTGGTTCGCACCAATGTCTCAGACATCATCGCCAAGGGCGCACGGCCGCATGAGGGGCTGCTGACACTCGGCTGGCCCAAAGACCGGGACGAGGCTCAGCTGGCGCGCTTTGCTGCCGCACTGGGGGAGGAGTTGGGGCTCTGGGGCGCCCGTCTGATAGGTGGCGATACGACGGCCAGTCCGAACGGCTTGTTCCTGTCTCTGACCCTGACGGGTCTCTGTGGCCGGAATGGCCCAATCCGGCGCAGCGGGGCGCAGGCGGGAGACGACTTATGGGTCACCGGCGAGATCGGAGCGGCCTGCCGAGGCTTCCGCGCCTTGCAGGCCGGGCAGGCAGAGTCGCTCTGGGTCTCGGCCTATCGTGAGCCAGAGCTTGCGCCGCTTTCCATCATTGAACTGGTCCAGGCCTATGCTCGCGCCGCGATGGACGTTTCCGACGGCCTGCTGGGGGATGCGCGCACGCTCTCGGCCGCGTCGGCCTGTGCGTTGAACATAGATCTGGGGGCCGTTCCGTTTGCCGGGGGCGCAGACAGCCTTGAAGAAAGGCTGGCGCTCGCGACCTGGGGTGACGACTATCAGGTCCTGTTCGCGGCGCGGGCCACGGTTGCAGACCAGCTGGGAAAGGACGCGGCTGAGCTCGGTATAGGAATCACCCGTATCGGTCGTTTTACCGCAGGCGCGGGATTGTCCGCACATCTGGGAGGAATCAGCGTTAACCTGCCGGAAACCATGGGGTTCGAGCATGGCTGAATCGGGTCAGGGCTGACTCGCTCGAAACGAGAGGCATCTTGCGCCTCAAGGGACTGGCTGGCAGCAATAACTCAACAATGACGATAAAAATCGCATTTTTTGCAGGATCTGTCGGAGAGCGGACCTGCTTCGCTTAGGGAAGGAAACAAGTTCTATGTGGTATTACATCGCTCTTGCAGCGGGTCTTATCTCGGTTCTGTACGGGTTCATTCAGGCCCGTTCGATCCAGGCAGCCCCTGCAGGTGACGCGCGAATGCGCGAAATCGCTGCGGCCATTCAGGAAGGCGCAAACGCCTATCTGGGCCGCCAATACCGGACCATCGCGATCGTTGGTGTCGTCGTTGTCGTACTGCTCGCCCTGGCCTTCCAGAGCTGGCAGCAACCGCTCGGCTTCGTCATCGGAGCAGTTCTTTCGGGCGCTGCAGGTTTTATCGGCATGAAAGTGTCGGTGCAGGCCAACGTCCGCACAACTGAAGCTTCCAAATCCGGCCTCAATGCGGGCCTCAAGATGGCGTTCAAATCGGGCGCCGTTACAGGCATGCTCGTGGTCGGCCTCGCGCTGTTGGGCATCGCACTTTACTATGGCTTCCTCACCATGGTCCTCAAACTGCACGTCGATCCGGCGCATGAGGAAGAGAAGCGGCTCGTCATCGACTCCCTCGTTGCCCTCGGCTTCGGGGCTTCGCTGATCTCGATCTTTGCGCGTCTCGGCGGCGGTATCTTCACCAAGGGGGCTGATGTTGGCGGCGACATGGTCGGCAAGGTGGAAGCCGGCATTCCGGAAGATGATCCGCGCAACGCGGCGACCATCGCTGATAACGTGGGCGACAATGTCGGCGACTGTGCCGGCATGGCGGCTGACCTGTTCGAGACCTATGCGGTGACCCTGGTGGCCACAATGGTTCTGGGCGCGATCTTCTTCGCCGACAGTAGCTATATCAGCAACATCATGCTGCTTCCGCTCGCCATTGGCGGCGTTTGCATCATCACGTCCATCATCGGCACGTACTTCGTGAACCTCGGACCGGGCAAGACGGATGTCATGGGCGCGCTCTACAAGGGCCTCATCGTGACGGGTATCCTGTCGATCGGGGCGCTTGCGCTGGTGATCAGCCAGGTGCTGCCGAACGGGTTCGGCGCGCTCGACGGGGCGGCTGCTGCAATGGGCCTGTCCGGTGAAATCACCGGGATGGACCTCTTCCTGTGTGGCCTTCTCGGCCTAGTTGTGACTGGTCTGATTGTTGTGATCACGGCCTACTATACCGAGACGAAGTATCGCCCTGTGCGGTCCATCGCCAAGGCGTCGGAGTCCGGCCACGGTACCAACGTGATCCAGGGTCTTGCCGTGTCGCTCGAGTCGACGGCGCTGCCAGCCCTGACCATCATTGCGGGCATCATCGCCACTTATAATCTGGCCGGCCTCTATGGCATCGCAATTGCGACGACCACGATGCTGGCTCTGGCAGGCATGATCGTGGCACTCGATGCGTTCGGTCCGGTGACCGACAACGCGGGCGGCATTGCCGAAATGGCAGAGCTTCCCTCCGAAGTGCGCAATACGACCGACGCGCTGGATGCTGTGGGCAACACGACGAAAGCCGTGACCAAAGGCTACGCCATCGGCTCGGCCGGTCTCGGCGCGCTGGTTCTGTTCGCGGCCTATTCGGAGGATCTGAAATACTTCACAGCGCGTGCTGCAGAAGGGTCCTTCTTTGACGGTGTCGTCGTCGACTTCTCGATTGCCAATCCGTATGTCGTGGTCGGCTTGCTGTTCGGTGGCCTGCTGCCGTTCCTGTTCGGCGGGATGTCGATGATGGCTGTGGGCCGTGCGGCTCAGGCCGTGGTCGAAGAAGTCCGCCGTCAGTTCCGTGAAATGCCCGGCATCATGAAGGGCGAAGTGAAGCCCGACTATGGCCGTGCGGTTGACCTGCTTACGCAGGCGGCGATCAAGGAAATGGTCGTGCCGTCGCTTCTGCCGGTGCTGTCACCGATCGTGCTGTTCAGTGTGATCCTGGCGATTGCAGGCAAGGGCGCAGCCTTTGCGGCGCTCGGCGCCATGCTGCTGGGTGTGATCGTGACAGGCCTGTTCGTGGCCATCTCGATGACCTCTGGCGGCGGTGCATGGGACAACGCGAAGAAGTATATCGAAGATGGCCATCATGGCGGCAAGGGCTCTGAAGCCCACAAGGCTGCTGTGACCGGTGATACGGTCGGGGATCCCTACAAGGACACGGCTGGTCCGGCTGTGAACCCGATGATCAAGATCACGAATATCGTGGCGCTTCTTCTGCTGGCAGTCCTCGCAGGCTTCTGAGGCAATTAAATTTCAAACAGGGGCCCCGGTGTTTCGACGCCGGGGCCTTTGTATTTATGGGGAAAATTAAAGCATAGACAAAACCTATACCTGTCCATCCCTCAATCAATTGGTCCTATCTCTCAATGCGGCGTAGCTTCTCTTCATAAGGCTCACACGACGTCTCAGATGCAATCGGAGAGAAACATGGACGGCAATGATATGGGCGGCGGCAAATGCCCCGTAATGCATGGCGGCAACACCGCCATGAGCAGCAGCGTGATGGCCTGGTGGCCGAACGCGCTGAACCTCGAAATCCTCAGCCAGCATGACACCAAGACCAACCCGCTGGGCAAAGACTTCAACTATCGCGAAGAGCTGAAGAAGCTGGACGTGACCGCCCTGAAAAAAGATCTGACCGCCCTGATGACGGACAGTCAGGACTGGTGGCCAGCCGACTGGGGCCATTATGGTGGCCTGATGATCCGCATGGCCTGGCACGCAGCAGGCTCTTACCGCCTGGCCGATGGCCGTGGTGGCGGTGGCACCGGCAACCAGCGCTTCGCCCCGCTGAATTCCTGGCCGGACAATGTCAGCTTGGACAAAGCGCGCCGCCTGCTTTGGCCGATCAAGAGAAAATACGGCAAGAAAGTCAGCTGGGCTGATCTCATCATTCTGGCGGGCAATGTTGCCTATGAATCGATGGGCCTGAAGACGTTCGGCTTTGCCTTCGGCCGCGAAGACATCTGGCATCCGGAGCTCGATATCTATTGGGGCTCGGAAAAGGAATGGCTGGGCCGCGACCGCTACGAGGACGACAACAAGGCGGACTCGCTTGAGAACCCGCTGGCGGCTGTCCAGATGGGCCTGATCTATGTGAACCCTGAGGGTGTGGGCGGGAAATCCGATCCGCAGAAGACCGCGCTGGAAGTCCGCGAAACGTTCGCTCGCATGGCCATGAACGACGAAGAAACCGCCGCGCTAACGGCTGGCGGGCACACGGTCGGCAAGACGCATGGTAACGGTGATGCCAGCAAGCTTGGTCCGAGTCCGGAAGGTGCGGATGTTGAACAGCAGGGCTTCGGCTGGGCGAATCCCGGCGGAAAAGGTAAAGGCCGCGACGCCATCACGAGTGGCATCGAAGGCGCGTGGACGACGCATCCGACCAAGTGGGACAATGGCTATTTCGACCTGCTATTCGGCTATGAATGGGAACTCGGCAAGAGCCCGGCCGGTGCCAATCAGTGGATGCCGGTGAACATCAAGGAAGAGGACATGCCGGTCGATGTGGAAGACCCATCGATCCGTTGCATGCCGATCATGACCGACGCAGACATGGCCATGAAAGTGGACCCGATCTACCGCGAAATTTGTGAGCGGTTTGCCAAGGACCCGGCTTACTTCTCTGACACGTTTGCCCGCGCCTGGTTCAAGCTGACTCACCGCGACATGGGACCGAAGGCGCGATACTTCGGGCCGGAAGTGCCGAAGGAAGATCTCATCTGGCAGGACCCGGTCCCGGCTGGCAGCACCAGCTATGATGTCGGGATGGTGAAAGCGAAAATCCTCGCCAGCGGCCTCAGAATGAGTGATATGATCGCTACGGCCTGGGACAGCGCACGCACCTATCGCGGCTCAGATATGCGCGGCGGGGCCAATGGGGCCCGCATTCGCCTCGCGCCGCAGAAGGATTGGGAAGGCAACGAGCCGGCCCGTCTCGCAAAGGTGCTCGGTGTGCTGGAAGGGATTGCGGCCGATACGGGCGCGAGCGTGGCGGATGTGATCGTCCTCGCCGGGAATGTCGGCGTGGAACAGGCTGCGAAAGCTGCCGGTTACAAGGTGACGGTGCCGTTCTCGCCGGGGCGTGGTGACGCAACCGACGCGATGACGGACGCCGACTCTTTCGAGCCGCTGGAACCGTTGCATGATGGCTACCGCAACTGGCTGAAGAAGGACTATGCCGTCAGCGCGGAAGAGCTGATGCTGGACCGGACCCAGCTGATGGGTCTGACGGCGCCGGAAATGACTGTGCTTGTTGGCGGCATGCGCGTGCTCGGCACCAATCATGGTGGCACGAAGCATGGCGTGCTGACGGACAAGGAAGGTGTTCTTACGAACGATTTCTTCGTCAACCTGATGGACATGGCCTATTACTGGAAGCCTGCCGGAAAGGGTGTCTATGAAATCCGTGACCGGAAGACTGACGCGGTGAAATGGACGGCAACCCGTATCGACCTCGTGTTCGGGTCCAACTCCATCCTGCGGGCCTATGCCGAAGTCTATGCAGAGGACGGCAGCGAAGAGAAGTTCGTGAACGACTTCGTCGCCGCCTGGGCCAAGGTGATGAACGCCGACCGGTTCGACATATAGGTTCAGCAATCGACAACAAAAGCGGCGCTTCGGTTTTCCGGAGCGCCGTTTTCTTTGTGTCTACTTTGCGAGCGAAGAGGCCATCCGCCGGAACTCGGCCTGTGTCAGGGTTTCGGCCCGCGCGGTTGGGTCGATGTCCAGACTTTTCAGCCATTCCTCTGCCTTCAGACCATGCTTCTTGGCGAATGGCTTCAGCGCGGCGCGGAGCATTTTGCGGCGCTGTCCGAAGGCGGCCCCGGCGACCTGTTCCAGCTTGTCGAGATGCGGAAAGCGTTCCGCTTCGGGCAGGGGTTCCAGAACCGCGACAGCGCTGTCGACTTTCGGCGGTGGCTTGAAGGCGCCCGGTGGCAGCGTAAATGCGATATGGGGCCGTGTGACAGCGTGAGTCAGAACGGCGAGGCGGCCGTAATGTTCCGTCCCCGGAGCGGCGCAGATCCGCTCGGCGACTTCCTTCTGGAACATCAGCGCCATTTCACCACGCCAATTGCCCGATTTGAGCCAGTCGATCAGCAGGATGGTGCCGACATTATAGGGAAGGTTCGAGATCATCATGGCGGGCAGTTCAGCGCCGGTCTCCCGCAAAACCTCCTCCCACTTCACCTTGCGCGCGTCCTTCTCGATCACGACAAGGCGTCCGTCCTTTGCTTCCGGCCACTCAAGCAGCGCGGAGGCGAAGCGCGGATCAGTTTCAACTGCGATCAGCTTCTTCACGCCTTCTTTCAGGATGGCGCGGGTCAACCCGCCAGGGCCCGGACCGACTTCGATGACTGTCCGCCCTTCGACAGGACCTGCCGCCGTGGCCGCCCGGTGCAGGATGTTCGGATCAAACAGGAAGTGCTGGCCGAGCGCCTTGCGGGCCGGGGCCTGGGTGAGTTCGGGATCGTTGTGTTCGTTCATGCAGTTTGCCTGTTGTGAGCGACCATGGCAGCCGCGCGGATAGCCGCGATCAGGCTGTCGGGACGGGCGGTGCCAGCGGCAGCCGCGTCATATCCTGTTCCATGGTCTGGGCTTGTACGGACGATCGGCAGGCCGAGTGTCATGTTTACGCCTCCCCAGAAGTCCAGTGTCTTGACGGGGATTAGTCCCTGATCGTGTGTCATGGCGATGACGGCATCGAATGCGCCGGACAGCGCTTCGGCAAAAACCGTATCACCCGGACGGGCATCGGAGATGGAGATACCACGAGAGCGGAGCGTTTCGGCGGCCGGATTGATGATGTCGACTTCTTCGCGGCCAATTGTGCCGCTTTCACCCGCATGGGGGTTCAGACCAGTGAAAGCAATGCGGGGCGCGCTGATCCCGAAATCTGTTTTCAGCGCGTGATGGACGATGGTGCCGAGCTCGATCAGGCTTTCCTGGCTCAGGCTGCCGGACACGTTCGCCAGAGGTATATGTATCGTGGCCAGCGCAACGCGCAAGCCGCCACCTGTCAGCATCATGACCGGTCGCAGCGCGTAGCCGCTCTCACGCCGGCAAAGCTCAGCAATGAATTCCGTATGACCGGGATGCCGGAAGCCAGCACCATAGAGCAGTGCTTTGTTGATCGGATTGGTCACAAGGCCTGCCGCCAGACCGGACTGGACGTGGCGGACGCCTGTCTCAATGGCGGCGATGATGGCCGCCGCAGCGGCGGCGTCTGGCGTTCCGGCTGATATGGCGGGCATTGTGCCGACTGGCAGCACGGGCAGAGCCGTACCGAAGTGCGCCAAGGCCTCAGACGGTTCGAAGATTACCTGAACCGGACAAAGACCCTGATAAAGTTCCGGTGCGCCGATCACGTAAAACGCGAGAGACGCGTCGTCTTTCAACATGTCCCAGGCTTTCGCCGTAATGATGGGACCAACCCCGGCGGGGTCGCCCATGGACAGGACAAGGGGAAGAGGTGCGATCTCGGTCACGCGCGGGATGTCGCGCCAAACAGGACCGCGCGCAAGCCTTAGCGGTAGAGAATCGTTGCGTCGCGGCGGAGGTTCCGCAGTTCACGCTCAGAAATCAGGTTCAATTCGCGGCCTTTCAGGCTGCTCTTGAGGTCGTCCCGTGATGGCAAGGCCTCGGCACCTTCCTCACGGCGGCAGACATACATGGTGCCAAGTCCGCCGCTGACGGCGAAGATCGTGGTTGGCTTTCCGACCTCGGCACTCTCGACCAGCGCTTTGCCCTCGGGGCCGAGTTCTTCGATGTTGATGTCGTCCATCGGTTGGGCGCGCAGGCCCGTAGTGGTGTTTGCTACCGTCTGGACGTCGTCGCAGGATTTGATCTTGTCCATCGCCGCGACCAGTTTCTCATCGGTCGGATCCTTGGTCACGAGACGGATAAGGTCGACCTTCGTGGTGGCCTCAGCCGGTTCCCGCTTGTTCTGAACGTAAAGGATGTAGACGCCGCTTTCGACTTCGATCGGATCCAGCAGGCCGGGGCCCGGGGCGCCTTCAATGGCCGGCACCAGTTCCGGCAGAAGGTCTGATGCCGACATCCAGCCCATATCGCCGCCGGTCGCGGCAGTGGGCGCAGATGAGAGACGCTGCGCCGCGACACGGAAGTCTGCTCCGGCTTTAAGCTGCTCGATGATCGAACTGGCTGCTTCCATGGCCTGGGCGCGTGTTTCTGGCTCGGGAGCGTAGAGGAAGATTTCAGAGATACGGTACTGCGTCTTTTTCGATGCTGCGCGTAACTGATCGAGCTGATCGTCGACCTGGTTGTCGGAAATACGAATCCGCGAACCGTAAAGGCCGCTCATGACCCGGTTCCAGGCAAGCTCGGCACGCATCTGGTCTTCCAGACTCGACGGATTGATGCCGGCCGAAAGGAGCTGGGATTTCAGCGCATCGCCGGTAAGGCCGGACTGGGCAGCCATGCCGTTGACCGCGTCGTCGATTTCTTCCGGACTGATCTCCAGGTCGAACTCACTCGCTTTTTCGAGTTGCAGATGTTCATCGATCAGCTGTTCCAGCGCTTGACCGGTAATCTGCTGCACCTGTTCCTGTGTCGGCTGCTGACCGCCAAGGCTGAGCAGCAGCATCCGGGCGCGCTGGCGAACGTCGTAAAAGGAGATTGGCCGGTCGTTGACGACGGCAGCAATGCCTTCCAGCGTCAGGCTTTCCGGCGCTGAGTCCTGCGCAGCTGCAGGTCCTGCGAACGGCAGCGCGAGAATGACAGCGGCGGCGATAAGCTTGCGAACCATTAAAGGTCTCCAATTCGCGCCCACGCGGAAGCAGGCAAGTATTCCATTAGACCATACAAATCCTGCAGTGCCGCGCAACGCGGGCTCGCAGTCGGCCCTGTATTGTTACGAATATTTAGTCTTCGAGGCCGTTTGAAGGCGGCGCAGTCGAATCAATCAAATTCATCCGATCCGAATTTCCCCAACGTCTTCAGCGAAAAACGAACCTGAATGTTCTCAGATGGGCCAAGCGTTCGGTCTGTGAGCTCTGATCGACTGTAGACCAGTTCGATACGGGAGCATTCATCTTCGTAGGCGATTCCGATTTGTTTCTGGGCGTTCCGGTTCTCCGTGATGTCGCGCAGCTGGCCGAAGACGATGGAATAGCGCTCTGTGACCCGGACTTCGCCGGACAGGAACATGCCCTCGTCCGGGGTTCCGGTCGGGCTGACAGTCTCATTGATCTTGTAATACTGACCGGTTCCGCGGAACCGTTTGGTTTGAGTGGTGAAGCGGGCGTCAATGCGGTTCAGGCCGAGCCCATCATCGTCCAGCCGGACACGCGTATCCACGCGGAGCGGGTTGCCGAAATCAGCGGTTGCGGATGCCACCCAGTCCGCCGACGTGCCGTCAAGATTGGAGGCTGGATTGAAGGCTGCATCGCTGCGCGAGCGCCAGCGCCTGCCAACCGTCGCAGACAGTTCAGGGCCCTCCTTCCAGACCGCTCGCGCGGTCAGGCCGGCCGAGATCTTCCCGTCGCCGTCGTACAGGTCGTAGCCCGTCGTCGCATTTGCCTGGAATAGAAGCGTCTCGTCTGACTCGAACAGGAGCGAATCCTCGTTGGGGATTGCGGAATTGTTGGAATTGGATGTTCCCCAGGCGGCCATCACTTCGGGCTCGAGCATAATGTCGACCACTTTGCCGGGCCTCACCAGGGGATAGGCGATCCGCGTGCCTGCATTGCCGACAACCCGTGTGACGTTGTCTTCACCGGATGCGTCCTTGTCGAGCTGGTAATAGTCGCTCCGGACTTCTGCGAAAGGCTCGAACGTGAAACCGCCCGGCAGGATCTTGTAGTCCGACCATTCGGCGCCGACGCTGACCCGCTGACTGTCCTGGCCGACATCACGCCGAAGGATCGCTGTAGAAGCATTTACGCTGGCAAAGCCGAAGCTTCCAAAATCCCAGTATTTTTCTCCAAAAAACATTGGTGTGACCGTGGGCAGGCTGCCGTCTGTATCGGTCGCGCGAAGTCCCTGTAGAGAAAGCAACGAGAGGTCGGTGTAGTAGCTATCACCCTGACCGACGGCGTAGATCTGAGACAGCAAGCGCCTTGGCTGGCTCTGATAGAGGCCGCGCTTTTCCATTTGGCCTGCGATATCGTAACGGCGATCATAGAGATCGTCGGTCTGCGTCTCGACGCCGAAACCCCACTGCCATTCCGGACTGATCGCAAAGCGACCGCTGCCGTACAGGTGTCCACGCCATTTCGCGTCGCCGAACTTGACCCCGTCGCTGTCGAAATCCTGTTCGTGGGTGATGCTTGTATTGATGTTGATAGCGCCGGAATAGAATCGCTTGCGGTAATCCAGTTCCAGCATCGGATTGACGTTTTCAGAGACCATCGGCGAAATCGTGAGGTCTGAAGAGTCCGAAATGGCCCAGTAATAAGGTTGCTGGTAGAAGGCTCCCAGTTTGGAAGAGACCCCGGCAGACGGAATCATCAGGCCTGACCGGCGGTCCGAACTCGGGTCCGGGTGGGCCAGATAGGGGAAGTAGAAGACCGGAATGCCCATGACTTCCAGGACGGCGTCCCGGTAGGAGATCATCTGGGATTCCTGATCCAGCACTGCGCGCCGGGCACGCAATGACCAGGTTGGGGTCTTTCCTTTGCCTTCGCAGATCGGGCAGGCCGTATAGATGACCTGATCCATGGCATTGATGCCGTCGGCTTGGCGAATGGCGGAATTTGCAACGATGGTGGCGCCGTCGGGCAGGCGGGCCGAATAGCCAATGGCGTAACCGTCTGCCAGATTGGAGCCGACTTCCACTTCGTCCGAGAATTGCTGGGTGCCATCCGTGTCGATGATGACGACGTTACCAGTGGCACGGACGCGCTCTGTGGTGCGGTTGTAGATCAGCTTGTCGGCGCGGAGGATGCGCCCGTCGTACAGGGCTTCGACATTGCCCTCGGCGACGATCGAGTTCTCCTCGCTCAGCTCGTAGACGTAGTCGGCCTCAAGGACCACTTGCTGCTGGGCCAGTGCTGTTTGATCCGGCACAGACCCGTCTTCCTGCGCGCTCGCCCCGAGGGACGGAGCAGCGGCAAGCGCCAGGGCTGCGGCGTAGTGATACCAATTGGCCAAATCGGGCTACCTCGGCTTTTCCCCCGGCAGCGTGATGGCTGCGGAACACGGATATTCTGTCTCGATTTTTGAGGCTTAGAGGCTGTCCCTTGTATCGTCCAGCCACCGAGCGCCTATGTCTGAACTTTCATGCCTCTGCCGGTGCAGGACGGTCACAGCAAGGCAGGGCACTCAGAAAGCCCGAGCGGCAAGGCCGCCGGGCAGGGTTTGCGCTTCGCCGGATATCTCCAATTCCAGCAGAATGGCGGCGCACCGGGCGACCGGGAGGCTGCTGGCCCGGGAGATTTCGTCGATTGGCATCGGATGAGGCGACAGGGCCTCCAGCACGCGTTTCAGCTCTGATTCGTCCGGTTCGCCGGCGTCCGGATCGAACTCGAATGGCCGCGGCGGGGGTGCCGAGACGCCGCGCCGGTCCAATGTGGCCAGAATATCGAGGACATCCTCGGCGTGACGGACGAGCGTGGCGCCCTGATGAAGTAGGCTGTTGGTGCCCGCAGACCGGGGATCCAGCGGTGAGCCGGGCACTGCCATGACTTCGCGGCCTTGTTCGCCCGCCACGCGCGCCGAAATGAGCGATCCCGAGCGCTCAGCCGCCTCGACCACGACGACCCCATGGGACATGCCGGTGATAATCCGGTTCCGGCGTGGGAAATCTTGCGCTTTCGCCCTGTATCCAAACGGACTTTCGGAGACGATCAAGCCAGAAGCCGCGATTTCTGCGTAAAGACGCTGGTGTTGGGGCGGATAGACATGGTCCACCGCACCACCGAGGACGGCCACGGTCCCGGTCGAAAGGCTGGCCGCATGGGCTTCGCCGTCGATGCCGAGCGCGAGGCCGGAAACGACCGTGAACCCTTTACGCCCCAGCTCTGCGGCCATGTCACGCGCGATCTTGCGGCCGGCGGCAGACGCGTTGCGTGCGCCGACAATCGCGACAGTTGGCCGGGCGGCCAATTCAGGCTGTCCCAGCAGCGTCAGGACGGGGGGCGGTGGAGCAAGATCCCGCAGAAGCGGCGGATAGTCCGTATCAGTGCTGAGCACGATCCGGGCCCCGTAGCGCTGGACGGCTTTCAGTTCTGCCTCAACATCTGCGACAGAAGGCGGCTCCAGCGACCTTGCCCGGCGGGATCGGTTGGCGAGGTCAGGCAGAGCGTCCAGCGCTGCGCCAGCTGTTTTGAAGCGCTGGATCAGCTGGAAGAAGCTGACCGGACCAATGCCGATCGTGCGGGCGAGCCGGATCCAGTTGAGCCGTTCGCCGTCCGTCATCATGCCTCGGGTTTGGCCTTGGAGCTGCCGAAGCGCGGTTCAGTGCCTGTCAGGAGGCGGCCTAGATTGGCACGGTGCGTCCAGAAGACAAAAGCCGACAAGCCTGCCAACCCGATCAGGATGAACCAATTGTGCGGTTGGTGCAGCAATGTCTCCACAAGCCAGGCGCCCGGCGCGACCAGCGCGGCTGCGGTCAGGGCTGCGAGCGATGAAATGCGGGTTGCTGCAAACACGCTGAGCCAGACGAAGGCGGCCACAGCAAAGGCGGGAAGTGACACGAATGGCAGGAGCCCGGCAAATGTCGCTACCCCCTTGCCGCCCTTGAAGCCGAGCCAGACGGGGTAACAGTGCCCGACAAACGCCGAGATGCCCGCGACCAGTCCCATCTCAGGGCCGGCAAACCTGCCGAAAGCGAGCGCGACAAGGCCTGCCTTGAGGCTATCGAGGAGCAGCGTCGCCAACGCCAGATCTTTCCGGCCGGTGCGCAGCACATTGGTCGCGCCAATATTGCCGGAACCCACCTGGCGGATATCGCCCAGGCCCGCTGCTTTCGTCACCAGCAGGCCGAACGGAATAGAGCCTGCCAGGTAGCCAGCGGCAATAGCGATCAGGTAGACGACCGGTCCGGTCATGCGGCACTCCGAATTGCGTGTTTAAGTGGTAGGCAGTGAGCGCCGATCCGGCAAGCCTCGTCAGGCTACGCTCTCATGCTTGAAGACTTCTTCGCCCGCCACGAAGGTGCGCAGAACGCGGCCTTGCAAGCGCCGTCCATCGAAGGGCGAATTGGTGGAGCGGGAACGCAAGTGCTCGCGCTCGCAAAGCCAGGGCTTGCCCGGATCGAACAGGATCACGTCCGCCGGGGTATTCTTCGCCAGCCGGCCTTGCGGCAGGCCCAGCATGTCAGCCGGGCGGCAGGTGACCGGCGCAAGCGCTTCCAGCAGGGTTAGCGGGCCATCGTGGACAAGGCTCAGCAGGGCAGCCAGCACGGTTTCGAGACCCGCTGCGCCAAAAGCAGCCTCTCCGAACGGGAGGCGTTTTTCTTCCGGTGGCTGAGGGTCGTGTGCAGACACCACAGCATCGATCTCGCCGCGTTTCAGCGCCGCGATCAGCTCCTGACGTGTATCTTCATCCCGGAAGGGCGGGTTCACTTTGCAGTAGGTGAGATAGTCGCCGACATCGCGCTCATTGAAGAAGAAGGAATGCGCGGCGGCGGTGGTGAAGACTTTCGCGCCACGTGACCGAGCGCCTGCGGCTATGGCGATTGTCCGCGAGGTCGACACCTGGTCGAGGATCAAGGTGCAGCCGGTTGCTTCTGCCAGTGCCGTGTCGCGCATCGCGCCGATCCACTCGGCTTCGACCGGCATACCGCTCAACCCCATGCGGCCAGCAAGTTCGCCGCCGTTCATGACGCCGGAACCCGACAGAGCGCGCTCATCAGGCCGGGAGATTATGGTCGCGCCGAGGCTCGCGGCATAGGCCATCGCGCGCTTCATCAGGGAGGCGTTGGCGACCGGAATGTCGCCATTGGTGAAGGCAATCGCACCGGCTTCCGCCATCAGGCCGATCTCGGCCATGGCCTCGCCGTTTAGCCCGGTGGTCAGTGCGCCGGCTGGATAGATGCGCGCGGCTGCGCTGGCTTTTGCGCGCTCTGCGATGAAGCGGATCAGCGCCACATCGTCCAGCACGGGACGCGTGTCCGGCATCACGACGAAACTGGTGATGCCGCCAGCGATGGCAGAGCGGGACGCGGTAGCCAGCGTTTCCTTCTGTTCAAAGCCCGGCTCGCCGGTCTTCACACGAAGGTCGACCAGGCCGGGCGAGAGGCACAGGCCGCCAGCGTCGAGCGAGGCCTTCGCGTCCGCATGCGGATCGGTCTTGCCCTTGGAGATGTCGCGGATCTTTCCGCGCTCAATGAAGATGGCGCCAATCTCGTCGAGCCCTGTCGCAGGGTCGAGCAGGCGGGCGTTGTAGATGCTGAGGCTCATGCGCGCCCTCCTGCCAGGAGGTGAAGAACGGCTTCGCGCACCGCGACGCCCATTTCGACCTGTTCCGTGATGACGGAGCGGTCGCCATCGGCGATGGCGCTCTCGATCTCGATACCCCGGTTCATCGGCCCGGGGTGCATGACTGTGGCGTCGGGATTGGCAAGGGCAAGGCGTTCCTGCGTGAGGCCGAAGAAGTGGAAATATTCGCGTCGGCTGGGCAGGTAGGCGCCATCCATGCGCTCCTGCTGGAGGCGCAGCATCATGACGATGTCAGCGCCCTTCAGGGCCTTGTCGAAGTCTGTTGTTGCGCTGGCTGCGCCCCAGGTTTCGGTGCCGGAAGGCAGCAGCGTTTTCGGCGCGCAGAGATGAACTTCTGCGCCCATCAAGTGTAGCGTTTGTGTGGTGGAGCGAGCAACGCGCGAGTGCGCGATGTCACCGCAGATGACCACTTTAAGGCCCTCGATCCGGCCTTTGGTGCGACGGATGGTGAGCGCGTCGAGCAGGCCTTGTGTCGGGTGCTGGTGCGTGCCGTCACCGGCATTGATCACGGCGCAGTCGACCTTGCGGGAGAGAAGCTTCGGTCCACCGGAAGCTGAGTGGCGCACGATCAGCGCGTCTGGCCGCATGGCGTTCAGCGTCATGGCCGTGTCGATCAGCGTCTCGCCCTTTTTTACGCTGGAGGCTGCGACCGGCATAGAAACGACATCCGCACCGAGACGGCGTGCGGCGATCTCGAAACTGCTCATCGTCCGCGTCGAATTCTCGAAGAAGAGGTTCACGACGGTCTTGCCCTTGAGGACAGGATCCGGCTGAATTCCGGCGCGGGTCGCCTCTGCGTACTTGTCCGCGAGATCGAGAATATGCGTGATATCGAGGGGTGAAAGGCCTTCAATACTGAGCAAATGCTCATGATCGAAGCTGTAATGATATGCCGCCCTGGTCATGGAGGCCCTTTCGATTTTTGGCGGTTTAGGCCCGATTCTGCCGCGCTTCAAGCCCTCAGGCGGCGGGAAGCTGCATGACCAGAAGGTAGAGCAGCGGCATGGTGATCATGGCAATCACTGTCTCCACCGCAATCAGGTTGGCCGCCAAGGGGGCGTCACCGCCAAGTTCACGCGCCAGGATATAAGACGAGGTGGCAGTGGGCGTCGCCGCGCAGATCAGGACTACGATCAGCGGCGTGCCCGTCAGGCCGAGCAGAAGAGCGAACCCGATAGCGAAGGCCGGCAGGCCAAGAAGGCGAACCAGCGACCAGGTGAAGGTCCGGGGGCCGGCCCGGCGCAGGGCCGACAGGTCTACGCCTGCGCCGGCAGACAAGAGGCCGAGTGCCAGCGCGGCGTCGCCAAGGATGCGCAAGCAGTCGTCCAGCAGGTCTGGCAGCTCTATATTCGTCGCGGCGAGCGTCAGCCCGGCGACGCAGGCGATCACGATCGGATTGCGAAGCAGGGCCAGAAGCGGCTTCGGCGCCGGGCCGTGAGGTCGGTCGGCGTGCGCTATCAGGGCGTAAACTGACAGAACATTGGCCGTCGGGATCATGGCCGCTGCCGCGATAGTAACCAGCGCGAGGCCTTCCTGTCCGAACAGGAGGCTGCCGATGGAGAGGCCGATCATCGTGTTCCAGCGGACATTTGACTGTACGATTGATCCAATTGCCGGGCGTGGCATGCCGGGCAGGAAACGGGCGAGCAGGCCAATCCCTGCGAGCGCGAACTGAGCCAGTATGAGCGCCCCAGCCAGTCGCCACGGCGCAGTCTCGAAGGGGGCGTTGGCCAGCGTCCGGACGATCAGAGCTGGGAACAGGACGACATAAGACAGGCGTTCAATGGCGCGCCAACTCTCTGTCGGAATCCATCGTCGCGCCGCCAGGATATGCCCGAATGCGACAATCGCAATGACCGGTAGTAGGGCATAGAGGAACCCGCTCACGCGCCGCGCTCCAGCCGATCCATCGCTGATTTGAGGATGACGGCCGCTGCAGAGGCGTCGATACGTTCCGCGCGGCGTTTATGGGATATGTCCGCGTCTCGCATGACCGATTCGGCTTCCACGGTGGACAGGCGCTCGTCCTGCAGAAGGATCGGCACATCACGGTGCTTCAGGATATTCCAGGCCAGCGCGCGGACCGACTGAGCCCGCGGGCCTTCGCTGCCATCCATATTGAGCGGCAGGCCGAGAACCAGCCCGACCGCGCGCCGGTCATCATATATCTCGAACAGGCGCTTCAGTACCGGCGCCAGCTGGCGGCCTTTTGGAATTGTCTCGACCGGGCTCGCGAGCATGCGGATACCATCGCAGGAGGCAACGCCGATGGTCTTCGTGCCTGGATCTAGACCAAGCAGCGGACCGGAATTCGGGAAATCAGTAATAGCGACTATGGACATGGGGAGCCCACATAGCGCCTTGAAGGGGCGTTGCCTATGGCGTATTCCGGCGCACAGCAATTCCGGAGAGTTCCATGAGTGTCAGCAAGGATGATGTCCGCAAGGTCGCGCGCCTGTCGCGTATTGCCGTGCCGGAGGAGCGCCTTGATGAACTTGCCGGAGAGCTGAACGGCATCCTCGGCTGGATCGACCAGCTGAACGAAGTCGATGTTTCGGGCGTCGAGCCGATGACCTCCGTTGTCGAGACCAAACTGCCGATGCGCGAAGACGTCGTGACCGACGGCAATATTCAGGATCAGGTTCTGGCCAACGCGCCCCGCACGGAAGACGGCTTCTTCGTGGTTCCGAAATCGGTCGAGTAGATCTCACACCGCTTCGGCGGCGAAGTCTCCATAATCAATCAGGATCTCATCACCCGCTGCGAGGTTTTTCGTGGCGGTCAACGTGACTGTGGCGTCTGCGACAGTGACTTCAAAGCCGGCGTTCGAATCGGTGCTGTGATTGCACATCGAGATCGCACCGAACGCGACAGCTGCCCGCATGGCACCGTCCGCGTTTTCATCCACATAGAAAACATAGTGGTAGAGCCGCGTGCTCTTCAGGCGGGCCGTGTCTTCCTCTGTGAGGATAAGGATCGGCCAGGTGCCGAGTTGCGTGCCTGCAGAAACTTGCGCGGCCGCGTACAGGCCGCGACCGTGCAGAGGAGATTGCTTTACCTCGACCAACGAGGCCTGATTTTTCGGGGACATGGCGAACATCTACCATGCCGCCGAAGCGTCAGCATCAGGATTCTTTGTCAGCCGCCGCGTCTGTGTCGTTTTCTTCAGCGTCGGCGTCGTCCTTGGCTTTCGGATCCCAGTCGTAGATCTCTTTCACCATGCACCGCTGGGTGCTGAAGCCGTCACCCCGGCCGCCTGTAAGCGAATCGGAGACGATGACGTGGTCGCCTTTGCGCAGGCAACTCATCGTCGCGTCCATTCTCATCGTCATGGCGTGCTGCAGCGGAGAACAGGTTCCGAAGACTTCGATCAGATAATGGTCCTTGCCTTCGCGGACCGTGAACGTGTCGCGGGTCGTGTCGCCGAAGCTGTCGATATTGCTGGCAAAGCAGACCTTATCGACCGGCGCTCCGAGCCGTGCGTCACCCTCAAACTGAGCCGCACCTTTGGCTTTCGGGGCGCCATTCGTGGAAGCGCAGCCAGCGAGTGCGAACACGGCAGTTGCCAGGGTCAAATGGAGGCGCATGGCCTTATCCTCTCGGTGGGGTTTAATTCTCTCACAAGTGTGACGAACTGATATCCACCTGGCAAGCGCGCTCACAGAGACTTGAACTTTCGGCACAAGCCGTCATAGCAAGCGGGCATAATTTGCCGGAGATGCGCCACGATGACCGAACTGACAAAGCTGACCCTTGCAGAAGCCCTGGATGGCCTGAAGGCGAAGACTTTCTCATCACGGGAGATCACGCAGGACTTTATCCAGGCAATCGAAGGCGCACGGGTTCTGAACGCCTATGTCGTCGAGACGCCCGAGAAGGCGCTCGCCATGGCAGATACTGCCGATGCCCGCATTGCCAAAGGCGAGGGCGGCAAGCTGGAAGGCGCACCGCTGGGCATCAAGGACCTCTATTGTACCAAAGGTGTGCGCACGACCGCTTGTAGCGGCATCCTGGGTGAGTTCACGCCAACCTATGAATCCACCGTCACACAGAACCTGTGGGACGCTGGCGCTGTGATGCTGGGCAAGCTCAACATGGACGAATTTGCCATGGGCTCGTCCAACGAGACCTCGCATTTCGGCAATGTCATCAACCCATGGCGCCGGACCGGCGACAATCAGGGCCTGACGCCAGGCGGCTCGTCGGGTGGCTCTGCGTCTTCTGTCGCGGCGAACCTTTGCCTCGCGGCGACGGCCTCTGATACTGGCGGCTCCATCCGCCAGCCGGCCGCGTTTACCGGCACAGTGGGCATCAAGCCGACCTATGGCCGCGCCAGCCGTTACGGCATGGTCGCGTTCGCCTCCTCGCTGGATCAGGCCGGGCCGATTGCCAAGACAGTGGAAGACAGCGCCATCCTGCTCGACGTGATGTGCAGCCATGATCCGAAGGATTCCACGTCGCTGAACGTCGACACGCCGGATTGGCGCGGCGATGTCGCCAAGGGCGTCAAAGGCATGCGGATCGGCATTCCGAAAGAATACCGGATTGATGGCCTGTCGGACGAGATGAATGCGCTGTGGGATCAGGGCATCGCGTGGCTGAAGGCGGCTGGCGCAGAGATCGTCGAGATCAGCCTGCCGCACACGAAATATGCCCTGCCAGCCTATTACATCGTGGCCCCGGCGGAAGCCTCGTCCAACCTCGCGCGCTATGACGGCATGCGCTACGGCGCACGTGTCAGCGGCGACAACCTGACCGAAACCTATGAAGCAACGCGGGCGAGCGGTTTTGGACGCGAAGTGCAGCGCCGCCTGATGATCGGCACCTATGTTCTGTCGTCCGGCTATTACGACGCATATTACCTGCGCGCTCAGAAGGTACGCACCAAGATCCTGAACGACTTTGTCGAGGCGTTCGAAGGCTGTGATGCGATCCTGACGCCGACCTGTCCGTCGCCTGCCTTTGCCTTTGGTGAGAAGAGCGGTGATCCGGTCGAGATGTACCTCAATGACGTGTTCACGGTGACGGCAAACCTGGCTGGTCTGCCGGGCATTTCCGTGCCGGCTGGCTTGTCCTCCACAGGCTTGCCGCTCGGTCTGCAAGTGATCGGCAAAGCGCTGGACGAGACGGCCTGTTTCCGCGTCGGTGGTGAGCTGGAACGTGCAGCGGGCTTCGTGGCCAAGCCGGAGAAGTGGTGGTAGATTTTCTGCCATGACCCGATATTTCGCACTCTTTGGCGCGCTGGCGCTGATCGCGCTGACACTGATGGCAGGCCTGCTGGCCCAGCAAGGCTACAGCCTGATGGACCCCAAAATGGCGCCGATGGTGTTGGTGGCCATTCTGGTCGCGGGTTACGTGGCCTGGCGGATCAACGGCATCCTGAAGCGACGCAGCCGGGCTCAGGGCGAGGGTGCCTCAGGCAAAGCAAAAGCCAGCGGCTTTGACTTTTTCGCACCGAAGCCTTCTGCCACCCAGTCGGCCCGCGCCGCCCGTGTGGCCGCCCAGCGCAAGAAGCTGGAGGCCGAAGGCAAGATCGATGAAGAGGTTGCTCCGGAGGCGAAAGTCGAACCGGAACCCGAAAACAGCGCTCCCGTGCGGGTTTCTCAGTCGGCCCCGATCAAGGACCGCATGGCCGCAAGGGCAGAACGTGTCAGGCGGGCGAAGGAACAGGGGAAGCTGTAGAGGCTTTCTGGCGGGGCGCAGCCACTTTTGTGACCGGCGCTCTGGTTCCGCCCCGTGGTTCGTCATCGTCGTCGCGGGCCTTTTCACCACGATCCGCGATCCGTGTGACGTGAACTCCAGCCCCGATGAGTCCGCCAATCGGCCCGAATTGCAGCAGCATGGCCAGGATGAACAGGATCGGAATGTTCATGTCCAGATTGCCGAGCGTCAGGAACAGCGCACCGAACATGGCGCCTCCGAAGATCAGTCCGATTGTGAACCCGGCCACGATGTGGCGCAGGAACCCCTGAGCAATATGACGTTCATCGTCGCTTGCATTGTCCAGTATCATTTTGAAGAGCATTTGTTCTCTTTTCCCTTCTTGCTTCCTCCCCGAAGCAGTCGCGTAAATTTGCCGCAGATTTTGGCGCAGGAAAAGCCCCTCGTTTGCCTGACGACCGGAGGCGGTCGATTAGGATGTCAGCGCGGCTCGACACGGCCTGCCGCAGAGGGTTAGAAGAGCCGGATTCTGCTGTGACCAATTGAGGCAACGATGTCTGTACGCACCCCCTACACGATCAAGGGCGACACAGGTGACTGGGAGCTTGTGATGGGCCTCGAAGTCCACGCTCAGGTCGCCTCGAACGCCAAGCTGTTCTCGGGGGCTGCAACCAATTTCGGCGCCGACCCGAACTGCAACGTTTCGCTGGTCGACGCGGCGATGCCGGGCATGCTGCCGGTGATCAACCGGTTCTGCGTCGAGCAGGCGATCCGCACCGGCCTTGGCCTCAAAGCGCAGATCAACACCTATTCGAGGTTTGACCGGAAGAACTATTTCTATCCCGATCTGCCGCAGGGCTATCAGATCAGCCAGTTCGCGCATCCCATTGTAGGAGAGGGCGAGATCGAAGTGGACGTTGAGCCCGCCCATGGCGGCGAGGCCTATACGTTCCCATGCCGCATCGAACGCCTCCACCTGGAGCAGGACGCCGGCAAGTCGATCCACGACATGGATCCGAATGCGACCTATGTGGACCTGAACCGGTCCGGCGTGGCGCTGATGGAAATCGTGTCCATGCCGGATATCCGGACACCGGCCGAAGCGGCGTCATACGTGAAGAAGCTGCGCGCCATCGTGATTGCGCTGGGCACTTGTGACGGCGATATGGAGAAGGGCAACCTCCGGGCCGACGTGAACGTCTCCGTGTGCCGTCCGGGCCAGTACGAGAAGTTCCGGGCGACGGGTGATTTCAGCCATCTGGGCACGCGGTGCGAGCTGAAGAACATGAACTCGTTCCGCTTCATCCAGCAGGCCATCGAGTATGAGGCCCGCCGTCAGATCGAGATCATCGAAACGGGTGGGAAGGTGGACCAGGAAACCCGCCTGTTTGATCCGGTAAAAGGCGAGACCCGGTCGATGCGCTCCAAGGAAGACGCGCACGACTATCGTTATTTCCCGGACCCCGACCTGCTTCCATTGGAAGTCGAGCAAGCCTGGATCGAAGAGATCCGCAAAACCCTGCCGGAACTTCCGGATGAGAAGCGTGGGCGCTTCGAGGCCGACTATGGCCTGTCGCGCTATGATGCGGGCGTGCTGACTGCGGAAGCCGACAAGGCGGCCTATTTCGAGGAAGTCGCCAAAGGGCGCGACGCCAAGCTCGCGGCCAACTGGGTAACGCAGGAATTGTTCGGCTATCTGAACAAGGAAGGCCTTGAGCTGTCAGACAGCCCGATCTCGGCGGCTGACCTTGGCGGCCTGATCGGGCTCATCTCTGACGGCACGATCAGCGGGAAGATCGCGAAAGATGTCTTTGCCCGTATGATTGCCGGCGAAGGCAAGCCTGCCGACATCGTCGAGAAGCAAGGCCTCAAGCAGGTCACCGACACGGGCGCCATTGAAAAGGTTGTCGACGAGATTATCGCCGCCAATCCGGAGCAGGCCGAGAAGGTCAAGGACAAGCCTCAGACGCTCGGCTGGTTCGTAGGGCAGGTCATGAAGGCGTCGGGTGGCAAGGCTAACCCGAAGGCCGTCAACGACATCCTGAAGGCGAAACTGGGTATTTAGGCTTCCTCTTCGGGAAGGATTAGTCCGGCCCCGATCCCTTTCAGCACTGCCGTGATGCGGTTCTTCACGCCGAGCTTTATAAAAGTGCGGCGCAGGATCGTATCGATGGTGTTTTCAGTGACGCCGAGACGATCCGAAATAGCGACATTGGACAGGCCTGTTGCAACAAGGGTCAGGACTTCCCTTTCACGCCTCGAAAGAGGCCTCGGAAGTGCTTGTTCATGAAGGTCGTTGGTCATCTCGATATAGAGATTGTGGGTCAGCTGGCAGACAAGCTGAAGTTCAAGAACGTCTTCGTTCGGGAGATTTATAGGCCCGTGCATGGATCCCAGCCCGAAAAAGGCAATGGTGCCCAGCGGTCCGAAGATTGGAACCGCGACGCCATCGACGAGGCCTGCGGCTCTTAGTTCTTTGAGGAACTGCTGCTGTTCCGGCGAAAGTTTGATCCTTTCCGCAACCTCGAACCAATGAAATGGCTCCAACGCATGACGAGCCTGTGCGGTGACAGGATCGACGTCACCGGGTTGTTGATTGGCGTACTTTTCGAACAGTTTTCCGGGCAGAGTTTCGTAGATCTGGCCATCCCCGAAGGGCACGGCCCGGAGTTGCTTCGACGTGATGTGATAGCAGCAAACATCAATTCCAAAATGCCGGACATAGGTGTCGAACAGGCGGAACAACGCGTCTGGCGTCGTTGCTGCCTCTGCCGATTCTATAAACGCCCGTATTCTTTCCGGCACTTTTTGTCCCTGAAATCCGTGACAGGAACCTACGGCATTTGGGAGCATTCTGCTACAGCGCAGCACGAATTCGTTTTGCGATGGGCTCCAGCTCCTCTGCCGTTGCCATGCCGCCGCTGGCGTGACGGCCGAGCGGCTTGCCTTCCCAACGCGGGATGATGTGGAAGTGCAGATGGAACACAGTTTGCCCGGCTGGCGCGCCATTGAACTGGCTGACCACCAGGCCATCCGGGCTCAGCGCCGCTTCAACCGCGCGTGCAACCTTCTGTACCCGCTGCACATAGGAGCCGAGATAGTCGGACGGCATGTCGAGCAGATTGCGGGCCTCGACTTGTTTCGGGATAACCAGCGTATGGCCTTCGCTCTGCGGGAACACGTCCATGAATGCTAGGGCGACGTCATCCTCATAGACTTTCATGCTCGGCATTTCGCCGCGCAGGATTTTCGCAAAAATATTGTTCGGGTCGTAGGCGTCGTGGAGGGTCATTCGCTTTTCCTGAAGGGCGTTCGTTCGTTGAGATAGTCCAGATCATGCTCCACGGCGACGCGTTCGCGTTCCAGATAGTCCGCGATGGCACCGCGCAGGCCGGGATGGGCGATCCAGTGGGCGGAATGGGTGAGAACGGGTACATAGCCGCGTGCGAGCTTGTGGCCGCCCTGTGCGCCGGCTTCGACGACGGTCAGTCCGTTCGCAATGGCGTAGTCTATCGCCTGATAGTAGCAGGTCTCGAAATGCAGCATCGGACGTGGGTCGATCGTGCCCCAGTAACGGCCATAGAGCGTGTCTGAGCCAATCATGTTCATTGCGCCGGCGATGGGCTCACCATCCTCCATGGCGAAGACGAAAAGCATGTCGTTCGCCATCCGCTCCCGCAACAGTGAGAAGGTCTCCCGGTTCAGGTAGGGCGTGCCCCATTTGCGGCTACCCGTGTCCATGTAGAATTCGAAGAAAACGTCGAGATGCGCTTCGGTAATGTCGTTTCCGCGGACGTGCTGGAATTCCAGACCCTGCTGCGCCTTCGCGCGCTCCTTGCGGAGGTTCTTGCGCTTGGCGGAAGAGAGTTCGGCCAGAAAGTCGTCGAAGCTTTCATAGCCATTGTTGAACCAGTGGAACTGCTGGTCGGTCCGGCACAGCATACCATTCAGGGTGAGGGCTTCGGACTCTTCTTCCTCGATGAAGTTCAAGTGCAGGGACGAAATCTTGTTCTGCTCGGCAAAGCTGACCGCTGCGCTCAGCAGGAGCGCCTTGATGCGGGCCTCCTCCGGGCCAGGAGGTGTCAGCCTGCGGCGTCCGGTGACTGGCGTGAAGGGAACCGCACCGAGCAGTTTCGGGTAATAGGCGCCGCCCGCGCGTTCAAAAGCGTCGGCCCAGGAATGGTCGAATACAAACTCGCCGCGCGAATGGGTCTTGCCATATAGGGGCATCGCACCGCGCAGCGTGTCGTTGGCATCGCGTACGAGGATGTGCCGGGGGATCCAGCCTGTATCGGGCGTTGCGGCGCCGGAACTTTCCAGCGCTTCAAGGAATTCCCAGCTGAGAAACGGATCGCGCCGGACGCCCGGCGGATTGGCGACCGCGTTCCATTCCGCAGGATCGACTTCGGAAAGCCCGGTGACGATATCGATGCGGAAATTCGTGTCGTCCATGATGCCCTATCTAGGGCCGCAGACGGCTGGAAACCAGTTCCGGATCCAGATGTTCGAAAATGATGGCCGCCTTTTGCGCCGCGCAGCGGTCGACGTCTTCGGTCGTTCGGGCTGTCCAGACCACGATGGGCAGGTTGCTGCCCTGCGATTTGAGCGCTGCGCGTTCGACATCGGACGTGTGCACGGCGAGATAGTCGATCCCGTCTTCGATGGCCCGGCTGAGAGTGGCGTCAAATGCATCCTCGCCGACTTTTGAGACAGGCCCGATCAGCTGGCCGCGCATGAGGCCCATCGGCAAGGCCCGGACAGCGGGTTCGGAGAAGCTCATCGCTGCAGCAAATCCCTTCCAGTGCGCCAGCCGGTCACCGACCCGGCGCGCAAAGGCCTCCGGATCGGTCTTGCCGTCGATTTTCAGTTCCGTGAGCAGGGGCAGCTGGTAGGGCCAGATGCGGAGCAACTCAGTAAAGGTCGGCACATGTTCTGACGACCCGGCGAGCGAGAGCCGGCCCAACTCTTTCGCGTTGAGGTCTTCAGTGGGGCCAGTGCGCTTTGTCATCCTGTCCAACGTCTCGTCATGGAAGACGATAGGCGTCCCGTCGCGGGCGGGCCGGACATCGAATTCCATCCCCAGCCCTGCCGTGCGCGCCAGACGGAATGCTTCCAGCGAGTTTTCGGGCGCGCCATCCTTCGCCCACAGGCCGCGATGGGCGTAGCGGAACTTGCGAGGGTCGAACGGCGTGGCCATGGCTTAGTCAGCGAACTCGATAACGGCATCCACTTCAACGGCGACGCCCAGCGGAAGAACTGGGCAGGCGACCGCCGAACGGGCATGGCGGCCAGCATCACCCAGCACTTCGACCATCAGGTCTGAACAGCCATTGATGACCTGCGGAATGTCTGTGAAGTCCGGGTGTGCGTTGACGAAACCGCCGAGTTTCACCACGCGCTTGATCCGCGACAGGTCGCCGAGGGCCGCTTTGCACTGGGCGAGGATGTTGATGCCGCACTGGCGCGCAGCGTGCTGGCCGGCGGACAGCTCCATGTTCTCGCCGAGGCGACCGAGCATGCGGCCTTCAGCCGTCGCGCTGACCTGGCCGGACACGAAAAGCAGGTTTCCGGTGACCACATAGGGGACATAGGTTGCGACCGGTTTCATCGGCTCGGGCAGGGTGATACCGAGGGCGTCGAGGCGGTCTTCAGGGGTGCTCATAGGTCAGTCTCCGGGATATCTGTTGCAGCCACAGACTTGCCGCACGTCGCGCCGGGCCGCAAGCGCTGCGACGTCATTCGTCCTTGCCATGATCCATCCGCGCAGCGCGGCCGGTGATCACGGCGTCCTTGCCGAACTTTGCCCGCGCGATATCTGACGCGCGCTCGGCGGCGGCGCGTTTGGCGATGCGAGGGTCGAGGAGGTCGGTCTCGTCAGACCTATGGTCAGATAGTTCGGTCAGGCCGATCCCGATCAGGCGGTACTTTCGCCGCCCATCTGCTTCCTTTGCGAGTAGCGGGCGAGCCGCGCGGAAGATGGATTGGGCAATCTGTGTTGGTTCAAACAGCGAAACCTGCCGCGTCAGGGGTTTGAAGTCGGATGTCTTCAGCTTCAGCGTGATGACCGAGCCGACAGTGCCGATTTCCTTCGCGCGGTCCGCCGTCTTCACACACAGCTTCCAGAGCTGGTCTTCCAGCACGGCATGATCGGCGGTGTCTGTCCGGAACGTGGTCTCGGTCGATACGGACTTGCGCTCATCATCGGTGCGGACAGGACGGTTGTCCTGGCCGTGTGCAACCTGCTTCAGCCAGAGGCCCGTCTCACCGTACCGTCCCAGCAGGGTCTTGAGTTCCGCTTTCTGCAGGTCACCGACCGTCTCGTAGCCGTCCCGTTCAAGCTTCGACGCAAACTTGGGCCCGACGCCGTGCAGGAAGCCGATGGGCTTGGGCGCCAGCAATGCTTCAGCCTCGTCCGGTGAAATCACAGCAAAGCCGCGCGGCTTGTCGAGTTCGCTGGCCGTCTTGGCGAGGAACTTGTTGGCCGACAGTCCGATGGAGACGGTTATCTGAAGGTCCCGCTCAATCTCGGCTGCCAGCCGGGCGAGGGAAACAGCCGGTGGCGCCTTGTGGACGATGCCGGTTCCGGTGAGGTCCAGATAGGCCTCGTCAATCGACACGGGCTGCACCAGCGGCGTCAGCGCCTCCATCTTCTGCCGGATGATCGCGGCGGCTTCGGAATATTTGTTGCGGCTGGGCCGGACAACTGCTGCGTTCGGGCAGAGCTTCATGGCCTGGAACATCGGCATGGCTGAGCGGACCCCGTATAGCCGGGCGATATAACAGCAGGTCAGGACAACACCGCGCTCGCCGCCGCCCACGATTACCGGCTTGTCTTTCAGGCTTGGATCGTCTCTTTTCTCAATCGCGGCAAAGAAGGCGTCGCAATCGATATGCGCCACGCCGAGCGTGTGAAGGGCGGGGTGGCTGACAATGCGATAGCTGCTACAAACGGGGCAGGAGGCGCCGTCAGCATCGTCAAAATGGAAGCAATCCCGGCACAAGAGGCTCATAGCAGGGCTGTTCATGACATGTTCCGGATCTGCGGGCAATCTGAGTGAACCGTAAACACCCGTTAAGCTTTTGACGTATAGCTGGTCTTATACGGTAAGATCCGGCCCGAATCGCTCGTAATCGTGGGGAATAATGGCAGAGGCAAAAGCCAGAAAAGTGCTGGTTGTTGAGGACAATGAACTCAACATGCGCCTCTTTTGCGACTTGTTGGACGCCTACGGCTATGAAACTTACCAGTGCCGGGACGGTGCCAAGGCCGTGGAAATCGCCCGTCGCGAGCAGCCCGATCTCATCATCATGGACATCCAGCTGCCGGAAGTATCGGGTCTCGACATCACTCGCTGGCTGAAGGACGACGACAAGGTCGCCCACATTCCGGTGCTGGCCGTGACCGCGTTTGCCATGCGGGCAGACGAACAGCGCGTGCGCGAAGCCGGCTGTGAGGGCTACCTCTCCAAGCCGATCCAGATCATGACCTTTATCAAGGCGGTGGAAGCGCTGATGCCCAAGGAGGCCGCATGAGCGCGCGGATCCTTGTTGTCGATGACATCGAAGCAAACAGGCGTCTTCTCCAGGCCAAGCTGGAAGCGCAATACTACACTGTCATTCAGGCTGAGAACGGCCCGCAGGCCCTGGAGGTCGCCCGCCGCGAGCAGCCGGATATCATTCTGCTGGACGTGATGATGCCTGGCATGGACGGCTATGAAGTCTGTCGCCGCCTGAAAGAAGACCCGGCCACGGCATTCATGCCCGTCGTAATGGTCACCGCCCTCAGCGATAGCGAAGACCGCGTGCGCGGACTGGATGCGGGCGCTGAGGACTTCCTCACCAAGCCGGTCGATGACTTCGCGCTCATGTCGCGTGTCGGGGCCCTGATGCGCTACAATGCGGTCGCATCAGAACTGCGCCAGCGTCAGGCCAACGGCCTCCGCGGCGGATTTGATCATGAGACCGTGAAGGAAGAAACAGATCTTCCGGCGCGTATCTTCATTGTGGATGACAATCCTCGCGCATCCGCGCGGTTAGCCTCCGTGCTGCGCGAGGCAGGACACACGGTCGTGACGCTGGCAGAGGCCGGCACGATGGGCGACCTCTCCCGTCTGGGCGTGGACATCATGATCCTGTCTCTGCCGAGCAGATCCTTCGACGCCCTGAAACTCTGCGCGCACTTCAAGGTGACCGAGTCGACACGCGCCGTTTCGATCCTGCTGATTTGCGATCCGGACGACCGCATACGCGCCGCCAAGGGCCTCGAGATCGGCGCAAGCGATGTGATCCTGACACCTGTGGACAAGCAGGAATTGCTGGTCCGGGTGCGCACGCAGGCTCGCCGGGCCCGCTACATCGAGATGCTTCGCCGCCGTGTGGACAAGGGGCTGGAGCTTTCGGTGATCGACCAGCTGACCGGTCTCTACAATCGCCGCTACATGATGAGCCAGCTGCACCAGTTCATGCAGCGCTCGGTCATGGGTGGCCGGCCTGTCTCGGTCATGATGGCCGATATCGACCATTTCAAATCCGTCAACGACACTTACGGCCACGATGCCGGGGACGAAGTGCTTCAGGAGATCGCCACGCGGCTGCGCGAGAATGTCCGCCCGATGGATATTGTCTGCCGCCCGGGCGGCGAGGAGTTCCTCGTGATCATGCCGGAAACCGCTGGGGACCGCGCCGCAGCTGCGGCTGAACGTATTCGCCGCGCTGTCGCCGCTGAGCCTTTTTTCGTGGGCCGTTCCGGTCTCAAGATTCCGGTGACGGTCAGCGTTGGTGTCTCGACCATCAGCGGTGAGCAGGACACGATTGCCGACCTCACCAAGCGCGCCGACCAGGCCCTCTATCAGGCCAAGACGACCGGCCGGAACCGGGTCGAGAGCGCAGCCGCCTGATTGACTTGATTGTCCGCTGTCCGCACAGGAGGCGGGCAGTGCAGGGGGATAGACGTGTCCGACAGATTCTCGGCGTTCCGGCATTCTTCCTATAGCCGGTACTTCATTTCCCGCTTCTGCACGTCGCTTGGCGCCCAGATTGTTTCCGTAGCCGTCGGCTGGCAGATCTATGACCAGACGCAGAATGCGGCGCTGCTTGGCTGGATCGGACTTGTCCAGTTCCTGCCGGCTTTGATTCTAGTTGTCGTGACAGGTGTTACCGCTGACCGGTTCGGGCGGCGGAATGTGATGGGCATCGCTGTCTTCATCGAAATGGCGTGCGCTCTGGCGATCCTGACGCTGGCTGTGACGGGCCGCTTCGACCCGTTTGGAGTCTTGCTGGCGCTGACCGTATTCGGCGTCGCCCGGGCTTTCTATTCGCCGGCCTCGTCGAGTCTGGCCGTCAATCTCGTGCCGAGGGAAGACTTCGCCAATGCGGTCGGCTGGGTGACCGCCTCCTGGCAGCTTGCATCGATCCTCGGGCCGGTGCTGGGCGGCCTTCTGTACGGCCTTGGCGCGCCCCTGGCATACGGCACGGCCGTCGCGCTGTTCCTGTTTGCGGGGACGATGGTGCTGACGATCCCGAAACCGGCGCAGAAGACCTCCAAGGAGCCAACAACGCTCGGAACACTGCTCGGTGGCTTCTCCTATGTCTGGAAGGAAAAGGTCGTCCTGGGCGCGATCTCGCTGGACCTGTTCGCGGTGCTTCTGGGCGGAGCTGTCGCGCTATTGCCGATCTACGCCCGCGACATCCTTGAGCTTGGCCCATCAGGCCTGGGGCTCCTGCGCGCCGCACCGGGCATCGGCGCCGTCATCATGATCGCGATCATCACGGCGTTTCCGATCAAGGACCATGCAGGGATCATCCTGTTCGTCTGCGTGGCCCTGTTCGGCCTTGCGACCATGGTGTTCGGGGCATCGACTCTGGCCTGGGTGTCGATCGTGGCGCTGGCGCTGATCGGGGCCTTTGACATGGTCTCCGTCTATATCCGGGAGATCCTGCTGCAGCTGTGGACGCCCGATGAAGTGCGTGGCCGGGTCAGTGCGGTGAACTCGGTCTTCCTGGGCGCCTCCAACGAGCTTGGAGAGGCGCGGGCAGGCTTTATGGCGCACTTCTACGGAGCGGTGTTCACGGTCGTCGCTGGCGGCGCTGCGGCCATCGGCGTGGCGGCGGCCTGGTCCTTCCTGTTCCCGGCCATTCGCAAGACGCGATACCTGCACCGGGATGAGATCCAATGAAAAAGCCCGCTCGGTGAGGAGCGGGCTTTTCAAAACGTCAGAAGGATCAAGTGCTTACTTGATTTTGCCTTCTTTGAACTCGACGTGCTTTTTCGCAATCGGATCGTATTTCCGCTGAACCATTTTCTCGGTCATGTTGCGCGGGTTCTTCTTGGTGACATAGAAGAAGCCGGTGTCAGCCGTCGAATTGAGGCGGATCTTGATGGTGGCTGGTTTTGCCATGGCGCGGGCTCGCTTATGCTAGCGTCTGAAATCGGAAAGCGGCTTATTGACGGGGTCCGGGGGTGAAGTCAAGCACCCGTTGCTGCACTATAGCCGCTCAGTGCTGTGGCCGGTGCGGGTCCAGCGCAGGTAGGGCGGCCCTTCCTTGTAGTCCTTCGTCTTCAGACGGGCATCGATTTCGGCCAGCATGAAGCGCGTGACGCTCGGCAGGTCCAGATCGCCTGCGTCAGCCAGCGTAACCCATTGAAGATCCGACAGTTCTGCGCCGTCGACTGGCGGGCGTTCGTCGATCAGGGCCTCGTCGGCCTCTGCCATGAAGAAGCGGGCATCGAACCGGCGCGGCCTGTAGGGCGGTGTGATGGCCCGGCCGATAAAGGTCAGCGGCGACAGGTGCGGGGCCGCATCCAGCTCATGGAAACGGGCCCAGCCCCTGGGGGCAGTGACGGGCATTTCAGCCGGGCGGGCGACAAGAAGTCCTGTTTCTTCAAAGGTTTCCCGAATCGCCGTGAGCGCGAATGCGCGCGGCTGGCGGCGGGCATTGCTTCGCAGCTTTGCTTCCACATCCGGCTTCAGCTCGCACCAAGAGACGGCGCGGCCATCGTCCGGATCTACGCGCCCGCCGGGGAAGACGTATTTGTCGGGCATGAAGACGTGACCGCCGGAGCGCTTGCCCATCAGGACGCGCGGTTTTGCCCCGTCGCGTCGCACCAGAATCAGCGTGGCAGCGTCCTTCGGGCGGGGCGAAGGTTCGTTCTTCACGATGACGTCGTCATCGCCTTCCTTGTCGAAAGCCGACCCGATCATCTGCGTTTGACCGTGATCCTGTGTGACCGGTGTGTCGGCGTGCGTGATCCTGGAGGTGTCCGAGGCGGCGCGGTGTGTCATTTCCGGGACCCTCTCTTGTGTTTCGGCAAAGTCTTCTTGTTGAATTTTGGTTTGCCCCGGCGTGGCGGTCCACCCCTGCCGCGAGGAGACGCGCGCTCCGCGTCGAGCTTCTCGCGGGCCTCCCGGCGACCCTTGGGGGCGGGCATGGGCTCGGACAGCATTTCGAGCAGCAACCCGCCCTGGAGCGGCGTGACCTCTTTCAGGCGCACGCGAACCGTCTGGCCGAGGCCATAGGTCTTGCCGCTGCCGCGGGTGTAGATCTCCATCGCGCCGGCATCGAGCAGCCAATAGTCATCCGAGATGGACGAGATCGGGATGAAGCCGTCCGCGCCGGTGCCGGCCAGGGCGACGAACAGGCCGGAGCCTGTGACGCCCATGATCCGGCCTTCGAATTCGGCGCCGACCCGGTCTGCCAGGAAGATCGCGAGATAGCGGTCTGTCGCTTCGCGCTCGGCGGCCATGGAGCGGCGCTCGGTGGTGGAGATGTGTTCAGCGATCTCTTCGAGGCGCACCGCGTTCTGGTCGCTGAGGCCATCCGGGCCGAGCTTCAGCGCCCGGATCAGGGCGCGGTGGACGATCAGGTCTGCATAGCGCCGGATCGGCGAGGTGAAGTGCGCATATTTGGTGAGGTTCAGGCCGAAATGGCCGAGGTTCTCTTCCGAATAGATCGCCTGCGCCTGAGAGCGCAGCACCATCTGGGTGACCATCTCGGTATAGGCGCCGCCGCGGATCTCTTCGAGCAGCTTGTTGAAGCGCTGCGTCTGCGGGCGCTCGCCAATATGCCACTTGATGTCGATGCTTTGCAGGAAGTCGGCAAAGGCGGCGATCTTGGCATCGCTCGGCACATCGTGGACGCGGTAGACCAGCGGGCTCTTCTTCGCCTCCAGCGTTTCGGCGGCCGCGACGTTTGCCTGGATCATGAATTCTTCGATCAGGCGGTGCGCGTCGATGCGTTCCTTGGCGACGACGCCCTGGATCTCGCCGTCCTCGTCGAACACGATGCGCCGCTCAGGCAAGTCGAGGTCGAGCGGGCTGCGCTTGTCGCGCGCCTCGGAAACCGCTGCGTAGGCGCCCCAGAGCGGCTTCAGGACGGTTTCGAGGATCTCGCCGGCCTTGCCGCCGGGCTTGCCGTCAATCGCGGCCTGGGCTTCTTCGTAGGCCAGCTTGGCGGCAGATTTCATCATGCCACGGATGAAGCGGTGTGACCGTTTGGTGCCGGACTTGTCGAAGATCAGCTCCACCGCCATGCAGCGGCGCAGTTCGCCTTCGCGCAGGGAGCACTCATCTGCCGACAGTTCGAACGGCAGCATCGGCACGACACGGTCCGGGAAATAGGTGGAGTTGCCGCGTTTCAGCGCTTCCTTGTCCAGCGGTGAGCCTTCGGTGACATAGGCCGCGACGTCGGCAATTGCCACGATGACGCGCCAGCCATCGTCCAGCTGTTCGGCCCAGACGGCATCGTCATGGTCGCGGGCATCGTGCGGGTCGATGGTGATCAGCGGGATCTGCGTGAGGTCTTCGCGCTCTGCCGCCGCCGGCTTGGCATCGCGGGCCTGTTCGAGCGCGTCTTCGGGGAATTCGGTCGGGATGTCGTGTGCGTGGATGGCCAGAAGGCTGGCCGAGCGCGGGTCGGTGATGTGGCCGATGACTTCAGTGACGATGCCGAAGGCCGGGCCGTACTGGCGCCGCCCGACAGGTTTCGGCTCTGCGATCACAAGGTCGCCATCCTTGGCGCCCTTACGGTCACCTTCCTGAATGACGAATTCGCGCTTCTCCTTGCGGGAGGAGGGCGTGACCTTGCCGCCGCGCTGGGTCTGGCTGTAGAGGCCGACCAGCCGGTCAGAGAGACGCTTTTCGAAAAGGGTGATCGAGCGGGCGAGCCATTCGCCGTCATGCTCGGAAATCTTGCAGAGCGCGCGGTCGCCCACAGCCGGGGCCTTGGCCTTTGGCTTGCCGGACGGGCCAGCATAGCGGATTTCTGGCCCGAACAGGCCCTTGTCGCCAGCGCTCTGTCCGTAGAGTTCGCCATCCTTGGCGAGGCGGGTAAATTCGACGACGCCCGTGGGCGGGGGACGGTCCGACTGCGCCCAGGCGCGTTTGCCGGTGCGTTCCAGCGTGCCGTCAGCCTCCATCGCTTGCAGGATTTCGCGCAGGAGCGCGCGCTCCTTGCCTTTCAGATGAAGGCCGCGGGCGATTTCCTGCTTGGTGGTAGCGCTGGGATTGTCGCGGAGAAAGTTGAGTACAGTTTTACGGTCAGGGAAGCTCATAAAGCGCATATAGGCCGAATCGGCGGGAAATGCGCGGGGGATTTGCGGTGGGGAATTCCCGTATCTGGCCAGAGCCGGATCGAAGGTCAGTGAATCTGATGCCGCCCACCGTAGAAGGCGTCCAGCACGACACGCACGTCCGGCGGTATTGTTTCATATTCCGCAAATGAGCCGAAAAACTTCTGTTGTTGTTCAAGAAGGAACTCAAAGGGTGTGGGCGCCTCCGGCAATTCTCCGGTTTCCCTTTCGAATGCCAGTGCCGGCTCCACTACTATTTCCTGGTAGGCTCTCTCGATCGCAGCAACAAACCCATCGTATTCCTTCCGGTGCTCGGCCGTGGCGGACGACAAATTCGGATGGTCCATGAATTTTGCGATCTGAAAGGCGAAAGCAGATAGACCCAGTGCGTTCAAAACAGAGTTTAGCGCGATGTCGTTCCTCATGACGGTTCTCGGATACACAGTTCCGAGACTGCCCTGAATGATCGGGTCCGTTTGGACGATTATGTCGGACGTTACAGCAACGGGAAACACATTCGTTGGAAACTCGGCCCCACGGAAAAGGGTCAGCAACGACAGCTGCCCCAGAAAGATTGCGTGTTCGTCGGATTTGATCTTGGCAAACCCGCTCGATGTGGGGGGATCCCCCAATCCGATGTAGAAGGCGCAATCCTTTCTGAGCTGGATCACTTGCTCAAAAAGTTTCTCGGTCTGCGTCTCAGAGAGATGGCCAAGGATCGGGATTTGCTCCGTTAATAGCTGCCTACCGCGCGTGCCAAGTCGCCGCCGTCCGGGTTTGCGAGATTTTTTGCCGAAAAAACTATAGATTACCAGTATGGCCGGTAGGATGCTTAGAAAAGGCAAGATTTGGGACCAAGCAGACATTCCGGTTTTTCCATTTCCGTCACCTTTCGTCGGCGACGTGCAACCCAACCCGGAATTGCAAGCTATTCTGCTGATGCCAACTCATTTCTTGATTTTGGGGAATGATTTTTAGCGACCCGAGCGCGCAGGCGCTGGCTTCCAACGCCTCGCTACTCCGCCGCCGGAAGCGTCATCACGTCCACAGGGGTGAGCGCGAAAGAGCCTGTGTTGAGGCCCCAGCGGCCGGTGAGGATTTCATAGTGGAGGTGGCGGGGCAGGACGATGTCTGCCGTGTTGCCCATCCTGCCGATGAAGTCTCCGGCCCGGACGGGATCGCCCTTCCGGACATGGCCGAAGGATTCCAGGTGGGCGTAGCGCGTGTAGACGCCGTGCCCATGGTCGATGACGATCATGTTGCCATAGTCGGCCCGGTATTCGAGCTTGCGGACCTTGCCGTCGCCCGCCGCGAAGACCGGCACGGGCACTTTGCTGAAATAGTCCACGCCCTTGTGCAGGCGGCCCCGGCGATACCCGAATTCGGATGAGATGCATCCGCCACTGACAGGCGCCGAGGAGAGGCGCACCGATCCGGCGATCAGGACCTGCGGCTTGAACCGGGTCACGACAAGGTTGCGGTCGACGCCTTCGGCATGGGCGGGGGCGAGGCCGGGGCAGGCCTTCAGCGCGTTCAGATGGGTCTGGCGTTCGACCCCGAAGGCGAGCACGGCTGGCGCGACACTGCTGAGGCGCACGAGGGTCTCTATATCGGTTTCAGCCGGGGCGGCAGTGACTGGCCGCTGGCTGCGCGGGGGCAGGGTGCGCGCCTCGGCCATAGGCCGCGAGAGGGCCTGCGAGACCAGGACAGCCGCCAGTGTGGCGACCCCGAAGAAGACGAAGACGTGCTTGCCTGTCATGTGGGTTTGCCTGCCGCGAAGCGCCGCTTCGTCAGCTCTCCGATGGTTTCGGCTTGGCAGCCTTCTTGGCGGGCGCCTTCTTCTTGGCCGCAGGCTTTTTGGCGGCGGGTTTCTTTGCCGCAGCTTTCTTCGGCGCAGCTTTCTTCTTGCCGCCGCCCTGGGCCGCCTTCGCGTTGACCAGCTCGATGGCCTGTTCCAGCGTGACGACGTCGGGCGTCATGTCCTTGGGAAGGGTGGCGTTGGTTTTGCCATGCTTCACATAGGGGCCATAGCGGCCTTCGAAGACTTCAATCGGGCCGCCATCCGGGTGGTCACCCAGCACCTTCAGCGCGGCTGCGCCGCCGCGTGCGCCGGCACGGGCCTTCTTTTCGGCGATCAGGACAACGGCGCGGTTGACGCCGATGGTGAAGACTTCGTTCGGGTCTTTCAGATTCGCATAGGTCTTGCCGTGCTGAACGTAGGGACCGAAGCGGCCGAAATTGGCGTACATCATCTCGCCATCTTCCGGGTGCGGACCTACTTCGCGCGGCAGGGAGAGCAGTTCGACCGCGCGGTCGACCGTCAGGGTTTCCGGCGTGTCATTCTTTGTGAGAGAGGCGCGCTTGGGCTTCTCGCCATTCGCCATCTCTACGTAAGGCCCGAACCGGCCGGACTTCAGCCAGATCGTCTCGCCCGTATCGGGATGCACGCCGAGTTCGTTGCCGTCCGGATTGATGAAGCCCGCTTCACCACCATCGGCAGAGAACTGGCGGGTATATTTGCATTCCGGGTGGCGCGAGCAGCCGACGAAAGCGCCGAACTTGCCGAGCTTCATCGACAGTTCGCCCTCTTTGCAGAGCGGGCAGAGGCGCGGGTTCTCAATCGGATTGCCATCAGCATCCTGGCTCGGGAAGACGTGCGCAGCGAGCGCCACGTTCAGGGCGTCCAGTACGTGCGAGACGCGCAGATCCTTGGTCTGATCGATGTCAGCCGCGAACTGGAGCCAGAATTCCCGCAGGAAGGCTTTCCAGTCGAGCTTGCCATCAGAAATGACGTCGAGCTTTTCTTCCAGGCCCGCCGTGAAATCATATTCCACATAGCGCTGGAAGAAGTTTTCGAGGAAAGCCGTCACGAGGCGGCCCTTGTCTTCCGGGATCAGGGATTTGTTCTCGATGCGGACATAGCCGCGATCTTCCAGCGTCGACAGGGTCGAGGCATAGGTCGACGGGCGGCCAATGCCGAGTTCTTCAAGGCGCTTGACCAGCGAGGCTTCGGTGAAACGCGGTGGCGGCGCTGTGAAGTGCTGGTTGGCGTCGGCCTTCAGCAGGTCTGCGTGCTGGCCTTCGGCCATCTTGGGCAGCAGGCCTTCACGGTCCTCGTCTTCGTCGCCGGCGTCGCGGCCTTCGGTGTAGAGTTTGATATAGCCATCGAACACAACGACCTGACCGGTCGCACGAACCATGGCGCGCTTGTCCTTGGAAGTCAGGTCAATCGTGGTCCGCTCGAACACGGCCGCTTCCATCTGGGAGGCCACAGCGCGGCGCCAGATCAGCGTGTAGAGTTTCCGCAGGTCATCGTCGCCATGATACTGTTCCGGGCGCAGATCGAAGTCTGTCGGACGGATGGCTTCGTGCGCCTCCTGGGCGTTCTTGGCCTTGGACGTATAGTAGCGCGTCTTTTCCGGCAGATAGCGGGCGCCATAGTTTGACTGGATCATGGTGCGGGCGGCGACATAGGCTTCTTCGGCCATGTTCACGCCGTCGGTACGCATATAGGTGATGCGGCCTTCTTCGTAGAGCTTCTGGGCGGCCTGCATTGTGCGCTTGGCGCCGAAACCCAGCTTGCGGGAAGCTTCCTGCTGCAGCGTCGAGGTAATGAAGGGCGGCGCCGGGTTGCGCTTGACGGGCTTCGCCTCAATCGAGCTGACCGTGTACCCGCCGACGCGCACGGCCTCGAGCGCCTTCTGGGCATCGCCCTCGTTGCCGAGCGTGAACTTCTTCAGCGTCGTGCCGTCCAGCGCGTGCAGGCGGACTTTGAAGTCCGTGCCATCGGGCGCGCGCAGGTCGGCCTCGACGGACCAGTATTCCTGCGGCTTGAACATCTCGATTTCGTTCTCGCGGTCGCAGACGATGCGCAGCGCAACCGACTGAACCCGGCCGGCAGAGCGGGAGCCGGGCAGCTTGCGCCACAGAACCGGGGAGAGATTGAAGCCGACGAGATAGTCCAGCGCGCGGCGGGCAAGGTAGGCATCGACCAGTTCGGCATCGATCTGGCGCGGATGTTCCATGGCAGTCGTGACGGCGTTCTTGGTAATCGCGTTGAAGACGACGCGCTCGACATGCATGTCTTTCTTGAGCGCGCGGCGCTTCTTCAGGGCTTCGACCAGGTGCCAGGAAATGGCTTCCCCTTCGCGATCCGGGTCGGTCGCGAGGATCAGTGTGTCAGCGTCCTTCAGGGCGTTGGCAATGTCGGAGATCCGCTTGGCCGACTTGGAGTCAGCCTCCCAGACCATCTCGAAGTCATTGTCCGGATCGACCGAGCCATTCTTGGACGGCAGGTCCCGGATATGCCCGTAGGAGGCCAGGACTTTATAGTCCTTGCCGAGGTATTTGTTGATCGTTTTGGCCTTGGCGGGCGACTCGACGACGACAAGTTTCATGCACGGTACCTCTTCAAGGGCGCGAGTGATGGCCGCGACGCCAAGGCAATGTCAAGGCTGGATGCGCGTCAGCCGTCTTCTCGGTAGGCGATGTAGGCGAGCGTGCAGAACAGCACAAACAGGGGCGGGCTCCACGCCGCAACAATAGGCGGCGCTGCACCTGTGGCGCCCAGGCTGGTCGAAAACTGGGTGAAGAAATAGAGCCCGATGGCGGCCAGCGTGCCTATGGCGAGCAGCTGCGATGTGCCGCCCATGCGCTGCAAACGCAGGCAAACGACTGCTCCGATGAGGGACATCGCGACGAACAGCGCCGGCGTCGCCATCAGGGCGTGCCAGCGCATCCGGTAGCGGGACGCGTCGAGCCCGGCGGCCTGTGTCTGGCGGATGAAACGCGGCAGGCGCCAGAAACCGATCGTGTTGGGCGAGGCGAACTTGTCGAACAGTGTCACGGCATCGAGTGAGGACGGAATCGCCAGATTGGCCTTCCGCTCGGGCGGCATGTTGGGGAGATTCTCGACAACATTTTCCAGTTGCCAGAACCCGTCGCGCAGCGTGGCGCGCTCCGCATCGATGCGGCGGGCAAAGGCGAAGTCATTGGTCGGCTGGCTGCCCGAATAGAGGCGCTCTTCTTCGATCATCTTCACATTCCGCAACACGACGCCGCCCTGGTCGACATGCTCGGCGTGGATCACGATCTGGCTGGTGTCATCTCCCTGACGCAGCCAGACACCCGAGTCCGACACCGCCATGGCGGTCCGCCCCTTATCGAGGATTTGCGCGCGGGTGACTTCAAAGGACTCAGTCAGCTTCGCTGCGAACGGATTCAACATGGTGGTCGTCGCGATCCCGACGATCAGACCGAGCGCAATCACGGGGGCAAGGAAGCGCCAGGCCGATATGCCGCTCGCCCGGATGATCGACAGTTCCGAACGCCGGTTGAGGCGTGTGAAGGCCATCATGGAGGCAACCAGCAGGCCGAAGGGCAGGGTTTGCTCCAGGATTTGGGGCAGTTTCATCAGGGACAGCCGCAAGGCGCCCATCAGGCTGAGGCTGACATCACCGCCAACGGTCCGCAGCTGTTCGACCACGTCGATCATCAGGATGGCGATCAGCAGAATGCCCAGCACAAGCACGAGGCCCGAAATGCACTCGCGCAGGATATAAAGCTGGATGCGGGACGCTAACGGCATCAGGCGGGCGCTCCGCCGTTTCCGGGCAACCGGTCAATGCCCGGCCGCTCAAGTTTGCCGAGACGCCGCCCGCGCGAGAAATAGATATAGCTGAGCGCCGCAGTGACGCTGATGGGCAGGACCCATTGCAGGACGTTCATGACCGGATCGCCGGCCGCTGCAGATTGGGCGGCCAGCTGGACAATCAACACTGTGATCGCCGCCGCAGAGGCAACGCCGATCCGCTTCGAGTAGCCTTTTCGGCTGAAATCCCCGCCGAGCACAGCAATGACCGCGATGAGCGCCATGACGATGTTCAGAAGCGGCGATGTAAGGCGGGTATTGGCCTCCGCCAGCAACGTATCGGCGTCCTTCAGCTCAAAATAATTGGTCCGGTCGACGAAGAAGAGTTCATGCAGGAACTTGTCCGACGCCTTCAGCGCGAGGTCGGAGTCCTCTTTCATGTAGTCGCTGAGATCGAACGGGTATTGCGCGAATTCGAGGATCGAGAGTTGCTGGTTCTCGTCAAGCTGCATGCTGATCGCGTCTCTCAGCAAAAGGGTCGGCCGGTTGTCCACCTGCACCAGCGCCGCACTTCGCGCCAGGATATCGGTCGGAAACTCGGGGTCTGTCATGTCTGAAATGAGGACCCCGCGCAGTTCGCCGCTAACCTGCTCGCGCGCATAGAATGTCAGGCGGTCCCCATTGGTCGTGAACTGGCCCGGCCGGATCAGGGCCGCGGCAAGGTCTGCCCGCGCGACCGCCACGGTCTCCCGCATGGCCCGCTGAGCCAGCGGCTGGACCCAGAGGTTCACGCCGAGATGTGCAATCGCGCAGAGCACGGCCAGGCGCATGATGGGAGAGGCGATCTGCCAGCGCGTCATGCCGGCGGCCTGCGCCACGACGATTTCGCTATCCTTGTGGATCCGGTTCAGGGACCAGACCCCGGCCACGAACAGAGCCAGCGGGGTCAACAAGGCAATGATCTGCGGCGCGCCCAGCATGACAATATAAAAATAAGTCAGGGCGGACTGCCGGTTCTCGAGGATCAGGTCGGTGCGCGACAGGCCCTGTGCGAGCAGGGCAAGCAGAGCCAGGCCGCCGACAATGATCGCGACCGCCCGGAGGACCTCATAGAACAGGTACGACTGTACTTTCGTCATGCAGCGTCACGTGCCGGGAAAATAAGCATATATTGGCAGCTGTTGGGCATATTTTCCCTAGCTAGCGAGTTGCGCTGCGCGCGTCGATGCTTAGTTTCCGTCTCAAACGGAGATTCCTCACATGAAAATCACCTTCACAGATGCCGCAAAGGCAGATGTTTTCGCTTTTATCGTCGATGAAGACGGCGGTCTGCCTGAGGTGGCTGCACCCCTGGATGAAGCCACGGGCGGCCTCTTGTCCGCAGCCATTGACGGCCGGTTCACCGGCAAGAAGGACCAGCAGGCGATCGTTGTGCTGCCAAAAGGCGCCGACGCTCGCCGTGCGATCCTGATCGGCGGTGGCAAGCCCAGGAAGCGCGATGCCCGCGTTCTCGAGGGGCTCGGTGCCAATCTGGTGAAGGCATTCAACATGAGCGGCTTCAAATCGATCGCGATCCATGCCGGTTCTGCTGAAGATGCGGCCCGTCTGGGCGTCGGCGCCAAGCTCGCCGCCTACCGGTTCGACACCTATTTCACCAAGCTCAAGGCTGACCAGAAGCCGAGCCTGAATGCGGTTTCCTTCGTGGTCGACGATGTGAAGGCCGCCAAAGCGGCGTTTGCGCCGCTCGAAGCCGCAGCTGAAGGCACCATGCTGGCACGCGATCTCGTCAACATGCCGCCGAACGACCTCTATCCGGAGAGCTTTGCGGCCAAGATCAAGGACCTGGCAGAACTTGGCGTCGAGGTGGAAATCCTTGGCGAGAAGCAGATGGCGAAGCTGGGCATGCACTCGCTTCTCGGCGTCGGCCAGGGGTCTGTGCGTGAAAGCCAGCTCGGCATCATGAAATGGAATGGCGGCAAGGACGGCGAGGATCCGGTGATCCTGGTCGGCAAGGGCGTCTGCTTTGATACCGGTGGTATCTCGCTGAAGCCGGGCCCTGGCATGGAAGAGATGCGCGGCGATATGGGCGGTGCAGCGGCTGTGACCGGCACGATCCGGGCGCTCGCTGAACGCAAGGCCAAGGTCAACGTGGTCGGCCTGATCGGCCTGGTCGAGAACATGCCGGACGGCAACGCGATCCGCCCTGGTGACATTCTCAAGTCCGCTTCCGGCCAGACCATCGAAGTCCAGAACACGGATGCCGAAGGCCGCCTCGTTCTCTGCGATGTGCTCTGGTATGCGCAGGAACACTTCAAACCGAAAGCGATCGTGGACCTTGCCACGCTGACAGGTGCCATCGTGATCTCGCTCGGCCATCACCATGCCGGCCTGTTCACCAACAGCGACGATCTGGCGGATGAGCTGACCAAATCCGGACTCACCGAAGGCGAGCGCGTCTGGCGCATGCCGATGGGCCCGGAATATGACGCGCTGCTGAAGTCGAAATTCGCGGACATGCGTAACATTGGCGGCCGCGCGGCGGGTTCGATCACGGCGGCTCAGTTCCTGAAGCGCTTCATCAAGGATGGCGTGAAATGGGCGCACATCGACATTGCCGGCGCTGCCTGGGTCGAAGGTGAGAAATCGGCTCTGGACGTCAGCTGGGCCTCCGGCTTCGGCCCGCGCCTGCTGGATCGCTGGATTGCCGACAATTACGAGGACTAGGATGTGAGCGAGCCGCCGAAGCCTGAGTGGTGGTTTTACCATCTCTCCCGCACCACGCTGGAGCAGGCGGCGGCGCCCCTCATGTCCAAATGCCTCGAAGTGGGCTGGCGCGTCCTCGCCGTCAGCCCGAATGCGGACCGGCGGGCGGCGCTCGATGCCGCCCTCTGGACGTATGACGACGCATCTTTCCTGCCGCATGGCCAATCCGAAGCACCGGGGCTCGATGCATCGCGTCAGCCCGTGCTGATTTCAGGCAAGGCTGACAATGTGAACGGCGCAGCGGCCCTGTTCCTCATGGACGGGGTCAAGGCGCCGGTGGACGCGCCTTACACGCGCTGCATGATGATGTTCGACGATGGCGACATGGATGCCCGCAGCGCGGCGCGGGAAGCCTTCAAGGCCGCGAAAGATGCTGGCCTGGTGACGCGCTACTTCCAGCAGACCGGATCGGGCGGCTGGAAAGAGGCGGGGGTGTGATGGGCGCGGTTGTCGAGCAGGTGGCCATCGAAGCAACCGAATTTCTGAAATTGAGGGACGCTCTGGATTGGGGCGGCCTATCTTCAGAGGATGCCCAGCGCTCACTTGACCGCAGTCTGTTTTTTGCGCGGGCAATGGATGGAGACGAGGTTGTCGGCTTTGGCCGGGTGGTCGGTGATGGCGTCATGTACTTTTACATTCAGGACATGATGGTTGCTGCCAATCGGCAGGGTGAAGGAATAGGTGCGCGCATTCTGGAGAGCCTCCTGCAGCAGATACGCGGTGTTGCGATCAAGGGGGCGACCGTCGGGCTGATGGCTGCACGGGGGAAATCCGGATTATATGCACGTTATGGATTCATCAAGAGACCGAGCGAAATCTATGATGCCGGAATGACACTCGTTCTGGCCTGACCGTGATGGGTCTCAGACCTTCTTCACGAATTCCGATTTCAGGCCCATTTGGCCGATGCCGTCAATCTTGCAGTCGATGTCGTGGTCGCCGTCGACGAGGCGGATGTTCTTCACCTTGGTGCCGCGCTTCACAACCAGCGAGCTGCCCTTCACTTTCAGGTCCTTGATCACGGTCACCGTGTCGCCGTCGGCCAGAGGATTGCCGTTGGAATCCTTCACGACCTTCTCGTCCGATGCGCCCGCCTCGGAGGCAGACCACTCATTGGCGCATTCGGGGCAGACCAGCATCGTGCCGTCTTCATAGGTGTAGGTGGAGCCACATTTCGGGCAGGGCGGCAGCGTGCTCATGATCGGAACCTTACGGAATTTGTGCTCCGAGCGCCCTAGTCCCTGCAATCGGATTGCGCAAGGCGGCGCTCTGTCCTTGCTCCGGCGTGCCGGCGCCGCTATAGGCCCGCGCAACACTCCAATTTCCCTACAACAGGAACCTCCCATGGCTGTCCAGCGTACCTTTTCCATCATCAAGCCCGACGCGACCGAGCGTAACCTGACCGGCGCCGTCAACGCGGTTATCGAAAAGGCCGGCCTGCGCATCATCGGCCAGCGTCGCATCCAGATGACCCAGGCTCAGGCCGAGCGCTTCTACGCTGTGCACAGCGAACGTCCGTTCTTCGGCGAGCTGGTCGAATTCATGACCTCCGGCCCGGTGGTTGTTCAGGTTCTCGAAGGTGACGACGCTGTCGCGAAATACCGCGAAGTGATGGGCGCCACGAACCCGGCAGACGCCGCTGAAGGCACGATCCGCAAGCTTTACGCCAAATCGATCGGCGAAAACTCGGTCCACGGTTCGGACTCCGAAGAGAACGCCGCGCTCGAAATCGCGCAGTTCTTCTCCGAAGCCGACATCGCCGGCTAAGGCTGGCGAGCCTTTCAGGGCAGCGAAGATTTAAAGAGGGCCCAGCCGGAAGGTTGGGCCTTTTTTTGGGTTCTTACACCGGATGTCAGGACACAAGTCAGGGCGCCACCAGAGAGCGGCGCCCTATTGTTCTATCAGCTGTCTACCGGCGTAAATGCCAGCTTCAGCGTTGCCTGTCCGGAGGCTTCGTGGACGTATTCGCCCACTTGCTGGAAGCCGTACCGGTCATAGAAGGCACGGCCGGTGGCGTTGGCCTTGAAGACGTCAAGCGTGACGGCGCCTTTCTTCGACACCGCAAAATCCATCATGGCGCGGCCGTGGCCTTTTCCATGATGTTCGGGCTGAAGAAAGATGGCGCCGACTTCTGCACCGAGTAGCGCGATGAAGCCGATGGGTTTGCCATCGTCTTCGAGCATCCAGATTTCAGCAAACTTCGGATAGACGTTCCTCACATTCTCCGCTTCTGCGTCAAGAAAAGGCACGGACAGAAACGGGTGGGCGAGTTCGCTGGCAGCGCGCCAGATAGACACCACGGCGTCAGTATCGTGGTCGGTATAGGGTCTGATCATTGTCAGAGACCCCTTTCATATATTGCGTCCCAGCGGATGCCGGGCGCGTGTTTTTTGGAATTTTGTGGATCAAGTCAAAGGGCTCAGCGTGGCGAAGCACGGCGAGGCTGATCTTCGGTGACTTGTTTTGGCCGCACCATGCGGACCAATATTATCGGGACATAAAATCTCCGGTTCGATGCGGAAAGCATAACGCATCTGCCGTAAACTACCAAGCTGAGAGGCGGTATATTTAGGCTGGCTCAGCCTGCCGAAGTCAGCGTCGCGCACGCCTTCGCCAGTGCTTCCGGGTAGAGCTTGTGCTCCACGGGGAGGAGGCGGGCGGCGAGGCTGTCGGCTGTGTCGCCGGGCAGGATGGGCAGGCTCGCCTGCTGGATGATCTCGCCGTCATCGACGCCGGGGCTGACCCAGTGAACGGTGGCGCCGGCCTCGGTATCGCCCGCGTCAATGGCGCGCTGGTGGGTGTGGAGGCCTTTGTATTTGGGCAGGAGTGACGGGTGGATGTTGACCATCCGGCCTTCCCACTTGCCTACGAACCACGGCGTCAGGACACGCATGAAGCCGGCGAGCGCGATGATTTCGGTGCCAGCGGCTTCAAGTTCCGCATCGAGCGCCTTTTCGAAGGCTTCGCGATCCTTGCCGAACAGCGTGTGGTCCACGGCGGCGGTTGGGACACCTGCGGCTGCTGCGGTCTCCAGGCCTTTCGCATCGGGCCGGTTTGACGCGACCAGCACAGGCCTGGCCGGGTAAGCCGGATCCTCGGCGGCGTGCAGCAGCGCCTCCATGTTGGAGCCGCGACCGGAAATCAGGATCGCCAGCTTCAGGCGGTTCATGCCGGGTCCAGACGCCCAATCACGACCGGGGCTTCGCCAGCGGCCTGCAGCTCGGCGCACACGGCGTCCGCGTCTTCCGGCGCGACCGCGAAGATCATGCCGATCCCCATATTGAAGGTGCGGTGCATTTCGTCTTCGGCAACATTGCCCGCGCCTTGCAGCCATTCGAACACCGGGGGCGGGGTCCAGGCCTTGCGGTCAATGACCGGAACCAGATGGTCCGGAACCATGCGCGGGGTGTTTTCGGTCAGGCCGCCGCCGGTGATGTGGGCGAGGCCTTTAATGACGCCTTTGCGGATCAGGGGCAGTGAGACGCCTGCATAAAGCCGTGTCGGCGTGAGCAGCGCTTCGCCCAGCGTCGTGTTCGAGAAGGGGGAGGCGCTGTCATAAGACAGGTTCTCGCGCTCCACGATGCGGCGCACCAGCGAGTAGCCGTTGGAGTGCGGGCCGGACGAGGCGATGCCGATCAGCACGTCCCCGGCCACCATCGTGTCCATGCGCGGCAGAACCTTGTCGCGGTCCACAGCGCCGACCACGAAACCGGCCAGATCGTAATGACCCGGCGGGTACATGCCCGGCATTTCAGCTGTCTCGCCGCCGACGAGGGCGCAGCCGGACAGGCGGCAGCCTTCGGCAATGCCAGCGATCACGGCTTCCGCGATGCCGCCCTCGAGCTTTCCTGTGGCAAAATAATCGAGGAAAAACAGCGGCTCGGCGCCCTGGGCCAGCACGTCATTGGCGCACATGGCAACGAGGTCGATGCCGACCGTGTTGTGAATGCCGGTCTCGAAGGCCAGCATCAGCTTGGTGCCGACGCCATCTGTGCCCGAAACCAGGATCGGATCTGAATAGCCAGCGGCTTTCAGGTCGAACAGGGCGCCGAAGCCGCCCAGCCCTCCCATGACGCCGGCTCGGCGGGTGGCTTTGGCCAGCGGGCCGATCGCATCGACAAGGCGTTCGCCTGCCTCAATATCGACACCAGCATCGCGGTAAGAAAGGGAAGTTTTGGACGGGTCGCTCATGATGTCTCGCGCGTTAGCATGGGGAAATCGACTCTGCCAGTGCCGCGCGCGGTTTCAGCTCCGGGCCGGAATTGCTACAAGGTCGCCAACCGAGGAGGTCTCTGACCATGATTCGTATGCTTCTTGCTTCTGCGCTCGCAGCGTTTGTGGCGGTTTCCAGTGCCGCAGCTGATACGCAGGACGTTTATACGATCCCTGGTCTGGAAGTGGACGAGACTGCGCCGTCGCTGATTCAGGCGCGGGAACAGGCCATGATGGCGGCCCGGCTGGCTGGCGCCCGTATCCTCATCGAGAAAATTACACTCCCCGAGGACCGGGCGGAGGCAGGCGACTTGCCGGTGACCGCCGAATTGGCCAATCGCCTCTCCGCCGCCGTGGATGTCCAGGAAGAAACTGCCGGCGCAGGCCGCTACAAGGGCGTCCTGCAAGTGGTCTACAATCCGCGCATGGTGAGGGCGCACCTTGAATCCCTTAACGTGCCTTATGTCGATACGCAGGCGCCGCTCAGCCTGATGGTGCCGCTGGCGTCGTCTGGTGGACTGGAAGAAGCCTGGCGCGAGGCGCTCGGCACTGGCAATTCCGGGGCTCTGGCCCCTTATGTGACGGCAAACCTTGCTGGCTATTCGTCTTTCAGTGATTGGAATGCGTTGTCTCCGGAAGCAGGAAGCCTGCGCGCGCGCCGCGCTGTGCTGGCAGAACTCTCCGGCTTCGACGGCGCCTGGCGTGTCAGCCTGTCGACCGTGACTGCGGCCGGAACCGAAGTGGTCGGCAACACGCCGGCAGCGACCACGCTGGAAGGAGCAGCGAGAGCGGCCACCCGCCTGCTGGAGGAGAACTGGAAGCGGTCCTCCATCATTCGCGGCGGTGTCCGCACGCAGGCCAAGGCGACGGTGCGCTACACCTCGCTGGCTGAGTGGAACACGCTGCGCGGTGCGCTGGCACGTTCGCCGCTTGTGTCTGATTTCCGCACCACAGCCGTTGCTCGCGATGGCGCCGTGGTCAGCTTCGCCTACGTGGGAGACCCTCAGCGTTTGCAGAACGATCTTCTGCAGCGCGGCGTCGCGCTTGGGGATGTGCCGGAAGCGGGCTGGGTGCTCCGCTCGGCCGTGTCAGCTGCAGGGGTTCCGTGAGCAAACGGCCTATCGTCCCGTCCGGACAACCAGACCAATTGAGCTTTGCGTTTCCCGCAGGGCCGCTGCGCTTTGATCAGCTGGTCATCACGCCAGCCAGTCAGGCGGCGGTCAGCATTGTGCGACAGCCTGCCAAGTGGCCGATGCCGGTATTGTGCGTGACAGGCCCGTTGCGGTGCGGGCTGACCACGCTGCTCAGGGCCTGGTGCGAGGAAGTTGGTGGCACTTATTTCACCGCGAACGCGTTCTCCCGGTTGAAGCCTGCGGAGCTGAACGCTCTGGCGGGGCAATTCGTGGCCGTGGATGATGCTGACAAAGTGGCAGCCAATGAAACGCTGCTCACCTTTATCAACCGGACCGGCGAAGAGGGCGGTAAGCTTTTGCTGGCGTCGAGCAACAGCCCGTCTCAATGGCCTGTGTCGTCTGCTGACCTGAAGTCGCGCCTGAACTCGATGCCGATTGCTGAAATCCTGCAGCCGGACGAGCCAATGCTGTATGGACGTCTCAACGCGGCGGCGGCCCGGCGGTTTCTGAAACTCGAGCCGGAAATCCTCTCCTATCTCTCACTTCGGCTTGACCTCACCTACGAAGCCATCGAGGCGTTCGCGGAAAAGCTGAGTGATGGTGTCACAACGACAGGACGCGCGCCTTCTGTTCCTCTGGCAAAAGAGGTATTGGAGGCGCTGGGGCTGTCGGAACCAGACGAACCGTCGACGAACTGAACCGGGCTGAAACAAGGGGAAATTCATGGTGGACGGCGTGGCCAAGACCGCGAAGCAGCTGATGGTGTCGCCACAGCGCTACCTGAACCGGGAGCTTTCCTGGCTCGAGTTCAACCGGCGTGTGCTGGAAGAGGCGGAAAATCCGGGGCATCCTCTGCTTGAGCGCCTGCGGTTCCTGTCGATTTCCGCCAGCAACCTCGATGAGTTCGAAATGGTGCGATACGCCGGTCTGCGCGAGCAGGTGCGGGCGGGCGTAACGCGAACCAGCCAGGAAGGTTTGACGCCCTCCACTCAGATCAAGCAGATCGAGGAATTGTCGCTGAAACTGATCGCCGATCAGCAGAGCCGCTGGCGGCAATTGAAGGAAGAGCTCGAAACGGAGAATATCCGAGTTCTTACGGGCGCGGACCTCAGCAAAAAAGACATCACGGATCTCGACGAGTTTTTTCGCAGCCACATTTTCCCGGTTCTGACGCCGCTTGCTGTTGATCCGGCTCATCCGTTTCCGTTCATTCCCAATCTTGGCTTTTCGGTCGCGCTTGATCTCGTCTCCATACATGGCGAGAATAGCCATATCGGTATTGTGCCGCTGCCTGCTTTCGTGCGGCGCTTCATCCGTCTTCCACGCAGCCAGAAGGGAACGCTCCGGTTCATTCCGCTGGAAGATGTGATCGGACTATTTATCAGCGACCTTTTTCCCGGCTATCGCGAACGCGGCCGTTGCCTTTTCAGGATCGTGCGGGACAGCGATATCGAGATCGAGGAAGAAGCCGAAGATCTGATCCGTGAATTTGAAGTGCTGCTGAAGCAGCGCCGCCGGGGCCGCATCGTCCGGCTTCGCATGCAGTCGAGTGCGCCCCAGCACTTGCGGGAATTCATCACGCGCGAAATCGGTGCAGAGAACGCCGACGTCGTGCTCTATGATGGTATTCTCGGCATGGCGCAGTTGTCAGAACTGATTGTCGACGACCGGCCGGACCTCAAATTTCCGCCTTACGACCCACGGTATCCGGAACGTATCCGTGAAATGGGCGGAGACTGTTTTGCCGCAGTGCGGATGAAGGACATTCTTGTCCATCACCCGTTCGAGAGCTTCGATGTTGTCGTTGAATTCATTCGGCAGGCCGCTGCCGATCCGCAAGTCGTCGCGATCAAGCAGACGCTTTACCGCACGACCAATAATTCCCCCATCGTCGCTGCGTTGGTTGAAGCAGCGGAGAACGGCAAGAACGTCACAGCTCTGGTTGAGATCAAGGCGCGATTTGACGAAGAGGCGAACCTCAGGCTTGCCAGGGACCTGGAACGCGCTGGCGTGCAGGTCGTGTACGGATTTATTGAATACAAGACCCACGCGAAAGTCTCGCTCGTCGTTCGCCGGGAAGGCCAGGAGCTGCGGACGTATACGCATTTCGGTACGGGCAACTACCACCCGATCAATGCCAAAATCTATACTGACCTGTCTCTATTCACGGCTGACCCGGCGCTCGGCCGGGATGCCAACAGGTTGTTCAACTTTGTGACTGCGTATCGTGAGCCGCCCGAAGTCGGCCCGACACTCGAAAAGATTTCGATGTCGCCGCTGAACCTCAAGATCAATCTGCTCAAGATGATTGAGGCTGAGGCCGCTGCCGCGAAGAAGGGGAAACCCAGCGGCATTTGGGCAAAGATGAACTCGCTTGTTGATGGCGATGTGATTGACGCGCTCTACCGGGCTAGCCAGGCTGGCGTCCCGATCGATCTGGTCGTTCGGGGCATATGCTGTCTGCGTCCAGGTGTTCCGGGCCTGTCGGATACGATCAGTGTAAAGAGCATAATCGGGCGCTTTCTTGAGCATTCCCGGATTATATGTTTTGCCAATGGTGAGGCGCTTCCGTCCCCCAATGCGAAAGTCTTCATTTCGTCGGCAGACTGGATGCCGAGGAATCTCGATCGCCGCGTCGAAGCGCTGGTCCCGATCGAAAATCCGACCGTGCACCGGCAGGTCCTGAACCAGATCATGGTGGCGAACCTGAACGATGAACAGCAAAGCTGGCTTATGCACGAGGACGGAACGTACATTCGCGCGCGGGCAGATCTCAGCAGTTCGAGTTTCTCGGCGCACCGCTATTTCATGGACAATCCCAGCCTTTCTGGTCGGGGAAGCGCGCTTGAGGTGAGCCTTCCACCACGCCTGCTGCCGAAAGGGAGCAAAAGCGAATGAGCTTTCCCAATTCCCATCGCGCCGCCATAATTGACATCGGTTCCAACTCGGTCCGCCTGGTCATTTTTGACGTCCTCGGGGCGTCGATCCTTCCGACGTTCAACGAAAAAGTCATGGCGGGTCTGGGCGTGGGGCTTGCCAAGACGGGACGGTTGTCAGAGCCTGGCCAGCGATCGGCTCTGTCAGCGCTCGCGCGCTACAAGGCAATCCTCAGAGCGCTGAACCTTCGCAATTTCACCGCAGTCGCCACGGCAGCCGTTCGCGCCGCTGAGGATGGCCCGGACTTCATCCGCAAGGCAAATCGCGTCCTCGGACGCCCGGTTTCGGTCTTGTCCGGCGAAGATGAGGCGCGCCTGTCCGCGCTCGGCGTCGAAGCCAGTTTTCATGAGCCACAGGGCGTCATCGGCGACCTTGGCGGCTCCAGCCTGGAATTCATGCAGATCGGAACCGGCAAGGGCAAAGGGGAAAGCCTGATGCTGGGACCCTTGTCTTTCGGAGAGCTTCCCGCCGATGCAAAGGAACTGCGCAAAGCCATCAAAGCTGAACTGAAAAAGTCAAAAGTGTTGCCGGGCGCCAAGGGGCGTTTCTTTGCTGTCGGCGGTGCATGGCGGACGTTCGCCAAGATCAACATGACGCTTGAAAAGTACGCGTTGCAGGTGCTGCAGGGCTACCAGATGAATTCGGGGCAGGTGGCGCGCACGGCCAAGCTCTGCATCGACTCGCTCAGCAATCCGGCCGCCCGCGCTCAGCTGGAATCCATGGACAAGCGCCGGGCCCGTCATATGCCGATCGCCGCCATCCTGCTGGAAGAGATTCTCGAGATCAGCAAGTTCGATGGTATTTCGATTTCCTCTGCCGGCCTGCGCGAAGGCGTGCTCACCGACATGACAGGCGCAGCGGTCACCGATCCGCTGCTCGATGGCGTGATTGCTTTTGCGCGGTTGGATCACAACCAGATCGCATTCGGCCAGGCGCTGCACGACTTCATCGCGCCGGCGTTTGCCCCGGAGGCTGATCTGTTCGGGTCGCCTGCAGCTGACCTGCGGATCGAACAGGCCGCCTGCATGATGGCGGACAGCGCCGGGCGCTTCCATCCGGACCACCGCGCACTAATGGCCTACGATCAGGCTCTCCGCGCGCCGTATGCCGGCGTGAGCCATGGTGAGCGCGCGATGATCGCCTATGCCGTTGGGTGCCGGTACCAGAAAGACTTCAAGCGGCCCGGCGACTATGTCGGGCTCACCTCGGAGCCTCAGGCAGAGCGCGCCAAGCAGCTGGGCAGCGCCATGCGCCTTGGTGCGGTATTTTCTGGCCGTTCAGGCCCGATCCTGCGCCGGGCACAATTGTCCCGGGCTGGCGAGAGGCTCTGCCTCAATATCCGCAAGGCAGATGAGCCGATGATTTCTGAAACGGTATCACGGCGCCTTGCTCAAACCGCAAACGCCCTCAGGCTGCAGCCTGAAATACTGATCGGCTAGATCAGACGTCGAACAGGCGAACCTGACCGCCCTCGAAGGACACAGCCAGTTTGCCCGACAGCAGCGCCTCAGCCTTGCGGCCGAACATCTCGTAACGCCAGCCCTGCATGGCCGGAATGTCGTCGCCCTTGTCTCCGCGGGCAATCCGGTCAATGTCCGCTGCGTTGGCGATGAGGCGCGGCACCACGTCATGTTCGTCGGAGACGTGTTTCAGCAACACTTTCAGCAATTCAGGCGCACCGGCCGGGATCTGCGCGTTCTGCTGACGCGGTTCGAGGTCTGGTGCGAGGCTGGACGGATTGTCCAGTGCCGCCACGACGGCTTCGATCAGCCCCTGACCGTGTTTTGACCGGACGAAGCCGTTCGGAACCGCCCTGAGCTGATTGTAGTCGTTCTCGGACCGCGGCTTCTGGCTCGCGATTTCCTGGATGGCGTCATCCTTCAGGATTCGGCGGCGTGGCTTGTCGAGTTCCTGCGCCAGCTGCTCGCGCCAGGCGGCGACGGCAACGATGACGGCCGTATAGTCCTTCTTCTGCGTGCGCAGCTTCAGGCGCTGCCAGGCCTTGGCGGGATCAGTGTCGTATTTTGCCGGATCTTCGAGATCGGACATTTCTTCCTGAACCCAGGGCAGGCGGCCGCTCGAATCGAGCTTGTCCCGCATGATCAGGTAGGCGTCACGCAAGTGTGTGACATCGCCGAGGGCGTAGACGAGCTGTTTCTGCGACAGCGGGCGCCGCATCCAGTCGGTAAACTGGCTCGATTTGTCGATCTGACGGCGCAAGACTCGCTGAACGAGGTTGTCGTAGGAAATCGAGTCGCCATAGCCGAGCGCCATCGCGGCAACCTGGGTGTCAAAGATCGGCCCCGGCGGGTGGCCGATGAGACGATTGAAGATTTCGATGTCCTGCCGGGCGGCGTGGAACACCTTCACGCGGTTGTCGGCAGCGATCAGGTTCAGGAACGGCCCGATGTCCAGATCCTCGGCCAGCGGGTCGATAAGGCCCTCCACGCCGGGCGCAGAAGCCTGGACCAGGCAAAGCTCTGGCCAGTAGGTCGTTTCCCGATGAAACTCGGTATCGACGCAGATAAAGTCGCTTTCGGCCAGCTTTCCGCAGAAATCTTCGAGTGCCGACTGCTCAGTAATGGGAGTCAGGGTGTTGTCAGTCATCGCGGGCTTGCGTATCGCATCGCCAGAACAAATGCGAGAGGCTATTGCCTCCCGTTAAGCTTTTACTTGGACCGACTTTTCCGGAGACTGATCCAATGCACGCCTATCGCACCCACACCTGCGGTGAACTTCGCAAGGCCCAGGTCGGCGAAACCGTCAAACTGTCCGGGTGGCTACACCGCCGCCGGGAACACGCTGGTGCCCTGTTCATCGATTTGCGCGACCATTATGGCCTGACGCAGGTGGTGGTCCACCCAGGCGCGCCTTTCTACGAAGACGCCAAGCGCGCCTCGGCTGAAAGCGTCCTGACGGTCACCGGCACGCTGATTGCGCGCGATGACGAGGCGATCAATGCAGAGCTGCCGACGGGCGAAGTCGAGCTGCCCGCCGAAACGCTGATCATCGAGAGCGCCGCTGAAAAGCTGCCGTTGCCCGTCTTCGCTGAGCCGGACTATCCGGAAGATATCCGCCTGAAGCACCGCTATCTCGACCTGCGCCGCGAGACGCTGCACAAGAACATGATCCTGCGCAGCCAGGTCATCGCCAGCTTGCGCCAGCGCATGATCGGGCAGGGCTTCACCGAATACCAGACGCCCATCCTGACGGCCTCCAGCCCGGAAGGGGCACGTGACTTCCTCGTGCCGTCGCGTCTGCACCCCGGTGAGTTCTATGCGCTGCCGCAGGCGCCGCAGCAGTTCAAACAATTGCTGATGGTGTCCGGCTTTGACCGTTACTTCCAGATCGCACCCTGTTTCCGCGATGAGGATGCGCGCGCTGACCGGTCGCCAGGCGAGTTCTACCAGCTCGATATCGAGATGAGCTTTGTCACCCAGGATGACGTGTTTGGCGCGATTGAACCGGTCATGCGCGGTGTGTTCGAGGAGTTTGCTGATTGGGAAGGCAAGGGGCGTTCGGTCCCGGCTGAACCGTTCGTGCATATTCCTTATGCCGAAGCGATGGCGAAATATGGCTCCGACAAGCCGGACCTGCGCAACCCGCTCGAACTTTCCGATGTGACCGATTTCTTCGCTGACGAAAGCAAGACCGGTTTCAGCATCTTCGCGAAAATCATCAAGGGCGGCGGCAAGGTCATCGTCATTCCGGCGCCGAAGGCTGCGGCTGAAAAGTCCCGCAAGTTCTTCGATGATATGGACAAATGGGCCAAGAAAGAGATGCAGGCACCCGGCCTTGGCTATGCGCGCCTGAAAGAGGCCGATGGCGGCGGCGTAGACAGCCAGGACCCGGTGCTCAAGGGCTTTGAGGCAGGTCATCTGGCCGCTCTGCTGGCGCATATGGGGCTTGGCGCAGGGGACGGCGTGTTCTTCTCGGCAGGTGCAAAGGGCGCGGCCTACAAGCTGGCGGGCGCCGCACGCAACGAGCTTGGCAAGTCGCTTGAGTTGATCGAAGAGGGCGTGTTCCGCTTCTGCTGGATCGTCGACTTCCCGATGTTTGAATACGACGAAGAGCACAAGAAGATCGATTTCAGCCACAACCCGTTCTCGATGCCACAGGGCGGCATGGAGGCCCTGAACGCGGCCAAGACCGAGGAAGAGATCCTCGACATTAAGGCCTTCCAATATGACATCGTCTGCAACGGGATCGAACTGTCATCGGGTGCCATCCGGAACCACCGCCCTGACGTGATGCTCAAGGCTTTCGAGATGGCAGGCTATGGACCGGAAGTCGTGGAAGCAGAATTTGGCGGCATGTTGAACGCGTTCCGCTATGGCGCCCCGCCGCACGGCGGCATCGCACCGGGCGTCGACCGTATCGTCATGCTGCTGGCGGATGCGGAGAACATCCGCGATGTCACGCTGTTCCCGATGAACGGCCAGGCGCGCGACCTGTTGATGGGCGCACCAAGCCCTGTCGACGAAAGCCAGCTGCGTGAGTTGAACATCCGTCTCGCGCCGCAAGTGAAATCCTGAATCGAAAGCCCGCCCGGATAGTGAAGCCGGGCGGGCTTTTCAAATTTCTATTTGTTCAAAAAGTCTATTGGCACTCAGGCAGGTGAAGACCGCTTGGGAGCAGCGTCCGCTCAGAGACGCAAGCGCCTGCGAAATCCGCTTCCTGCCAACCCTTCAGACCGGTCAGATTGGCGTCCGCAAAGCGGGCATCCTTGAAAGATGCGCCCCGTACGTCAGCGCCATCCATCCGGGTGAGGGAAAGATTGGCGCCGTTGAAAATACCCGTCAGCATGACAGCACCTGATAGGTCTGCGCCTGTAAGATTGGCACCCGAAAAATCAGCGCCCTCTACGGATGCATTGGAAAGGTTGGCGGCTGCGAAGTTGGCACCAACCAGCATGGCGCCCTGGAGGTTCGCGCCGGTCAGGACCGTCTGCTTGAATTCCGCGCCGGACCCTTGAACCGCCTGAAGGCGGGCATTGGCCAGATTGGCACCTGACAGCTTTGCAGTTGTCAGAACCGCAGCCCGCATATCTGCGCCGTTGGCGACGATACCTTCGAAATTCGTTTCAATTGCCTGAATGCCGCGCATGAACGCGAATTCGAGATTGGCTTCGCGATAGTTGGCGCCGCTGAGCGTCCAGCCCGTCAGATTGCGACCGGAAAGGTTGCAGCCCCCGCAGGAACCGACATAGCTCGGTGCCCAAGCCACGGGCTGACTCGGCCGGGGCTGTTCTTGCGCCGTCGCATCAAATGCAACAAATGAAACAAGGGAAAACAGGCTGAGCAGGACTCGGTTCATGCCTATTTGGATAGCGCTTTGTTTTGCGTGCCAAAACTGAACAAGCTGTAACCACTGATTCCGGGCAACATGTGTTGCAGAATTGCCATGACTGTTACAATAGCCCGGAACGACGCCCCAGGCGGCAGAATTGTTCCGGAATTACTTCTGATCCCGGGATTCTTCACCGCACGTATCGCACTCGATATCGCCGTCTTCACTGATCTCGAAGAGCGTGAAACTTCCGCAAACAGGGCAGGCGTCCCCGAGATAGTCGGGCGCATTCAGCTCTTCCTCAGCCGCCTCATCAATCGATTCTGCTGCTTCAGCTTCTTCTTCGGCGAGTTTTTCGGCGCGTTTCCGGTCAAGAATGACGATGTTGTCGGGCAGCTGGCCGCGCGAGAAGCCCCGTGAGATGATCTGGGCGGCTTCCTCTGTGAAGGGTGCGGGCTCGGTGCGAGTGGCATCGCCAGCCCCGCGCCCGAGACCGTCATGGGTGACGTCCACTTCCGCCAGATCGTCCCGTCCGAGGTAGGAAACGGCCAATTCACGGAAGATATAGTCGAGGATCGAGGTCGCTCGCGTGATGCGATCATTGCCGGTGACGGCACCGGCTGGCTCGAACCGGGTGAACACGAAGGCATCCACGAACTCTTCGAGCGGCACGCCATATTGCAGGCCAATCGAGGTCGCGATGGCGAAATTGTTCATGAGACTGCGGAAGGCGGCGCCTTCCTTATGCATGTCGATGAAGATTTCACCGAGCGAGCCGTCCTCGAATTCGCCCGTATGTAGATAAACTTTGTGGCCCCCGACAGATGCCTTCTGGATATAGCCTTTGCGGCGGTCCGGCAGGCGCGTGCGGGCGGCAACACCATTGTGGGCAGTGTGCCCGCCAGCCATCGAGTGATCCGGGGCGTCAGCCTCTGCTGCGATCTCTTCGGCGAGGGCGACAATGTGGTCCATGCGTTCGCGGACATCGTCCGAAGCAGGGACTCTGAAACCAACGAGCTGGACCGAGAGACCGGCCTCCAGCGCGGCTTCCGCCATGTCCAGGCCGCCCCGGCTGCCGACCGAAACGGTCACGCTGCCGCCGAGTGCCTTTGCGCAGGCCGAGGCAAAAGCGATCTCGGCTCCCGGTGTTGCCCCGACCTGGAGACCGCAATCAGCCATGATCTCAGCGGTCGCATCGCCGTTTTCGCCAGCAATCGTCTGCTCGGCAGACTGGATGTCTTTGCGGGAAAACCCGATCGCTGACAGGAGACCGCCACCATCGGCATCGAAGTTCTCTGGCGCGAGCTTCAGATCCTGGGAAATGACTTCATCTCCCAGTACCCAGCGAGAGAAGGCTGCGTTCAGGGGCAGGCCTTCGCCAAGAGCGCGGGAGACCTTGTCGAGAGCCACTTCGGAGAAGCCACGGTCGCGCAACCGGTCCAGGCCGAGCGCGCGGTCCAGATCGGATTCGCCAGACGCCGCGATACGCTCCAGCGCCATGGGCAGCCGTTCCGGCGCATGATGGGCGATGCCAAGACGGCCGGCACGCGAGAGGGTTGGAGTTTCATCGCCATAGGCCAGAACGGTTGCAAGAGGCGCGGTTCCGGCGCTTTCGCAATCGGGCAGGTAAGCGCCAAGGTCGACAATCGGAAGGACAAGGACTTCGCAGGCGCGTTTGCTGCCTGACTTGCGGGGCTCGATGTTCAGGATTTTTGCGTGCGTGGCTGTGAACGCGGCGCTCGTCGCCCCGGAGCGTACGAGTGCGCAAAGAGCGCCGGCTGCTGCGGTGCCCTCTGGTGACGCATAATCGACACCTAGCGACATGATCGCGGCTGACAGGCCGGCAATCACGATGACGCCGCTAGACATGGAACGCGCGGCCGCCTCCAGCGCTTCGCAGAGATAGTCCGCTTCGATGCCATCCGGACCGACGGCCATGGCAATGTCGAGCACCCTCGCGGACGCTGAAGCCGGGGGTAGATCTTCCTGCGCAAGCACAATTTCGGCGCCCTCGGTCAGCGCTTCGATGACCAGCTGCTCGAGAACAGGATCGAGGTCTGCCGGGACAAACACGGCTGGGGCGGGCGCGGCGGCGGTGACCGCAGCCGCCCGAAGTGAATCAGCGGTGCGCTGGAAGCCGCCGGGCTGGCGAAGGGCTTCTTCGAGCACATCCTGCGGCAGACCGGCCGCAAGCGCTTCGGCCAGATCGGCATTGCGGGGCGCGTCATCGAATCGTTCGAGGATTTCCGCGGAGGCCAGCTGAGACACACTGACCAGCGCTGCAGCAGAGCAAGCTGCGGTGGCAGCTTTCAGCGATTCCGGCGTTAGGGGGCGCCTGCGACAGCCCGCAGCCCGGTATAGATCGGATAGCGTGACTTCCTCAGACAGGAGGCCATCCGATTCGGCTGCGCGAAGGATTTCCATCACCAGCGTGTCATCCATGGCGTCTCTCCCCAGCGAATCACTTGAGCAAGGGTGACCGCTCAACCCACAGGGAGCAAGCGCTACGCCGCAACAAGCCCTGCCTGCCCACAGGTATTTGCGGCGCATTGTCTGCGGCGCTGCTATGGATTAGTTGCCCCTGAGCGGCCATATTGCGGCCACCAACACACGGCAGAACAGGCCTTACGATGCTGAAGCAAATCTTTACATGGTGGAGCGGCAACACGCTGGGCGCTGCGTTCGATATCGGACGGCGCGCGAACGCCATCGGCACAGACGAATACGGCAACCGCTATTACGAGGAGCGTAAACCCTCGCTCGAAGGCCGTCGCCGTCGCTACGTGATGTACAAGGGCCTGGCTGAGCCTTCCAAAGTGCCGGCTGACTGGCATGGCTGGCTGCACCACACCGTGGAAGAGCCGCCGACCAAGTCTCCCCTGAACCGCCGCGATTGGGAAACCGATCACAAGCCGAACATGACCGGCACGCCCTGGGCGACCAAGCCGAAGGGAAGCCTGTCCACCGGCGGGACTCGCCAGAAAGCAAGCGGCGATTACGAGGCGTGGACGCCTGATGCGTGAGTCGCTGTTCGAAACGCTCGTAGGCGCCGTCGTCGTCGCTGTCGCCGGCCTGTTCCTCTGGTTTGCTGTCGCGCGCGGCGGAGACACTCCGACTGGTGCCGATCAGTATGATCTGACGGCTCGCTTCAACAATGTCAGTGGCATTGAGCGTGGCGCAGACGTCCGCATCGCTGGCGTGAAGGCGGGCATTGTGAAGTCTATCGATGGTGATCCGAAGCGATTCGAAGCCGTCGTGACCATGAGCCTCGACAAGAAGTGGCTGCTGCCGGACGACTCAGACGCGCGCATTTCGACCGACGGCCTGCTGGGCGGTGCCTATGTGGCGCTGCAGCCGGGCGGGAGCTTCGACAATCTCGCGCAGGATGGCACCGGTGAAGTCCAATACACGCGGGGCAGCGTGGATATTCTGACCCTGTTTGCGTCCTTTGCTTCCGGCAATGGTGGCAGCAAAGGCGACGATCCTGCAGGCACAGCCTCGTCGGCGCCCGCATCCAATGATCCCTATCCTCAGGAAGACTACCAATGATCATCCGGTCGCTCGTTTCGATTGCTGTCATTGCAGGACTGGTTGGGGCGGCACACGCCGCAACCTACGTCCAGAAAGACCGGGCAACGCTGCGAGCACTGGATAAGATCACGGGCCGCTCGACGGACATTGAAGTCTTCGTTGGACAACCCGTCGTCTTCGGCTCACTGAAAGTGGAGCTTGAAGTCTGCTACCAGACCCCGCCGGAAGAGGCGCCCGAAAGCGCAGCCTTCCTCAAGATCGCCTCGACCCAGCCAGTCGCCGTCGAAACGATGGATGCCGCCGTTGATGCGAATGAGGTCGAGACGGTGAGCGAGGACAATCCTGAACTCTTCTCCGGCTGGATGTTTGCGTCCTCGCCGGGCCTGAGCGCGCTGGAGCACCCTGTCTACGACATCTGGGTGATACGCTGCACGACCGTCGACCCGGTGAAGCCTGCAGACCCCGAACTGCCGCAGTAGAAGTCGGCCTCGACCTCTAAGGCCACCTTCAGACGGCGCTTGAAGTCTGCCCTTGGTATTTCCACCAGCCCGAATTGCTCCAGATGAGGATTGTGGAATTGTGCGTCCAGAAGGACGTACCCCCCTTCAATGAGCCGAGCGACGAGGTAGGCGAGCGCAATCTTGGATGCGTCGGTCGCTCTTGAGAACATGCTCTCCCCGAAGAAGACACCTCCGAGCGAGACACCATAGAGGCCGCCGACCAATTGGCCGCTATCGTCCCAGCATTCAATCGAGTGGGCGTATCCCTCGCGGTGAAGCGCGCTGTAGAGGTTCAGGATGGTCGAATTGATCCAGGTCGTCTCGCGCCCGTCGGCACTCTCAGCGCACATCTCCATGACGCGAGAGAAGGCGGTGTCAGCCGTAACACGGAAGGGTTCCTGCTTGATCCGGCGCTGCAGACGCTTCGGAATGTGGAAGGCTTCCAGCGGCAGGATGCCCCGCATGTCCGGGTCGACCAGAAACAGGTTCGGGTCGTCGCGAGCATCGCCCATGGGGAAGACGCCCCGGCGATAGCAGGCGAGCAGGTCATGGGTGCCGAAACGTGCTGACATGGCCCTAATATGCCGGTGAGCCGGGGGCCATGTCTATTGGACGCTGCGCCGCGTCAGGCCTTTTCCTCATCTGAGAGCTTGTTCTCTGCGAGGAATTTTTCGAGCCAGTGAATGTTGTATTCGCCATTCTTGACGTCTTCGTTTTCCACGAGCCGCCGGTGAAGATCGAGCGTGGTGAAAACCCCGCCGACAACCATCTCCGACAGGGCGCGGCGCAGGCGCATCAGGCACTCGCGACGGGTGCGACCGTGCACGATCAGCTTGCCGATCAGCGAGTCATAGTGCGGCGGAATCCGGTAACCGGCATAGGCCGCGCTATCGAGGCGAACGTCGGGGCCGCCCGGCGCGTGGAAGTCTGTGATCAGGCCAGGCGAGGGCACGAACGTCTCAGGGTGTTCGGCGTTGATACGGCACTCAATGGCATGGCCGACCAGCATCACGTCTTCCTGACGGAAGGAAAGCTTCTTGCCCTCGGCAATGCGGATCTGCTCGCGCACAAGATCGATGCCCGTGATCATCTCGGTCACGGGATGCTCGACCTGAAGGCGCGTGTTCATTTCGATGAAGTAGAACCGGCCATCTTCATAGAGGAACTCAATCGTACCGACGCCGCGATAGCCGAGCTTTTCCATGGCCTTCGCGCAGATCATCCCGATCTCTTCGCGCTGGGCCTGATTCAGCGCCGGCGAAGGGGCTTCCTCGAAGACTTTCTGGTTGCGGCGCTGCAGCGAGCAGTCGCGTTCCCAGAGATGAGCCACATTGCCGTGCGTGTCTGCGATGACCTGCACTTCGATGTGGCGGGGGCCCTGGAGGTATTTTTCGAGATAGATCGCATCATCGCCAAAGGCCGCTTTGGCTTCGGTCTTGGCGGTGCGGACAGCGTTTTCGAGATCTGCTTCGGTCTTCGCGAGCTTCATGCCGCGGCCACCGCCGCCAGCAGATGCTTTTACGAGAACCGGGTAGCCGATTTTCTTGGCGGCCTTTTTGGCATCCGCAACGCTGGTCACAGCGCCATCGGAGCCCGGCACGCAAGGAACGCCCGCCGCGATCATGGCCTGCTTGGCAGCGATCTTGTCGCCCATGATGCGGATATGTTCGGCCGTCGGGCCGATAAAGGCCAGGCCGTGTGCTTCGACCATTTCGGCAAACTGGGCGTTCTCCGACAGGAAGCCGTAGCCGGGATGGATCGCGTCGGCCCCGGTGATCTCTGCAGCTGCCAGGATCTGAGATTTCTTGAGATAGCTTTGCGAGGATGGCGCCGGGCCGATGCAGACGCTCTCGTCGGCCAGGCGTACGGCCATGGCATCGCGGTCGGCTTCGGAATGAACGACGACCGTGGACAGGCCCATTTCCTTGCACGCACGGTGGATGCGCAAAGCAATCTCACCGCGGTTGGCGATCAGGACCTTCTGGATGTTGCGTGGTTCGGTCATGCTATTCGATCAGAATGAGCGGTTCGCCATATTCGACCGGCTGTGAGTCGGTAACGTAGATCGCTTTGACGGTTCCGGCCCGGTCAGCTTCGACGGGGTTGAACGTCTTCATCGCTTCGACCAGCATCAGCGTGTCGCCCTTTTTCACCTTGTCACCGATATTGATGAAGGCTTTGGCGCCAGGCTCCGGCGAGAGGTAGGCGGTTCCGACCATCGGCGATTTTATGGCGTTATCGGACGCTGCGGCTGCAGCTTCAACAGGCGCTGCAGCTGGGGCAGGCGCGGCGGCAGCAGCTGCAACCGGCATAGGCGCAGCCATGGCGGCTTGCACAACCGGAGCGGCCGGCTTGCTGACCCTGATCCGAAGACCCTCATGTTCCACCTCGATTTCACCGAGGTCCGCCTCGCGAAGGATGGCGGCGAGTTCCCGGACGAGGCCGGTATCCAGCTTAGTCTTGCCAGTGCTCATGGATTCTATCGTCCCTTAATTTCCCGACAGCTGCTTTGCAGCCATCAGGGCAAGCTCATAACCATAGGCGCCAAGGCCCGCAATCGATGCATTCACAGCAGGCGCCACATAATTCACCTGCCGGAAAGTCTCGCGTGCAGCGGGATTCGACAAATGAACTTCCACGACAGGGACCGTGCAGGCGCGCAGCGCATCATGCAAGGCAACCGATGTGTGCGTATAGGCGGCTGCATTCAGAATAAGGGCTGATCCCTCGCGGGAGGCTTCCTGTATCCAGGTTACCAGTTCGCCTTCTGAATTGGTCTGCCGAGCCTCTACCGGCGTATCGCCCGCCAGCGCTTTCAGACGATTGTGTATATCGTCCAGCGTATCCCGGCCATAAATTTCCGGTTCCCGCGTACCGAGCAGGTTGAGGTTCGGGCCCCCGAGGACATATATCGGCTTCACCATGGGGTGTTGTCTTGCGCTGTAACGCCGGGCAAGGCAAGTGCTGCTGGCGTATGGAGATGCAGCGGATGAAGATAACGCTGAACGGCGAAACACGCGAATTGGAACAGGGCCTGACCGTGGCCATGCTCGTCGCCCTGTTGTCCGGTGAGGAAGAGCGGGATCCGCGGGGTGTTGCCATCGAGCGGAACCTTGAAATCGTTCCAAAATCTGAGCACGCATCCACTGTCATCGAGGATGGCGATCAGATTGAGGTCGTGCAATTCGTAGGGGGTGGCTGATCGCGCCCAGGCCGCACGGTATGCCCTCAAAGCAGAAACGGAATATTCCCTTGAACGATCCCCTAATCATCGCCGGTAAAACCTACAATTCACGTCTCATCGTGGGCACTGGAAAGTACGCGACCTACCAGCAGAATGCCGATGCTGCCCGCGCGGCTGGCGCAGAGATCGTGACGGTCGCGTTGCGCCGGGTGAACCTGTCGAATCCGAATGAAGACCGGCTGACGGATTTCGTAAAGCCGGATAAGTTCACGTACCTGCCGAACACAGCAGGCTGCTACACCGCTGACGAGGCCGTAAGAACGCTCCGTCTCGCGCGGGAAGCAGGCGGTTGGAACCTTGTGAAGCTGGAAGTCCTCGCAGACCAGAAAACGCTTTACCCGAACATGCCGGAGACGCTGAAGGCTGCTGAGGCGCTGATCGCGGACGGGTTCGAAGTAATGGTCTACTGCTCGGACGATCCGGTCTACGCCAAGATGTTGGAAGAGGCGGGCTGTTGCGCGATCATGCCGCTCGGTTCGCTGATCGGGTCGGGCCTCGGCATCATGAACCCGGTCAACATCCGCCTCATCGTCGAGCAGACTCGCGTGCCGGTGATCGTGGATGCGGGCGTTGGAACCGCCTCTGACGCGGCGATCGCCATGGAGCTTGGCTGTGACGGCGTGCTGATGAATACGGCCATCGCCGCGGCCAAGGATCCGATCCTGATGGCGTCCGCGATGAAGCATGCGGTGATCGCCGGACGTCAGGCTTATCTCGCTGGGCGGATGCCAAGGAAAATGTACGCTGACCCCAGCTCGCCGCTCGCGGGCCTGATCTGATCAGTCTGCCCAGGGTAGGCCAGGTACTTTAAGGCGGACCCGCATCAGTGTGTCATGAGCGGTCATGTAGAGCGTTTTCCCATCCGCATCCCCAAAGCAGCAATTTGCTGTGCCCTTGCCTGTGCGGATGCGGCCGAGCGCGGTGCCGTCCGGCGTCAGAATGAATACGCCGCCTGGTCCCGTCTGGAAAATATGCCCTTGCTCGTCTACCGCGAGGCCATCGGGCAAGCCCGGCGCGTCGTCCGCCATGTAGGTTGAGAAATCAAACAGGGGGCGGACATTAGATCCATCCGGAGCGCAGATCCGAAGAATCGGGGCATCCGGATCGGATTGAGAGACGTAGACGCTCGTACCGCCCGGGGACAAGGCAACTCCGTTGGGAAACGTCATGTCTGACAAGATGCGAACAACCTCACCACCCGGCGCTATCCGGTAAACGCCATTCGCGTCCTGCTCCTTGAGCGGGGACTCGTTGATGCCTTCGAGGCCGTAGGGCGGGTCGGTAAAGAACAGCGTTCCGTCGTGTCCCTCGACGATATCATTCGGGCTGTTGAAACGCTTTCCCTGATACCGCGAAACGATTGTGGTGCGTGCTTTCGTATCAAGGTTCATTTTCTCGATGGATCGCTTCGCGTGATTGCAGATCAGCAGCGATCCATCCTGCGCCATCCAGAGCCCATTAGCGCCCGGTTCGCGAAAGCCGACTGTTTCCTCTGCCGGTGCGCCAGATGGGTTGAGAAACTCGGTCGCGCCGTCTGCATCTGACCAACGCCACGTTATGTTTCCCGGAACATCATCATAGTAGAGGCAATTGCGCTGGCGGTCCCAGACCGGCCCCTCACTCCATCCGTAGCCAGATGCGAGGGATTCGATCTTGCTGTCAGGGTCAATGAGGTCGGCTAGCGCCGGGTCAAAGACTTCGATCATTGGCGCGATTGCCGAGACGGGCTGCTGGCCCTTGGGGGAGCAACCCGCGAGCGCGAATGTTGCGGCAGAGCCAGCGAGGAATTTCCTGCGATCCAGGCTCATTGGATGTCCACCTTTGTCTCAAGGGCCGCGGCCGGTGCAAACACTGTTGCGCTACCGCTGATGTTGACGGAAACCGTGTTACGAATGTCGGAAGACGAGGCCCCGACCATGAAGTCCAGACGGCCAGCTTCCACGACCCATTCAGAGCCCTGTTTCCAAATAGCTGCTTGAGCTGGATCGACCGTAAACGTCACATGTTTCGTCTGTCCCGATGCCAGAGAGATGCGCGCAAATCCGCGCAGTTCCATTTTCGGTCTCGCGACTGAAGCGACCGGGTCCCGCATGTAAAGCTGGATGACCTCATCGGCTTCGCGATCTCCGGTATTTATCACGGGAACCGTCAGTTTGATTTGCTCATCTGGCGACACTGTGTCCGCTTCTGCCGTCAGGTCTCCGTATTCGAATGTCGAGTATGAAAGACCGTATCCAAAAGGGTAGAGCGGCGTGATCGGTAGATCATGATATCTGTTCGAATCCTTCGAGAGATCTGGATCTGCTGGACGGCCACTTGGATATTCGGAATAGGTGTAAGGCACTGCGCCAGTGCGTCTCGGAAAGCTGATAGGCAACCGGCCGGCAGGCGAGACGTCGCCCCACAGAACATCTGCCAGCGCATTGCCGGCTTCGATACCGAGCATCCATGTGTTCAGAATGGCATCTGCGCGCTCTGTAATATCTTCAATGGCGACGGGCCGTCCCGTGACAAGAATGACTGTCACGGGCTTGCCGGTCGCGAATACCGCATCAGCAAGCGCGCGCTGGCTCATCGGCAGCTCAAGATCAGACCGGCTCCGCGCTTCGCCGGACAGGTCATAATCCTCTCCGATAACCAACAAGACCCGATCTGAAGACTGCGCCAGCACAACAGCGTCTTCTATTCCGGTCAGATCATCGGACGACGGAATTGCACCTGCCGAATAGTTTATGACGGTGCCATCAGGCGCGCGCGAACGGATGCCATCTAGCAGGGAGACCACGTCCTCCACCTGTCCGCGCGCCCGCCATGAGCCGAGTTGAGTCAGCTTATCTTCTGCAAGAGCCCCTATGACGGCAATACATTGGGTCTGTCCGGTGAGGGGCAGGGCGGAGCCCTCATTCCTGAGAAGGACAATTGAACGCCCTGCGATCCGGCGCGCTTCCGCGCGGCTTTCCGGTGTCAGCATAGCCGCCGCTTCGCGGGCCGCATCATGATAGGCCATCGGCGTATCAAATAGCCCGAGACGTTCCTTGGTTGACAGGATGTGAGCCACAGCGCGGTCAAGATCCGCCATGAGGCAGGGATCAGACAGGACAGCTTCTTTCAGGTCGCCGGGCATCACGCCGCTGGTCATGTCCATGTCGACACCAGCCTTGAGCGCAAGCACCCCAGCCGCTGTTCGTGTGTCGGCCACCCCGTGGTTCATCAGTTCGGCAACCGCGTTCCAGTCTGACACGATCATCCCTTCGAAGCCCCATGTGTCGCGAAGCATGCCGTCCACCAAAATTTCGTTCGCGGTTGTCGGCACACCTGCGATATCGTTGAACGCGGTCATCATCGAGCCGGACCCGGCTTCTGATGCTGCGTAAAAGGGCGGCATATAGGTTTCCATGACACTCCGCTCACTGACGTCAGAGGAGCCGTAGTCCCGGCCGCCTGTCGGGGCGCCATAGACTCCGAAGTGTTTTGTGGTTGCGAGGATTGTGTGCGGATCGGCGAGGTTGTCACCCTGATAGCCTTCGATCTGAGCCACCGCCATGCGCGCTCCAAGATATGGATCTGCACCTGCGCCTTCGACGATGCGGCCCCAACGCGGATCACGCGCGATGTCCACCATTGGTGCGAACGTCCAGTGCAGACCGGAGGCGGTGGCTTCGTCGGCGGAAATACGGGATGCACTTTCCCAGTCTGCCGGATTCCAGGTCGACGCGATACCCAGAGGCACAGGGAAGATAGTGCGATAGCCGTGAACAACATCCATGGCGAACAAGAGAGGGATGCCGAGGCGGCTTTCTTCAATAGCAATACGTTGTAACTCACCCAGTTCTTCGGCGCCGGCGACGTGAAGATATGACCCCACTTCACCCCGGCGAACCTTGTCCATTTCTTCTGGTGTCAGCTTGGAGTTCAGCGCTTTGGAGCGACCGCCCGCGGCCTGGTTCAGCTGGCCCAGTTTCTCGCCCACAGTCATCGCCGCAATCAGACTACGGACTCTATCACTCGCCTTGAGGAGGGTTTCATCCGCCATACAAGCTTGGGGCGAGAGTGCCTGGTTCGTCACCGGGCTGGAATTGGGTGCAGAGCCGCTGGGCAGGGCGCAGCTGGTGCCAAGGCACGCCGCGACAATCATCGCACAGACGGAGGCTCCGCCGCTTTTCAAGAACATCTATTCCTCCCGATACTCGCGGCGGGATCACCTGCGTAGCTCGAAAGGTCGCTGCAGAGTACAACGTTGTCAAATACAAACTGGAAACGGCATATCCAGTTGGTCGTCTCATTCAGGATTGGGTTTGGTGACGCCCGCTCAGGCTTTGACCAGGCCGATTTCGCGCAGGCGCTCCATCAGATAGTCCTGTGCCGTAATGGGCGGCTCAGCTTTTCCGCCTTCTTCAACACAGCCTGGCAGCGCTTCGATCATCACATCCTGGTTGAAGTGAAGGAAGAAGGGCGTCGAGTAGCGTGGGAAGCGTGCTCGCTCGGGTGACGGGTTCACCACACGGTGTGTCGTGGACGGCAGGACCCCGGCCGTCAGCCTTTGCAGCATGTCGCCGCAATTGATAACCAGCGCGTTCGGCGGCGGGCTGACCGCAAGCCACTTGCCGGAGCGGTGTTTCACTTCGAGTCCGGCTTCCTCTGCGCCGAGAAGCAGTGTGATGACGTTAATGTCTTCATGCGCACCGGCACGCACCGATCCCTCCGGGGGCGGGTTCGTCTGAGGCGGGTAGTGTAGCAGGCGCAGGATGGAATTGCCCATCTCGACCTTGTTGTCGAACCAGATCTCTTCCAGTTTCAGGTGCAGCGCGACGGCACGGAGCAACTGGCGTCCAAACGTATCCAGCGCATCAAACATGCCACGCGTCGCTGCGTCGAACTCCGGAACATCTGTCACCGATGGCGTATCAGCCATCGTCTTGCGATAGGGAGAATCTGCTGGAAGGTCGCGACCAGTGTGCCAGAATTCTTTCAGGTCGGCTTCCGTCTTGCCTTTGGCATTCTCGACCCCGAATGCCGTGTAGCCGCGCTGCCCGCCGCCGGCCCGGCCATCATATTTGAGCTTCACCTCGTCCGGCTGAGCAAAAAAGGCCTTCGTCACCGCGATGTTCTTTTCGATCACAGCAGGGGAGATCGGGTGATCAGAAATCACGGCGAAACCGGTCTCTCGGAAAGAGCGGCCAAGCGCTTCTGAGAAAGCGGCCTTGTCCTCCAGCCAGAGCGGATAGGGAACGGGTTTGAAGTATTCGGTCATGACGCCTGCCTAGCCGGCTTTGTTCTTGTTGGAATACGTAAATATCACGGGAACCCGAACCGGATATAGGAAAAGGCACTCCGGCAGGCATTGAGAAGCGGGCAGAGTTTCCGCAACCGCAGCCTCTGCAGCGAAGGGGGCTTGCGGTCGTGGCATGCTTTCAATAGACCGACAGTCCGCGCTGGAGAGGTGGCCGAGTGGCTGAAGGCGCGCCCCTGCTAAGGGCGTATACGTTAACGCGTATCGAGGGTTCGAATCCCTTCCTCTCCGCCAGCCCACCTGCGGGCATTTAAATGTTAATAAAAACAACGCAATAATAGATTTTTCGTTGCGAATGTAGGACGCGAATTGGAAGAATGTAGGACAATAAATAGTGTAGATATTTGGTGTCACCTTGAGAGGGACTGGTGCGTCAGCAAGGCGTGTTTTGACGCCAAATTCGGGACTTAGGGATCAATCCGGTTTGGTAGGATTTGGGTGGGTTGGATAGTAAGCGTCCGGCGTTGACGCCCTTGACCTGATCAGGCTTTGAAGTTCCAGGGCAGCAGGTCGTCGATCCGGCTGATCTTGTGGTCAGCGATCCGGGACAGGACATTGCAGAGCCAGGCATGTGGATCCACATCATTGAGTTTGGCGGTCTCGATGAGAGTATAGGCGATGGCAGCGGCTTGTCCTCCGCCCTCGGAGCCTGCAAATTGCCAGTTTTTACGCCCGATAGCCAAGCCCCGCATGCCGCGCTCTGCCGCGTTGTTGTCGATCTCCAGGTGGCTATTCGACAGGTAGACTTCGAGCCGCGGCAGGCGTGTCAGGGCATACCGGATGGCCTTGGCCAGGTCCGACTTTCCGGAGGTCTTCGGTAGTTCCGACTGCAGCCAGCTGATGAGGTCATCGAACACCGGCCGGGCCTTTGCCTGGCGAACTTCAGCACGTGTATCAGGTGGCTGGCCGCGGGCTTCGGCTTCGACCGCGTAAAGCGTCGCAATGCGCGCCACTGCTTCGGTTGCAACAACTGAACCGGTCGCCTTGGTGATGTCGAAAAACTTGCGTCATATATGGGCCAGACAGGCGACTTCGGTGATCCTGCCGGTTGAACCAGACCGAGTGGACGTACCACCAGCTGATCAATCCCATCGTGGAGATCGAAACTGTACGCACCCATGCTGCGGCGACGATCGACGTGGTTGTGAAGTTCAGTCGCACAGATGCCCGGGGCGCGCGCTCTCGCGCGACGCTGGGCGGGCGTTATCGCCTCGGATTTGTGAGATCCAGGTCCGGGTGGCGAATCGACCGCCGCGCGCTGCTGGCGCGCTATGACTATAGCCAGGACCTGCTGGTGTGAATGTCCCCTGCGCTGCGCCGCGGCGCTTTCTTCGCGCCATGACTGGAGTATCCGTCTTGATCAAGCGCGTTCTGGCGACCAGTCTCGGTCGTCTCGGATCAGTGCGTTTGCCAGGATGATCAGTTTTCGCATAACTGCGGTCAGCGCGACTTTGGGTGGTTTTCCCCGGCTAGTTAGACATATGTACTTTTCCT
>Ga0209643_1000340_pt1 | contig 96042 bp, 85 predicted proteins | sample AutmiccBRH37_all_FD_187383 | JGI IMG/M metagenome (GOLD analysis project Ga0209643, IMG submission 187383) | Deep subsurface microbial communities from Mt. Terri, Switzerland - Autotrophic microbial communities BRH/37_all (SPAdes) (version 2) | ecosystem: Environmental > Aquatic > Deep...
GCGATACCCACTTGCAGGGGGGGTACCCCCATCCGCGAGAGATAAATGGGTATGACCAGGAGGAGCATGTTCAGGGCGCAGTTAAAGATGATTCCTACGGCGTATGGTAGCGCTAGGGCCTGCACGGCATCTCTCTCCTTCTCTGGTAGTACAGGTAGCCCGCTGCTTCATCAGATTGGGGTTGGGTCCCCTGGCGGCGCTGGTAGCCCAGGCCCTCCCAGAAACTGAAGGCCCCAGTGCTATTGACCCTGACCTTGACGCAAATGGCCTCAATCTCTTGACTGGTGAAGAGCATCTGTTCCAGGGCGCTGACGGCTTCAACTGCCACCCCTTTACGGCGGGACCGCCTGATATCCTCCATTACCATTAATATGTCAATGGGCTCCCTGGTACCTGCCGGAAGTGTTTCTCTACATTCCCTATAGACATCCACCAGGGCAGGGTAGTGCCGACAGGGCGGTGGGATGAGTTCCACCCCAAGGCCTGTGGCAACAGGTTCAGGGGAGGGGGACGGCGAACCTTGCAGGGCCAGGTTCAGCATCCTTGAGCTCAGCAGGGCGCGACCGCCCTTGTTCATGTAGGGAAGGTTAAGGTGGTATAGACTGAAGAGGGAGTTGACGGCAGCGGCAGTGTCGCCGGTAATCTCCAGTGCAAGGGCGTCAGCGGCTTCCTCTAATCGGTTGAACCGGGGTTTAACAAAGGCATGGTAGCCAATGACGGCGACAATAGGCCCAAAGAAGATCTTTACCTGCAACAGGAAGATCGCGATCCAGACCGGCAAGAGGATCCCCCAGTAGTGGAAAGCCCAGTGGCGAAGTTTGATGTGGGCCAGTTCGTGGGCCATGACCCAGCGCCTCTCCTCTGGGGGTAGGCTTGTCCACAGGGCTTCGGTGACGGTTATCCGGGTCATGAAGCGTCTGCATCCACCGGATCCTGAACATCCATAGCTCCAGGCATTGGCTAACTGGAGTTTCGCGGCGGGCACCAGGTAGAGGGCTGGCGGTTCAATACCCAGTTTGTAGCTTAGGAACTGCGCCATGGCAGTGGCGTCATGGTCGTTCCACCGGTGGGCTCCATAGGTAACCCTCACAATGACCGGGTGGACTATGAGGAGGGCGACGGCGCTCAGAAGGTAGAAGCGTGCGTACCCTAGCAGGGGTGACAGGCGGGTCAGCGGTGTCCACAGGTAGGCGCCCACCAGGTAGAGGCCGAGGAGGATCAGGGTCAGTGTCAAAAGGTAGTTAATTGTAATCAGGAGGTCCTGGCCCAGGGGGCGGGGGGCGCCAGAGACCCGCGCCCGGAAGTTGCCCAGAATCACTGCCGACAGGGATATCCAGATGAAAGTGAACAGGCTCATGAGCCATATTGAGTAAACGTGGCTGTCCCCTTTGGTCAGGACGAAGGTAAGGATACCATCCCAGCCCTGAAAAATCCCGGCAATAATGAGAACGATGGGAACCACGGAGATGAAGGCCATTGACACAATGGTTGAGAGAGCCAGCCTGGGCCATCGGGACAGGAGCAGCCAGAACAGGAACAGGAAAACCACCGGCGACCAGACCGGGAGTAGCGAGTGGACGTCCAAATCAGAGTTAAGGACCATGGTGGCAGTGAGATCCGGCGCTGGCCGGGTCGGGTCAAAGTCCAGGCCCCACCAGATCTCCCAGTCATCAGAACCGTATATGTCAGGAGGTTGGCCGCTATCATCACGGACGTCGGCCAGATAGTTAAAGGCGCCGCTGGTGCGGTTAAAGACAACAAAGACGGATACCTGATCCAGATGGTTTGCTTCGGCAGCGGAGCGGAGGGGTTCGAGGTTAAGGGAGCGCACCTTTGCGGTTCCCCAATCACTGATGAGCTTGGGCACCAGTAGTTCCAGGCCGTGAACACTATCCTTGTCCCACCACTCATCGACGACCTTGGCGGTACCGTTGCCAAACCCCTTCACTACCTCGATATAGGGGTTGGCCTCCTGTTGCTCCGGCAGGAAGATCAGGGCCCGGTGGCCGTCAATGAAGTCCACAATCAGCTGGACCTCGACCCAGCCCCCCTCGGGGCTGTTAGTGGGGGCGGCTGACACCACCGCGGGGGCAGTGGCCAGGCCTGTAGCTGTCAGGGCACTAAGGGTAAAAAGCGTCGTCAGGGCGAGCACCGGGGCCCAGCGATTAGCAGGATACCTGTCCATGGTTACCTCCGTCGCGCAAGGGATAACAGCACCATTCGACAGAATATGGCTGTATGCCTGCTTCCCATCGTTACCAAAGGTAGCCCCGGTTCTCCCGGTCAAGCTGCTTAAGGAAGCCCTCAAAGTACTGGAGCCTACGGTCTATGGCCCGCCGCGACAGCTCAAAGTTGGCGTTGTTCAGGCAGTAACTCCACCAGCCCTCGCCGCCACCCTGGTCGAACCACTCCAACTCCTGGTCGATGGTGTTGTCCTTACTGACGGCGAAGTGAACTGCCAGCCAGGCCTCCATGGCCCCCAGGTGGTCGATGAGGTCGGCATCCTGAACAAGCCTGGTCTCGACGGTGAAATCCCTATCCAGGGTCCGCTTGTTGTGAAACTCTACGATTTCAGCTACCTGATCCAATGTGTCTCCACTGAGGATGTCGGAGAAACGTTCCCTGACAAGCCTGGCCCCCTGGGCTCCGTGTTCCCCGTCCACCAGGCCCTTGGCTATATCGTGCACGAGGGCGCCGCACCTGAGAACCAGGAGATTGACGGACTCATGGTCCACCTCTGCCGATTGGCGCGCCAATCTCTCGGCAATAAGTGCAACCCTCTCTCCGTGGTGAAACCTATAGCCCGGTTCCCTGATGCCGTCGCTGACAGGCAGCATCATTCTCTGAGCCCTTATGGTGACATCTGCCAGCAGTTTACTTGAGTCGTTTCCGGTGGGCCTTTCTGGGGTGGAACCCTTACGTAGCGGCGGTTTCGGGGTCTTGCCAGTCATTGCTGCGCCTCCTTCCAGGCTGCCAGAAGAGTACTGGCGGCGGAGTTCCAATCCCTGTCCGTTGTGTCGATGATGGTGTGGGGGAGGTGGCTCCTGGCGGCCAACTCAAGCAGGCGCTCCTGGCGCCTGGCGTAGTGGCCAACTATTTCGCTGGCGCTGGAGCCGTAGCGCGCGATGTAGCGCCGCCAGCCTGGGTTGTCCCGGGATGATATGATCCGGTCTTCCATCTCGCCAGCATCGAAGGTGATCAGGAAGAGGGAACACCCCAGGGCTGCCAGGCGCTGGTCGAGATCGCTAACAGCGTTCCATTCAAGAAAATCGTAGTAGGCGGCGTAGGTGAGGTGAAACCTCTCAAGGATGTAGGTGAAGTGGTGCTGAGGCCTGCCTGACCACCCCCGGGCCAGGAGTTGACGGTTGTGCTCTTCGAGGGGGCTAATCAGCCCCCCCAGGTGGGATAGGGCAGCGGCAGCTGTCAGCTGGCCTTGGTTGTATACCGGCTCGAGAACGCGCTGCGTCAGTTCCTCAGATACAACGAAAAGCCCCAAATCCTCGCGCCGGTGAAAGGCGGGGGAGGAGAGAAGGGCCTTGATGATTGATGTCTTCCCTGATCCCGGAACCCCTTCCAGGAGCATCCCGGCACAGCAGCGACTCCAGCGACTCACAAGCTCACCTCTGTCCCTGATGTTCAACACCGGCTGCCCGTTTCCTGCAGGGACTATCCTCCCAAGGTGACATCCTGGCCCTGGTACCACTGGAGGGCTTCGTAGAGATGATCGGGCTTGAAATCGGGCCAGAGGGCATCGATGATATAAAAGTCGGCATAGACGGATTGGGCTGGCAGGAAGCCGCTGAGGCGTCGCCGTCCACCCCACCGGATCACAAGGTCGATCCGGGAGATCCCCTGGGAGGCAAGGCCCTTTGGCAGGCGGGGCTTATCCGCGCCCTTAAACGAGATGAGATGCCGCAGATCCCAGAGCCAACCGTAATTGACCAGGAAGTTCACCTTGATGGAGCCCTTCCCGAAGACGCGCCGCCTCTTGGTGTAGGGGAGGAGCTCCTTTGGGAAGAGGGGGGAGTCGGTGTTGCCCACAACAAGGAGGGCGGCGTCCCTGCTAGCAATGCGCTCGACAGCGTCGATGCAGGCCTTCTGAAAGGCCTTGCGCTGGATCGCTGGGCGCTTGGTGTTGTCCTGGGTAAAGCCGTAGAGAGTCAGTTCCTCGATTCCTAGCTGAAGGCAGAGCTCATAGAGCTGGAAGCCGGGGCCTAAACCATAGTCATAGCCCTCATGCTTCCCCATCCCTTGCCTCTCCGCCCAGCGGCGATTGCCATCGGGAATGACGCCGATGTGCTTCGGCAGGCGCGTGAACTGCTGTTTTAGTAGTTCCAGCTTGTCTAGAGCCAATGCTGTGCTCCCTCCTTGTGATGAGCCCGAAGAGTGTGTCGGTTCCCGCAGGGAAGAAACCGCCTGGGCCCACTCCCAGTTAGTTATTACCTGCTCTCCCACAGTATTCCCCCCTACCGCGGGAATCATAAGCTGGTCGTAGGCAGTAAGTGACCACAGAAGCATAGAGGTGAGAGTGACAGGGGACTGGCCATAGGGCCGGTCCCCTTAAGTAATGTTCTCCCTCAGCGTCTAATAACGTAATATCCTGGGTGAGGATAATTCGGTGGGAACAACCCCCAGGATGGGGCGGTCCAGAATGTACCAACCCTCAAACAAATACACTCCTTGGGAGGTTCGTGTTAGAATCTTTACAACCCCTATATTAGGTTAAGGGATGCCCTGAGTCAAGGTTCGAGCAGGGGCTCTGAGTTAAGGCGGCTGGGAGTGAGGTTGACAACATGCTTGACTATCTTCCCTTTTTGATGCTGGCTGGCTACCTGTTGGGACAGGTTCGACCGCCAAGGGCCGTGGGATCACTGGCTTCATTGGAGAGGGCAGGCCACGAAGATGCAGTTCCAGGTACGACGGCGGGGCTGGCCATCTGGGTGGCGGCGCGGGTGGCAGCGGCGATGCTGTTGGGCCATGCCATCGCCCCCACCTCGATGACCATGGCTGTGGCAGGGCTGGGGGCTGTTGTCGCCGTGTACATGCCCCTTGTCCCGCTTTCGACATCAAAGACGGCCGTGGGTTCTCGCTTTCCCTTGGTGGCGTCGGCGACGTCTTTCGCCATCCTGATGCCGACGGCCTCTGCCGCCGGGCTCCTGGTCTTCGCCGTGGCTTTTTGGTTGACGAGGAAACCCATATCGTCGGCGGTTGGGGCCCTACTTATTGTCCCTCCTGTGGCCTGGCTCATGAACGGCAGCGACATCTTCCTTCTCTTTGGCAGCGGGGTCTTGCTTCTCTTGCTGTACAGGTACCTTGACCGGGTCGAGGTTCAGGTGAGAGCAAGTCTGGGCCTTGCCGTAAGGCCGCCGGTCTTCCGCCGGGTCGCCAGGAGAGCGGCTGTGGTGGTGGGGCTGGCAGCCCTTCTGACCATGGTCTTCCTCGGTCGCTATGTCTACCACGGCTTTGGCCTGCATCCGGAGATATTCAGGCGGGGCGACCCCCAACTAAAGTACATCGCCATTACCTTTGACGACGGGCCTGACCCCAACTACACGCCGGCGATTCTGGACATTCTTAAGGAGAGGAAAGTAGAAGCCACGTTTTTCGTTGTTGGCCGCCATGTTGACCAGTACCCCGATATAGTCCGGCGAATGCTGGAGGAAGGCCACGAGGTTGCGTCTCATACCTATAACCACAGCAGTCTTTTCAGGGCAAACGAGGCCACCGTCATCAGGGAACTGGAACTCACTGAAGCGGCCCTGGATCGGGCGGCAGGGCTTATGCCCAAGCTCTTTCGGCCTCCCCGTGGCCTCTACAGCAGGGAGACCATTGAAGCGGTCCATGAACGCGGTTACACCGTGGCCCTGTGGTCATTGAGCTCCGTTGATTGGCTCGGAACAAGCCCGCAGCGGATAGTGCGGGTGATGGCTGAGAAGACCAAGCCCGGTGACATCCTGCTCTTCCATGACAGTGGCGACTTCATTAGCGCCGAGGGCGGGCACCGCCATAATACGGTTCAGTCCATTGGCCCGCTAATAGACAAGCTGAGAGCCCAGGGCTATGAGTTTGTTACAGTTAGCGATCTGATGGTGCTAACCCTCATTAACCAGGGCGAAGAACAGGAGCGCTAATCTGTGACCATCACTCTCAGCGAGCAGACCGGGATCCGGGCACTGCCAGACTGTCAGGAGGTTGCCGCATTGAGATCAGTCCAGGTCCGACGAGCCAGGGCCGCAGACGCCGGCGCCATGGCGCGGATCTTTGTCAGCTGTTTTGCTGACAGCGTTCGCTACCTCTTCCCTGGTGGGCCGCCGGTTCCAGCGGTCCGCAGGATAATGCTGTTTCTCCGTTGGGCTGAACCAGGATCCTGTCTGGTTGCAGTAACTGGCGGCGACAACGGAGCCCGAGAGAAGGTTGTGGGATACTGCATCGCGCCCCCCAGCATGTTTCGGGTCTGGATGAGGGCCCCTTTCAGTCGCCACATCTGGAGCATCGCGGCCATGTTTGTGACCGGGCGTCTTCACCTCAACGCCAGGCTTGCCCTTCGAACCCTGACTAGCAAGGCTGCCTTCCTGAACAGCTTTCGCGTTGCATCCTACCAGGGCTCAGCCCAGATCCTCTCCCTTGGTGTTGATCCAGACGCGAGAGGGTTGGGAATCGGCAGCGCCCTTGTGGCCGCCGCCCTGAAGTATCTTACCGCCGCAGGCATCAGAGAGGTTAAGCTCGAGGTGCGCCCAGATAACACCCCTGCCAGGAGAATATACTCAAGGCACGGCTTCACTGAAGTGGGAGAGACCGAGGACGATAGGGGCGCCTGGTTAGTGATGGTGAAGGCCCTTAGGCCCGATGAGTCCGACCGGTCAGAAGGGCCAGATGACAGGGATTACTGCCATGGAGACGGCAAAGACCAGGAGGGCTAAGGGAACACCGACCTTGGTGAAGTCAAAGAACCGGTAATTGGCGGCGGCATAGACAAGAACTGAGGCCTGGTGGCCGATGGGGGTGCCAAAGGAGCTGGAAGCGGCGATGGCAATGGCCATCATGTAAGGGTGGGGAGCCACACCCAGACTCGTCGCCAGGGAGATGGCGATGGGCGCCATAAGCACCGCGGCTGCGGCATGGGACATGGTCTGGGTGATGATCATTGTCAACAGGTACAGTCCCGCCATGGTCATAATCGGGCCGTAGTCCCCTACAAGAGCCACCATCTGGTTGGCAAGGAAGGTCGCCGTGCCTGTTGTTTGCATGGCGGTGCCCATGGGCAGCATCGCTCCAATGAGGACAACCGCTCGCCACTCGATGGCGCCGTAGGCTTCATTTACATCTATGCAGCCGAGGAGAACTGCCAAAACCGCTCCTACCATTGCGGCGACAGAGATGTGCAGCAGGCCGGAGGCAGCCATTATAATGGTTAACAGCATGATACCGACGGCCAGGACGGCCTTGTCTGTGCGATGCACCGGCTTGTCGACGGGCTCCAGGAGCAGGAACTCGTTGGTCTGGCGCATTGCGTCCATGTGTTCTCTTGTCCCCTGCAACAGCAGGACATCTCCGAATTCCAGACGGACATCGCCCAGCTTTTTCGCCAATGTCACTTCATGCCGGCGGATTGCAATTACGTTAAGACCGTACCGGTGCCTGAAGTCCAGCTCCTTAATGGTGTGCCCGACAATGGCGGACCTGGGGGCGATGGTGGCCTCGGCGACCTCCAGAAGGCTGGGACTAACCCCCGCATTCTCTGCATCAGCCAGGATCTTCAGACCCCTGGCAGCCATGATCTCAAGCAGGTCCTCCACAGACCCCTCAACCATCAGGATATCATCGGCCTGAAGCTGGGTCTCCCCCAGGGCCGGGAACCTTTCTCCATCTCGCAGTACCGCCAGCACCGTTACCCCGAATTCGGCACCGACATTGCTGTCCCGGAGGGTCAAGCCAGCAAGGGGTGAATTCGGTGGGACCAGAACCTCACTGACGTACTGGCGGACACCGTAGTTGTCGGCCAGATCATCACGGCTTTCGCCCTCCGGGAGCAGGCGCCATCCAAGGGTTGCCAGAAAGGCCAGACCCACCGCAAGGGCAGCCAGACCCGTGGGAAGATAACTGAACATAGAGAAGGGTTGGTAGCCGTTATCGATGAGGATCATGCTCACCAAGATGTTGGGCGGTGTTCCGATCAAAGTGGTGAGACCTCCGAGGAGTGATGAGAAGGCCAGCGGTATCAGAAGTTTGGTGGGGGCAATGCCCCGTCGCTTGGCTAGCCCCATGACCGCGGGCATGAGGATTGCCACCGCCGCTATATTGTTCATGAAGGCCGACATGATACCGACGGCCAGCATGATTGTGATAAGCAGACGAACCTGGCTCTTGCCTGCTAACTGAAGGATGATCTGGCCAAGCCAGGCCGCCACCCCGGTGCGGACCATGGCGGCACTGAGGACAAACATGCCGATAACGGTGATCACGGCGGGATTGGAGAAGCCCTCAAAGGCCTGTTTAAAGTCGATCAGGCCAAGCACAGTGAGGAGAATCAACACCACCAGAGCAGTGATGTCAACCCTGAGCCACTCCCCGGCAAAAAGGATTAAGGCGAGAGCAAGGATTGAAAGAACGAGAAGTATCTCCACTGTCTGGTGTCCCCCTTCCAATGGTCGTTATGCTGTGGCAGGTTTGAACTGCTCCTCATTGGATGGTGGACAGGCCCCCGTTTTCGTGAGGGGACCTGCCGTGAGTTATCACTCAGGCTGGCGATCTGGCTGGTCCTGTGATTGGCCACGTGACTGGTCCCGTGATGCCCTGTAGCTCTCAAGGGCCGCCCAGAGGACCTGCTGGGGGGTACCCCTGGTTCCAGCGCCGCCGGTGCCGAACTGAACCAGGGCCTGGGCCTCGTCAGGAGGGACAAAGCGCCGTTCTGCCACTTCGGCGTTGGGGCGGAAGGGCTTCACCTCGCTGGTATGGGCCTGGAATACAGCCACAATACCCGCAAAACCGGGCTTGCCTGTGTCCTGGTCTCGGCTTCCGTCCCTATCACTATCCCCGTTCCTGTCCCTGGCCTTGTCCTCGACGGGGCTTGCGGGCATGATCTCCTCATAGCCAAAGATCAGGGGGTCGCTAATTGCCACTGCTGCTTCCTCCATGACTTCTCGGTGGGCGGCCTCAAGGGCGGTTTCGCCTTTCTCAATCCTTCCTCCAGGAACACCCCAACCGCGGCCCGGCTTGAGGTCGCGTATAAGGAGCAGGCGCCCCTGCTTGTCGAAGCAGTAGACCATCACAGCCTGGGCAGGGCGTGGGCCGGCAGGTCTTTCAGGGCTCTCAGGACCTTCGGGTCCTTGGGCGCGCCCTGCACCTGGCTTTACCGCTTCAAATGTGTGTATCACCCTGAGGTCAGGCACAGGCCTGGCTCCTTCTCATTTAAGCATTCCTCTGTAGACGTTAGACTCTCTGTTCAGGACTTGGTGCTGATGTTCACCCCGTCCAGCAGGACATAGGGGAGCTTGGCAATGCCAGTGCCGAAGATCTCGGTCCAGCTTGTTTCCCGGCTGAGCCCCAGCAGCTTATCTCTGAGGGCCTTGAAGGCGTTGACCGAGAACATGCAGTCCTTGACGCGCCCGACCTTCATTCCCTTCTCAACCTTGAAGCCCAGGGCGATATTGCCGCTGACCTCGCCGGCGTAGGGGTTTCCAGCCCAGGCGCCCATCAGGGAGTCGATAATAAGACCCTGGTCAATACTTGCCATCAGTTCGGCGTAGGGCTTGTTGCCGGGAAGCAGCATCATGTTGGAGCCGGTGGGCGATGGGGCGCTGGTACCGCGGCGCAAGCCGTTTCCGGTGGGTTCCATATTCAGGGCCGCCGCTGAGCGCAGGTCGTGGATGAAGCTGGTCAGCTGGCCTTCCTTGATAATCTCTGTCCGCTGGCCGGGTACCCCCTCGCTGTCTATGACAATACTGCCGGGACCAAGGTCCTCAATGCCACTGTCAACAAGGGTGACAGCGGGACTGAAGAGATCCTCGCCCAGCTTGTCGGCCCAGGGGGACATCCCCTTCTCGACGGCGCGGCCGTTGACACAGGCTATGACCGGGGCGATGAGATCGCCAACAGCCATTGGGGTTAGCAGCACCGGATAGGTGCCCTGCTTCATGTCGACATTCTCCTGGCCAATACGGAGGTCCTCCAGGACTTCGTCCACCTTATCCTCGAAGCTGACCTCGTTGAGGTGGGTGGAGCCGTCGACAGCATAGACCTGGAGCATGTTCTGGCCTTCGATAATGATGGCCCCGAAGTAGCCGCTGTAGGTGGTCTTGGAGTAGGCGCCCTCCCGGCCCTCGGAGTTCATGACCCGCACCTGGGAAACGTCCCGTTCCAGGCTGGCGAAACCGTTGGCCTCGGGGAACTCAGCGTTGATGCTATCAATGAGGCCCTGGCCAGTCTCGACAATGGCCTCCACCTTCAATTCCTCGACGGCCTTATCAAAGACATCGGGTGAGGGCAGATCCGCCTTACCCTCTGGGAAGTCAAAGCTGTAGTCGCCGCCGAACTGGGCCACTGCGATGGCGTTATCGATCAGGTCCTGGTAGTCGTCGGCCTTGGTAGTTGTGGCGTAGCCAACCCTGCCGTCCTTCACGACGCGGAGGCAGATGAGCTGCTCACCCTTGGTCTGCAGGGAATTCAGCTTCGAGTTCTGGAAGGTCACCGGGGTGGTGGTGTTTTGACGGTAGTAGACCTCAGCCTTCTCGCACTGCTTCAGGGCTGCCTTGATGATATTCTCCATTATCCCTCGCCCCCTATAACTACCTTCTGGATCCTCAGGTGTGGCGCCCATTCGCTGGTGGGTAGGGGCCCTTGCTGGCCCTTGCCGCAGCCCCCTGCCGCCTCAAAGGCTGTAAAGTCCTTGCCGATCATGTCGATGTTCTTAAGGGTGGTAAAGACGTTGCCTGTCAGGTTCACGTCTCGCACCAACTCCGCCAGCTCACCGTCGCGGATCATGTAGGCCTTGCCAGCAGAGAAGGTGAACATCTCGCCGTTGGTCTGGCCGCCGTAGGAGTCGAGGACATAGAGGCCTAGCTTGATGTCTTTAATCATGTCCGCAAAGGTGGCCTCGCCAGGGGCGATGCAGGTGTTGCGCATCCGGCAGATGGGAGCGAACCGGTAGTTGAGGGCCCGGGCGTTTCCCGTGACCTCCTCGCCCATCTTGCCCGCGGTCTCGCGGGAATGGAGGCGGCCCACAAGGATGCCGTCCCTGATCAGGTCGGTCCTTTCGGTCGCTACACCCTCGTCGTCATACTTCAGGTAGCCCCGGGCCCCTCTGTCAAGGCCGGAGTCATAGATGGTCAGGTGGTCGCCGCCGAACCGGGTGCCCAGGGTCATGACCTCCTGCAGTTGTTTGTTCTCGTAGACGTTATCGCCCTCGCTGAGGTGGCCGAAGGCCTCGTGGGCGAAGATCCCCGCCAACTTGGGGTCGACGACGACGGTGTATTCGCCGCCCTTGACCACGGGGGCGCTGAGGAGATCCACCGCCTCCTGGCAGGCCTCCTCAACCTTGGACTCCAGGCCCAGGGCTACCGCGAAGTCATCGGAGCTGCCGAAACTGGTCCGCCCAGTCTGGGTAAGTCCGTCCCTGGTGGCCACCGCCGAGATGCTGCCCGACAGGTCGAGCTTCTCCTGGACGATGTAGGTGCCCTCGGAGTTGGCGAAGTGGATTGTGCTGAACTTGTCGGTGTAGAATATGGAAGATGTTGTGATGGGGCCGCCGTAGGCCAGGATGGCCTTGTTGTACTCTTCAAAGATGGCCTTTTTCTCTTCTAGGGCGTACTGGCGCGGGTCCGTCTTCAGCGCCAGACGGACCTCGTCTCTGACGACGGGTGCCGGGGCCAGCGTGCTCTTCTCTTTCCTGGTCTCGCCGATAATCCGGGCCTGGGTTATGGCCTGTTGGACCTTTGCCTCCAGGTCCTCCAGCTTGTTAAAGGACACGAAGCCCCAGCCGCCGCCCACAAGGGCGCGGATGTTGCCGCCGTAGTCGGTGGACTGGCTGAGGTCATCCAGGGCTGGGCCGCGGAAGACCAGGCGGGTGCTGTGGCTCTCCTCAACCCTGATCTCCAGGTAGTCAGCGTTCTTGTTCTTGACAGTCTCACGCAGTAAAGTCTCCAGGTGTCATCACTCCCTATTAAGTATTTACTTCCTAATAGGGCTTGGACACGGAGGGTTGAATTCCTTCAGGGCCAGGGGAAATTCCAATAGATAGTTTAAGAATGTTCGGGGCAGAATAGCAGAACTCAAGGTAGCGAGGATTAAACTTAACGTCAGCATCAAAGTTACAGGGTCAAAGGGGGCTCTGCTCTTACCTCCAGTCTTGGTTGGGTGGGAGTTTGTCAGCGTAGGATCAGGGGGACTACCCTCTTGCGTGAGAGGTGGATCCGCCCGGCCAGTCGCTCAAAGAGCCTCTTTGCCTTGAAATCGTCGGTCTGGAGGGCGAAGGTATAGAGGTCAGCCTCCAGGGCGTCCAGGTCTGCCGCCAGCTTTTTACGCTGGTTGGGTGGGTAGACGCCCCCCTTATCGTCTCTGAGGTCGACGTAGAGCTCGTCGTAGCCGCCGACCTGGGCCAGCATGACGCTGTTGAAGTCGTTTACCCCTTGTTGCTTCAAGGCCTCCTTCAGCCAGTCTTCATCATGTCCCAGGTGCTCAAGGGTGTCGTTCATCACCTGGCCGTTCTGAATGACAACTGAGGGCATTACCTGGCTGGCAACGGCGATGCCGAGGGTTCGGGGGGTTACCGGCTCCGCGTCGGCCTTTTTCAGGACGCTGAGCTCTCCGTTCTGTTCCAGAATGGCGACCTCAACATCGGCCAGGTTGAACGCGTCATTCTGTCGGAGCTGCATCAACAGGTCGGCCAGGGAATAGCGAGCGGTACCCATGTTCTTCTCCTGGATCTTGCCGTCTTTGATTAGGATGGTGGGTTCACCGTTGAGAAGTTTCTCAATGTATGTGCCTTTCAGGGTGAGCCAGCCGAAGAAGACAGCAGCAAAGGCCCAGGTAGCCAGGGCCACGAGGCCGACAGGGGGTTCAACTCCAATGTCAACCGACATGGTGGCGGCAATTGAGCCGATTGTAATCCCAACAATGTAGTCGAAGAGGGTAAACTGGGCGACCTGCTTCTTCCCCATGACATGCGATAGCAAGAACAGGGCCAAGAAGCCTACTATCGAACGAATTGCGGCAACATACAGCAAGCCTACTCACTCTCCTCCAAGGACTCAGTATTGTCTTGTCGAAACGGGATTGTCTTGTCTATAACAGCATTATCGGGCCTCAACAGGGCATTCTAGGCAGCAGTGTTCCTTGGGTCTCAATATTATCTTGTCCTAATAGGGCATTCTAATGATGATTCTTAGCCGAGGTGATAATGAGTGACGGTTGATCTTCAACTGCACAGGGCAGTCATAACCAGCCGCAGTGCCGCCGCAAGGCTAATGCAGCTGGCGGCTACCGCTCCGGATGAGAAGGCCGCCAGGGTTTTGGAGAAAGAAGCCAGGGCGCTGAGGGAAATAGCCAAGGATATTGAGGGGCGGCTGGAAGAGGTGCTGGCGGAGGAGCCGTCCTATCCACTGAGGGGGGAGAAGTAGGTGTTTCAGAGCGGACACTTCAAATACTGGACCGTGACAATCCTCTTTCTACTCTTCGTTGGCGGCTCTATCTACTCCCATACCCTGGGAAGCCCCTTCCGGAAGCCGCTTGGGGTGGATGTTGACCGGATGCAGGTGCTCCTGGCCAATGTCGCCACTGATGTCAAGGAAGAGGATTGGGAGACCGCCTTTGCCACCGCCAGCGAGGCCTTCACCTGGTTTGAAAAGGTCAGGCCCAGGTTGGCCCTGATCGCGGACAAACACGAGATAGACGAATTCGAACGCGACCTACACGAGCTGATCGCGGCCGTTGAGATCAAGAAAGATGACGCCTTTTTCATGGTTGCCGGGCTCAAATCCCAGTGGCGTCAGCTGGCGGGTCCGTAAGGCTCAAGCCCTGCCCATAATTAGATAGGCCAGGAGTGCCAGCCCAGCAGCAGCGCTGGCAGCGAGGTACATCGCTCCAAAGCCAGCGACCACGGCGATAGCGCCCCCAAGGACGGAACCAATGCCAATACCCAGGTCAAAGAAGGAGAAGAAGGTACCGTTGGCTGCGCCTCGCCGGCGAGGCGCCACGTCCCGGACCGCCATGGCCTGAAGGGCGGGTTGAACCAGACCGAAGCCGGCCCCGTAGAGCCCTCCGGCGGCCAGTAGTGCAGGCAAGGCCGTTGCCTGGGAGAGGACAACAAGAGAGATGGCGGTGACGATTGTTCCGGGTATGACAACGATGTCATACCCTCTTCTGTCGGCGATGGTGCCGGCAAAGGGCCTCGTCAGGGCAAGCACTATGGCGTAGACCGCGAAGAATGGCCCGGCGTTCTCAATCCCCAACTCCCTTGTGAACAGAACGATAAAGGATACGATGGCACCGTAGGTGGCGGCCATAAAGAATACCACCAGGGAGGGACGGAGGGCGGTAACCTCCACCAAGGCATGAAGGCCGCTGTGTTTGGCCACATCAGTTGCGGCAGCGGCGGCGCCGGTGCCGACCTTTGAGAGGGCGGGGTATTCGATGAGGTTGGCGATAAGCATCACTACCAGCATCAGGGCGGCCCCAACGGTGAAGAGGACACTAAAGCCGAACTCATTCATGAGGAAGATACCGGCGGCGGGGGCTACCGCCATGGCCACCGTTCCTGTCAGGGCATAGAAACCCATGCCTTCGCCCAGGCGTTCTCGGGGTACCAGATCGGTGGCGATGGTTCCCGCCGCGGTGCTTGAGAGACCCCATCCGATGCCGTGGATGAAGCGGACCGCCAGCAGCAGGAGGACTGACGGCACGATGGCGTATCCCAGCACAGAGCCGAAGAAGATGAGGAGGCCGGCGATGTAGACGACCTTGCGTCCGTAGGTGTCGAGGCCCCGACCGGCGAAGGGGCGCATCAGCACCGCCGAGACGGTGAAGATGGCAATCACCAGTCCGGCGGCGGTCTCCTTGCCGCCCAGGGAGGTCGCCAGTGCCGGCAGAGTTGGCATCAGCATCTGGAAGGAGAGGAAGGTCACAAGATTGGCGGCGACAATCAGGAGAAAGTTCCTGGTCCACAGGGGCGCCGGCAGGTTCGTTGTTGGTTCGGTATTCTTCACTGGAGCTCTCCTACCTTCACGTTGCCTAGCAGGGCATTGGCGTGCACCTGGAGGCTGCCGCCAAGGACCATTATGACGTCGGCGGAGTTGTGGTCTGAGACGGTTTCCAGGTGGTAGCGGTTTTCCTCGCTGAGGAGCACCTCGGTAAACCACGTTAGCAGGGTGAAGACAACATAGTGGTAGCCATAGTCCAATTCCAACTGGGCCAGCCAGTCGGAGAGCGACTGTCCGTCACGTCTGAAGTCGTCTTCATATCTCTCAAGGCCCTTCTCCAGGGCTACCTCCCGCTCTTCCATTAGCTGATCCTGGAACTCATCGGCTGAAGCCCTGTCCCACCCCTCAAGGGCGTCCACAATCCGGTCATTTATGAAATCCTCCATGTGGAGGAAGAAACAGATGTTCTGCACCAGGGCTTCCGCATAGGTTTCGTCATCACCGGCCCGCTGCCGCTTGCCTTCAAGCATTTGAGACACCCTTGGTCCGCAGGTCTCTATGGAGATGCCCAGTTCTTGGGCCATGCTGGCCTGAACCTGTTGCAAGATGCCGCCGATTATGTGTGTGACATGTTCATCTGACACTGATAGATACCTCCAGGGTTCATTCATTGTTCTGTCCCTTTATTCTTCCTTCAGGACTCGAGTTCCTACCAAACGGCCTGGGGCTGCGCTGCTGGTGTCGAAACCTGTCGGCGGGGAGGGGTACCCACTTTTTTCCCTACACAACGCATCTAGATATGTAGATATCTAAATGTATTGATATGGATGCTTCAAAGTATATGTAGATATCTTGATATGTACATACCTTTTGGAATGGCGGAAGGGTGGCTCCCTGGCGCGTCGCCATATTACGACATAGTATGTTGCCAACCAGGATGAGGGTTATTCCCCTGGATGTGGTTGGCCATGTCGCAGCGCGACAAGGAATCGCACCGCCGTTCTAAGAATACTCACAAGTAATGAAGGGAAAGCCGTCTGTTCTGGGAGGGGTACATGTGGGTGTAAAGTTTTTGCACGCTGCCGACCTGCATCTGGGCTGCAGTTTCAAGTCGTCGCGGTTCCCAGCGGGGACTGCCAGGAAGCGGCGGGCCGAGCTAATGAAATCACTGGGCCGGGTAGTGGCCCTTGCCGCTGAACACCGGGTTAACTTTATTATGCTCAGCGGTGATGTCTTTGAGTACCGCTATTTAACGAGGACCGGCCTGAACACCATTCTGGCTGACCTGGAGAGGGCGGAGGTGCCGGTCTTTATTGCCCCTGGAAATCACGACCCTGCCCTTGAGGACTCCTTCTACCGTACCGTGACCTGGCCCGAGAACGTCCGCCTCTTCGTCGAAGAGCACTGGCAGCAGGAGCGCCTTGATCTGGACATCCCTGTTACCATTCACGGCCTTGGTTGGAACCGCTGGGAGATCAAGCAGAACCTGCTATCGAGCCTCAGGGTTGGAGTTGATGCCAATGAAGGGCAGGACGGCCGTGACGGGCAGAATGACCAGAACGGCCAGAGTGACCAGAATGACCAGAATGACCAGAAGGAAGCCCACATTGTCATGGTTCATGGAGACACCCTGAACCTGGGTGGGGGTACCCCCTACCTGCCGCTTCCTGAGGAGGACATGGAGTCCTGCGGCGCCCACTACCTGGCCTTGGGCCACTTTCATGGCCACAGCGCAAGGCGTCTGACCAATGGCGCGTTGGCTGTCTATTCCGGCAGTCCCGAGCCCCTTGATTTCGGTGATGAAGGTGAACACGGCGTTGTCATTGGCTTCATTGAGGGGGGTAGGGCCACAGTGGACCTGGACTACCAGTTCATACCCATCGCCACTCGCAGTTTTCTTCGGGTTGATCTGAAGGTTCCCGCCGTTATTGAGCAGACAGACCTGGCGGAAAGGGTACGGGCTGCCGCCGCGAACTCCGGCAGTCCCGATGATATCTTCACTCTTCGCCTAACGGGTCTGAGAGATCCTGAGACCCCCATCGATGTGGCGGCCCTCAGGGCCGAGGTGTCGGAGGGTTTCTTTCATATTGAGATTGAGGACAAGACCCTGCCATCCTACGACCTGGACAGCCTGAAGGAGCAGGGCAATAAGGCGGTGCGGCTCTTCATCGAGGCCATGGAGGGCAGAATAGCCAGGGCGCCAGAGGGCTCCGGCGAAAGGGAAGCGGCAGAATGGGCCCTCTATTTGGGCCTCGATGCCCTTACTCGTCAGAAGGTGGAGGTGGGACTATGAGACTGAAGAAGCTTCATCTCAGGGGTTTTGGCAGGTTTAGCGGCCTGCGGTCCGGAGCCACCTTCGAGCTGGAAGGGGGCCTTACTGTTTTCCATGGTGACAACGAGGCGGGCAAGTCCACCCTTCATCGGTTTATCGACGGTATGCTTTTTGGATTCAAGAAGCCTGGCAGGAGCGTCCGCCTGCCTGAACCGGAGCAGGACAGATTCAGGCCCTGGGGGGGCGGGCCCTACGGTGGATACCTGGTTTATGAGCACGAGGGCAGGGAGTACAGGGTTGAGCGGAGTTTTGACCTGGATACTGACACCACAGAGATATACGATGACAGGACTGGCAAGGAGATAACGGCGGAGTTTAATCAGGACAGGACTCGGGAGTATGACTTCGCCCACCGTCACCTGGGGCTCAACAAGGTAGCCTACCGGAATACCGTCAGCATTGCCCAGCTGGGCGCCAAGAGCGGTGATGAGTTGGTGGACGAGGTAAAGACAAAGCTCGCCAATCTATCGGGTTCGGGCGGTGAGGACGTCTCAGTGGATGCAGCCCTGAAGGTTCTGAGGGATCATTACGGCCGTATTGGCGTCAGGGAGAGGGCCGAAGGCACCACCTATGGGCAGGCGGCGGCTGAGGTCGCGGCCCTGGAGGAGGAGCTTGCTGAGGTCGAGGAAGCCCTCGCCCAGGCTCGGGAGCTGCAGCGGCAGTCGGCCCAGCTTGATGAGGAGTTGGCCCTGGCGCAGGACTCCCTTCAGGCCTCTCAGATGGAGCTGGATAGGTGTAAGTGGGCTTCCCTTGAGAGTCGTCTCCGCCGGGCGGCTGAGTACAGGGACAGGCTCCAGGGGCTTCAAGACCGGATTGAGGAGGTTAAGAATTACTCCAACTTCCCCACTGAAAGCCGGGATCAGCTGGAGAACCTTGGGGCCCGGGTCGCCCAGCTGAAGGAATCCCGGCCCCAGCTCGAGGCCAGGATCGCCGCCCTGAGGCAGGAAGAGGAGGCCCTTAACCAACGGGTTGGCATGTCGGTCTACAGCAGCCTTGCCGCCGATGACATCGAGAGCCTTGAGGTGCAAAGGGATCGCTTGACTGCCGCAGTTAACCAGTACGAGGAATTGCGCGCCGATGAAGCCCGGCTGGAAGTGGCCCTGGATACTGATGGCGACCCTGGGAGGGCGCGACGGTGGCAGGAATTCACCTCCGCCGGTGCCATGGGGAGGGCGGAGAGCCTGTATCAACGGCTGACATCCCTTGAAGCGGGGAGCCAGGCAGGGCGCCTGGAGGATCTAGGGGCTGATGCGGCAGGAGTTGAAGGGACCCAGAAGGCGGCCAAACTTGGCCTTATCGCAGGCCTGTTAATGGCGGGAGCGGGGGTTGCCGACCACCTCTGGGGCTTCGTCTCCAAGGGTTTCCTGGTAGGTGTCTTGGGGCTAACCGGAGGCATGGCCGCTGGTGGCTGGATGGCCTATACTCTGATGGTCAGCGGCCTGATTGTCGCCCTGGTGTCCGGGGCCATCAGGTTTGGCGGGGCGAGCCGGTCGCGGGCCCTACGCCGGCGTGTCCAGGGACTCCAGGATCAGGAGTCCGCACGCCTTCAAGAGATGGAGCAGGTGACAGCCGAGTTAGGGCGGTTCTTCAAGCTTGCCGGTGTGGAGGACATGGTTGGCCTCCGTCAATGGGCAAGTGACCACCAGCAGGACGATGCCACCCAGCGAGACCGCCGTGAGGCCTATGACAGGTGCCGCCAGCGCATCGCCATGGTAGTTCAGCAGTATGACCGGGCGCGCCAGTTTGTGGCCTCCGCCCTTTCTACCGTTGAGCGCGAGGCAGAGGTTAGCTGGGATGAAGACAGCCCTGGACTACCACCCAACCTGGGGGTGGTCCTTGAGGAGATACAGGCCGCCTACCGGAGCTGGCGTCATTCCAGCCGGAGGCTTGACGAAGCCAGGGAGCGACTGGTAGATGAAGAGGCGCGGCTCGACGCCATTGATAAGGAGATAAGTCGCCTCAACCAGCAGCGCCTGGAGATTGCCACCACTGCGGGAGCCCTTATCCCAGGGCGAGACGAGCGGGTGGGAGAGTCCGGAGAGTCCGGAGCGACCGGAGCGAACCTGGGGGACGCCCACCTTGAGGAGGCCATCGCGGGCTTTCGACGGGGCTGCGAGGCCAGGGCCAGGTACGATCGGCTTACCGCTGAGGCGACCTCAGTGGAGGCCCTGCTCTCACAGGTCCTCAACGAGTTGTCCTACGACGATTTGACGGCACGGGTGTCCCGCCTCCGGACCCAGTTTGAGGGTGAAGAGCCGTTAAACGCCGGAGAGGGGGAGACCCAGGAGGCAGATAACAGACTGAAGCTGGCGGTTGAGCGGGAGCGGCGCCTGGCAGAGGAGAAGGCCCGGGTTGACGGCCAGTTAGAGTCGCTTGAGGGCCTGCGCCCAATGGCCGAAATAGAGGAGGAGCTTGCCCTGGCCCGTCATCGCAAGGAACACCTGGAGATAACCCGCGCTGCCCTGGCCCTAGCGGCGGAAGTAATTGATGAGGTTGCTGCGGATATCCATCGAGACTTCGCGCCCAGGCTTAATATTGAGGTTGGGGAGTTAGTAAAGGGCTTCACTGGTGGGAAATATGGGGATGTGAAGATTACTGAGGATCTTGATGTAATGGTGGAGGACCCTGAGTCTGGCGGCCTGGTGCCGCTGGAGGGCCTGAGCGGGGGTACCATCGATCAGGTTTACATCGCCCTGCGCCTGGCCATTGCCAGGCTTGTTGTCGGTCATTCCGACTTTCCCGTCTTTCTGGATGACAGTTTCGTCCAGTGTGATGAGGGGCGGCTTGAGAACTGCCTGGCGGCCATTGCTGAGATGGCCAGAGAGCAACAGGTTATCCTCTTCACTTGTCATGACCGGGAGGTTCAGGTCCTAGATAGGTTGGGACTGGAGTATCAATTAATAGAGCTGGCGTGAATCAGCGTCAGCAGTCTAACCCCCCCACATGGAGGGGATCGGGAGGAATGATAGGCGAGTGAACCCTCTCATTGCCATTGCCGCCCTTGGAATCCTTACTGCCCTGTCTCTTCTCTATGCTCTGCTTGAGCCCTTTCTCCTGGATATCCGGGAACACGAGATTGTCAGCAGCCAGGTGCCTGACGCCTGCGACGGCTTGACCATAGCCCTTGTGGCGGACATCCACTACGGGCCCTTCTTCACACGGCAAAGGGTAAGGCGCTTGGTCGAGAGGGTTAATGGGTTGTCGCCGGATATCATTCTTCTTGGTGGAGATTACTCCTTTCGGAATAGCAGGTATATCGAGCCCCTCTTTGCTGAGTTGAGCAGTCTCAGGGCCGCCAAGGGGGTCTTTGGCGTCCTGGGTAACCATGACTACTGGCTCGGCTCTGGCCAGATCCAGGCGGGAATGGACCTGGCCGGTATCAAGGTCTTGGAGAATGAGGCGGTGTGGATCGACTGCTCTTCCGCCGTCTCCAGGGCCGCTGTCCGTGGCGGCGACAGTGGCGGTGACGGGGGCGTTGACGGGGGCGGTAAGGGGGGGCGTATCCGCCTTGGTGGCGTTGCAGATGTAAACGAGGGTTCCCCTAATCTCACGCCAATCTTTGAAGACGGCGCTGCCCACTGCAGTGGCACTAGCCATCGACGTGGCGCCAGCCATCGCAGTGGTGCCGAGCGGGGCGGGGGCCCCAGCACCTATGGAGCCACAGACAACAACTATGTGATCCTGCTTACCCACAATCCTGATCTAGCCGAAAGGGTGAACCTGGCCGGGATTGACCTGATGCTGGCGGGCCATACCCACGGTGGCCAGATCACCGTCTTCGGGCTCTGGGCCCCCTTTACGTCATCGAGGTACGGTCAGAAGTACAGGGGTGGTGTCACCGAAACCGATCACACCACCGTCATTGTCACCCGCGGTGTGGGGACGGTGAGGCTGCCGATGCGCTTCTTCGCCAGGCCGGAGATCACGATAGTAAAGCTCACCGCCCCCTCCAGTTAGTCCCCCCCAAAGGCCATTGCAAGCGGCCTAGCACGCCTAGCACTCTTCAGCAATCTCGCGCATGACTCTTACAACCCGGGCTACTTCCTCTGCAGTATTATAGGGCGCCAGTCCCATTCGCAGCAGTCCGCCAGTCCTATCCAGGCCGAGTTTTTGTACCAGGGTCGTGGCATAGAAGTCGCCAGCCCAGGTAAAGATGGCTTGCTCTGCAAGGGACTTGGCAATGCTGCCTGCGGTTCGGCCCTCCAGGGTAAAGGAGATGGTCGGTGTGCGAGGATGGCCAGTGGGTGGCCCATAGGCCTTGAGCCCGTGGATATCCCTGAGGCCTTCCAGAAGGGTGGCTGCCAGCGCCTGTTCGTGTTCGTCGATGGCCTCCATCCCAGCAAGGATTGCCCTGCGTCGGTTTCCTTCTGCCTGTTTCTGATCTCCCTCTGCCTGTCGGTGATCTCCCTCAGCCTTGCGCCAGCTGCGCCCGATGTCAGCGATGAACTCCACCGCCTCGACCAAGCCGGCAATCCCCTCGAAGTTAAGGGTTCCTGTCTCCATCCGCCAGGGAACCTCGTCGCTCTGAGGTATGAGCTTAAAGGTGTGGAGTTTTTCAAAGGCCTCGTAGCGTCCGTACAGAACGCCAACATGGGGCCCGAAGAACTTGTAGGCGGAACAGAGGAGGAAGTCACAGCCTAGGTCCTTAACGTCTACAGCCCTGTGGGGAACAAGGTGGACCCCGTCGACGATACAGTATGCCCCAACCTCTCGGGCCCAGCTGGCAATGTGCTTAACATCGCTGATTGTGCCAGTGGCGTTGGAGGCGCCGCTGACGGCGACAATCTTGGTCTGCTGGGTTATCTTTGACTTGAGGTCATCCATGTCAAGGGTCAGGGTCTCGGGGTTAACAAGGGCTGAGTGCACCGTGAAACCAAGATCCTCAAGGGCCAGCCAGGGACCGCGGTTGCCTTCGTGATCGAGATCAGTTATTACGATTTCGTCCCCCGGCTTCAACTGCTTTGCCAGGGCGCGTGAGAGGGAGAAGTTAAGGGTCGTCATGTTCTGCCCAAAGGCAATCTCCTCCGGTCTGCAGCCAAGCATGTCGGCCATGGCCTCTCGTCCTGCGTCCAGCGCCTTGTCGGTTGCCAGACTTGTGAGGAAGGGGCCGTGGAGGTTTGCGTTCTCGAAAAACAGGTACTTCTCGATCCGCTCCACGACACGGCGAGGAACCTGGGTTCCGCCGGGCCCATCAAGGAATATCGCCTTGTGGCCATTGACCTCCAGGTCCAGGGCGGGGAACTGCTGGCGGCAGAGAGAAAGGTCATAGGGTTTTCTGGTCATCACACGCACCTCCCGGTTTGTGATAGGCCGTTTGTTTGTGGCCTGTCCGGTGGTCAGCTACGGCCTCTTTGTGTCGGAATTCGTCGTCGAGAGAGGGGTACCTTCTTTTTCAACCGCACAAGGCATCTACATATGTAGATATCTAAATGTATTGATATGGTTTGCTCCAAGCATATGTAGATATCTTGATATGTAGATGCGTCTCGTTTAGTGAAAGGGTACCTCCCTGACCTCTCGCCATGTTTCGACACTTGGCAGGTTTTAAGAACCGCTGGCACCCCTCTATGGCACCTCTCTTGTGGTGTCAGACAGTATCAAACCCCAGAAGATGTAGAAATTACTACGAAGAGCTTGACAGGTATTAGGAGAAGCCCTTTACATTTGGGATACACTAAAATGGCCGCATCCAATAAGCCGCACATTGCATACTGACTGTACATTGCATACTGACTGTACATTGCATACTGACTGTACATTGCACACTGACTGTACATTGCACACTGACTGTACATTGCACACTGACTGTACATTGCACACTGACTGCGTGCTGCATGCTGACTGCATGCGGCATACTGACGCAGGGTCACATCAAGGAGGGCGATCGGTGAAGATCTCGGACAGAATTCTTCTGGGGGCTGTAGCAGGGCTGGGGGGGTAACCTGGCCAAGCTGAGTATTGATGAGATTTCCAATCGGCTTAATTTTTCTGAACTGGGTGGCCCCACCAGGGCTGCCGGCATGCTCGTCCCTGCCCATAAGGTTGCCGAGCCGGGGGGAAAGGCGGTTGGTTGGCTCGCCGACGCCCTGATCGCGGGCCTAGCAGGGGTTGGCCTGACCTATCTTCTGTCCATTACAGGCAAGAAACATGCCATCGTTAAGGGGGCGCTGACGGGCGAGGCCATGTGGACCACGATGTATGGGGTGTTGGGGACTGTTGGTGCCACTACCATTAATCCGATTTCACCCAAGACCGTGCTAACCAACTTTCTGTCCCACTCGGCCTACGGGGCCCTGGGGGCGGCGTTAGTCGCCCACCTGGGGGATCCCGGTCTCTTTGATGGCAGCATTCCTCTCTGTCAAAGTCCCATCGGGCCCGGCAAGAGCGAAAGCAGGAGCGGCGGCGGCGCCTCTTCCTCCAGCGGGCAGGGCAGAAAGGTTTCCGGGCGCCTCTCTCAGGATATGAACAGCACCTGGTGAGACTGCAGGATAATCCCTCCCCACCACTGAACTATCTAGGGTGAGCCAGGGCGGCCGGGTTCGCCCTGGAGAAGGGAGGGGTTTCATTTTGGATCCGAATCTGAGAGACTGTATTACTCTGGCCATCAAGGGAAGCAAGGCTGACTTCACCGACATTCGACTGGAGTTCATTGAGACCACCAGCGTTGCCTACCGCGGTGACAAGCTGGAAGACTACCTGACAGGCCGCGATGTTGGCGGTATTGTCCGCGCTCTGGTGGGGGGAAGCTGGGGGATGTCCAGCTTCAACAACCTGGCAGGCCTTGAAGACCGGGTATCAGAGGCCTATGCATGCGCCCTGGCGGCCCCCGAAGGCAATGTGCGGCTTGCTGTAGCAGAGCCGGTGGTGGATGTGGTAAGGGCCAGCATCACCAGAGATTTTCGTCAGTTGGACCTGGCCGCCAAGCAAGAACTCGTAAAGGGGTACAGCGACACAATCCGCTCGCAACCCGCAATCCAGGACGCCATGGTCAGTTTCCGCGACCGTTATTCCGACGTCTACTACGCCAACTCCGAGGGAACCTTCGTCTTCCAGGAGCGCCCCTACGCTGTCCTTGGCCTGACGGCCATTGCCCGGGACGGCGCAGTGGTGGAACGCGCCTCCGACAGCATCGCCTGCGGTTTCGACTACGGCCTGGCTGAAGGGCGCGACGATATCGCCCTTGAGGTTTCCGCCCGCGCCCGGGAACTGCTGACAGCAGAGACCATCAAGGGCGGGAGGTATCCCGTGATCCTGTCGCCCCGGATGGCAGGGCTCTTCGTTCACGAGGCCTTTGGCCACCTGTCGGAGTCGGACTTCCTTGCCGATAACCCCGAGGCCCAGAAGATGATGACCCTTGGTCGGCGCTTCGGTGAGGGCTTCCTCAATATCACCGATGGCGGAGGGTCTACCGCCGGCCTCCGCGGCACCCTGAAGTACGACGACGAAGGGGTCTCTACTACCGAGACTCACCTTGTGCGCGAAGGCACCCTTGTTGGCCGCCTGCACAGTCGGGAAACCGCTGGCAAGATGGGGGAGAAGCCTACAGGTAACGCCAGGGCGACTTTCTACCGATATCCACCCATCGTGCGGATGACAAACACCTGCATCAAACCTGGCCCTCACAGATTCGACGACATGATCAGAGACATTGAGCTGGGCATCTACGCCAAGATTGGGGGCGGCGGCCAGACCTTCCTTGAGAACTTCTCCTTCGCCTCTGGTGGTTCGTATATGATCCGTAACGGCGAAGTCGCGGAGCTGGTGAAGGACGTCAACTTCGGCGGCAACCTCTTCGCTACCCTCGCCAATATCGACGCCATTGCCGACGACTTCACCTGGCTGGCCGGCGGCAGCAGCTGCGGCAAGGGCCAGGAGATGATGCTGCCGGTGGGTATGGGGGCTCCTCATGTGCGGGTCCGGGACGTACTCATTGGCGGACGCTCGTAGGAAGGAGGCCAATTGACTATGACTATCAGAAGATTAATGGCAACGGAGGACCTGGCGGCGAGGTTTCTGGAGGCAGCAGCGGGCCGGACGGCCCAGGCCGAGGTCCACGTTGTCAGTTCCGACTCATCTAATATCAACTTCACCGCCGGACGGGTCAGGGCCGTTGACGCGGCCCAGCGGGTCAATGTATCCCTCCGGGTCATCAACAATGGCAAGCTCGGTTTCTACACCACAACGGACACCTCCGACCCCGCCGACGCCGTTGAGCGGGCCCTGGAGGCCGCGGACAAGGGTCAACAGGCGGACTTTGACTTCCCCGGGCCCTCGGACGGACCAGACCCCAACACCTTCGCCGACGAGACGGCATCCCTGACGCAGCAGGCCCTGGTGAGCAGGGGTGAAGCCCTCCTGGGCATCGTCGGCGAGGCCAACCCTGATGTGGTTGTCGATGGTAACCTGTCTTCCAGGATCGAAGCGACAGCACTGCTCAATAGCAGCGGCTGCCGGGTAGCCCGTGAGACCACCCCTGTCACAGTCTTTCTCAGCGCCGACAGGGTCAGGGAGAGTGACGTCGCCTCTGTCTACAGTTTCTATTCTGCCTGCAGGCTCGGCGACGACCTGGACAGGATAGCCCACGACCTGCTCCAGACCTTTCGCTGGGCCGAAGAAAACACATCAATCAAGTCAGGCCAGATGCCCGTTGTCCTGAATCCGCGCCTGGCCCAGGTGCTGCTGATGACAATCTTTATGGGGGTTGACGGTAACAACATCAACCGAGGCGTTTCACCCCTGGCTGACCGCCTCGGGGAAAGAGTGCTAGACCCGCGGATATCAATAGTGGAGGACGGAACCCTGGATCTGTGGCCATCAAGCTGCAGCCACGATTCCGAGGGGATTCCCCTGAGGACCACACCGATTATTGAAGACGGTGCCCTGAAGACCTTTCTCTATGACCTTCGCGCCGCCGCTGAGGCAGGGGTGGAGCCCACGGGCCATGGCCACAGGCACCCAGGCTACCCTCCGCGGGTTGCGCCAAGCAATGTCGTTTTCCGCCCCGCCCAGCAGGGGAGCTTCCAGGACCTTATCGCCGATATTGAAGAAGGCCTCTATGTGGAGGAACTTATTGGCGTCGGCAATAGTAATACCATCGCGGGCGCCTTCTCCAACCCTGTTGCCATGGCCTTTAAGATCGAAAAGGGCGAAATCACCGGTCGGGTGAAGGATGCCTCGATTATGGGCAATGTCTATGACCTGCTTCGGGACAACCTGGGTGGGATATCCGCCGAGACCCGTCGGTTTGGCTCCCTTGAGGCGCCCTTTATCCTTCTGGATAATGTAAACGTTGCCAGTAAGTAGCCCTGATTTACAGCGGGCTGGTGAGAGGGAGACAGCCTGTAGCTGGTGAAGTCTAATGGGAAGCGGCAGTCCCCGTCCTCCGGAGGGAGAAGAGTTGTGACAAAGGTCTTAGCAGTCGGTCGCAGGACGACCACAGCCCTGTTACTGGTGCTTACGGTCATCCTAATTGCAAACCTACCCATCGTCTTTTTCTCCGAGGACATGCTTGCCAGCCCGCCGCGGGCTTACATGTTCAACCTGGAGATGTTCCAGGAGCGCAACGTCGAACTGAATATGGGCCTCTACCCTGAGCGGCTGAAGTCCTATTTCTCCATGCTGGCCGGTGGAACCCTGGGCAAGACTGTTGAGGGTCGATTAATCACAAATGACTTAATCAAGTACCTTCCCACTACATACACAATTGTTGGTCTTGCCATGCTCATCAGCATCACCCTCGGCCTTGCTCTGGGCTTTGTTGGCAGTGTTTTCCTTAGACACCTGCGTGGGGTGGGCCCTGTTTATATGGCCTTGACCACCATCACCGTTTCAGCCCCCGAGTTTGTGCTCCTGGCCCTCTTGCGCGTATTTATGGTCAAGGCCTACTCCAACTGGGGGATAGACTTTGGCCACCTCTACTACCCTGTTTTGGGCAACGTCAAGCTAGGTGACCACCTGGTTCCTCTTATCTCCATCAGCGTTGTTGCCGTCGCCTATGTGGCCCGGATCAGTACTGGGTTCTTCGACTCTGTTGCCCCCCAGGACTATATCCGCACCGCCAAGAGCAAGGGGGTAAGGCCCTTCAGGATCGTTAGCGGTCACGCCCTGAAGAATGTGTTTATCGACATCCTCGACGCCATACCTGGGGTTTTCGGGCTGTTGATCGCCAGCATGATGGTGATTGAACACCTCTATGGGTATCCCGGTGTTGTCGGGAGGTTCATTCATCACGCCCACAGGTTCAGCCTTGATTACGTTACCGCAGTTGCCCTTGTAGTGACGGTCACCTACTTGCTGCTGGATGGAGTAACCAGCGCCGTTCAGGGCTGGCTTGACCCCAGGCGCCGAGAGGCCCCGGGGGCGGGGGGAGCGGTATGAGGTCCCTTAAGAAGGCTAACGGCTACGCCCTGATGGGCGGCCTGATCCTGGCGTCCATATTGGTCGTTGTAGTGTTTGCCGACCATCTCCCGCTGCGACCGCCGCTGCAGTGGCACAAGTTGCTCATCAGGGAAGACGGCATGGTGGTTGTCCCTCCCTTCAAGCCAGGGAACGGTTTCGTCCTCGGGTCCGATTACATGGGGCGGGATGTCCTTAGTCGCCTCATCTATGGGGCAAGACTGACGCTGCCCATTGCCCTCAGCGTGGCCCTGGCCAGGATGGTTCTGGGGGTTGTCCTCGGGGGGTTGGCCGCCTTCTTGCCAGGCTGGATTGCTGGCCGCATTAAGGATTTCACCAAGATCTCCACTGGGATCCCGGCGCTTCTCTTTGCGACGATATTCCTCTGGGTTATCAGGCCCTGGGCCACTGGAGACCAGGTGGAATCAGCTTTCTGGTTTGCCCTGATCCTGGGGCTGACGGGTTGGGGACGAACCGCTGACCTCATCAGGCGCAGGATTGACACCCTTCTGGGCCGGCCCTTCATTGAAGCAGCTGTGGCCGCTGGCGCCAACCGGTGGAGGATACTGGTGAAGCACATTACCCCGCACCTGTCGACAACGATTATCATAGGGCTTGTTCTTGAGGCGGCCCAGTCCCTGATTATGCTGGGACAGCTGGCCCTGTTTGGCATTGTGGCTGGCGGCTATCAGATGTTCTCTAACTCCAGCGACCGGCCCTACATCGTCACCTACCAGCCGGAGTGGGGCACTATGCTGATGAAGTCCGTTGAGTCCGTCTGGTCTCACCCGCACCTGTTTCTCTATGTCGCCGTGGCCTTCTTCATCACCATCCTTGGATTTAACCTTCTTGGAGAAGGCCTGAGGCGGAAGTGGGAGGGGTAGATGAAGACTGCTCTACTATCAGATAAGGTTTCCCATCAAGTGGCGCGATATGGGCGGAGACTGCTATTTGCCCTGTTGCTGTTGTTGGCCATTGTGCTGGTGACGCACCTGGGGGCCCTTATCCACTACCATCCGGTAGATGGGGCCGACTACAACCCGCAGCGCTATCTCTACTCGGTTTTGCACTACCTGCAGATGCTCGTCACTGGCACCCTGGGCTACAGTCACGAGATGGGAAAACTGGTATCCCAGGTTCTGATGGAGGAGGCGCCTGCCTCGTTCATTCTGATGATGGGCGGGCTGCTCTTCAGCATTGTGGCTGGGGTGGCGCTGGGATATACGGGGAGCAGGTTCCTGAGGTCAGGGGATCCCGCTGAGGCCTGCCAGGCCTGCGGCCACGGAGCGACACGGGAGAACAGCGCCGCGCGCAACCGGTATTTCCTCCTTACAACCATCGGCCTATCCGTTCCCGAGTTTCTATTCCTGGCGGTATTTCAGGTGGCGCTCCTCAGGTTCTTCCAGTGGACCCACTGGAATGTGGGCCATCTGATGTGGCCGCTGACCGGGAATACGGTCCCCCTGGACTACATCATACCGCTACTGGCGGTGTCCTTTTATCCCCTGGCCTACATTGCCCGGGTGACCACTGGTAGTTTTGACCGCGCCTTCATCGAGGACTATGTCAGGACCGCCCACAGCAAGGGGCTAACCTTTAACAGGGTTGTTCTCAGGCACGTGCTGAAGAATGTGGCTGTCGACGTTCTCGATGCCATCCCTGGGGCCTTCACCCTCCTTGTTGCTAACTTGATTGTCGTTGAGTACCTGTACCAGTACCCCGGGATTGCCCTCAGGTTCATGCAGGTTGTGCGGTACGGGTTTGAGGCTCACCTTGTGGCTGGGATCGCCCTGTTGTTTACCGCGACCTTCTTTGCCCTGAAGGTCCTGAGCAGCTGGCTTCAGGTCAAGCTGGACCCACGCAGGCAGGAGATAGAGCGTGCCTTCTAGCCCCAGGGTCCAAGAGAATGTGTCGAGCAGGAGATGGAAACCAATGAAGCATCTGTCGATTTTGTTGCGCCTACGGAAAGACAATGGGTTTTTATTCTACGGCCTCTTAATTGTGGCCACCATCCTCCTGGTGGCGGCGCTGGCCGACTCTCTGCCCCTGGCAGACCCGCTGGAGGTTCAGCAGATCAGGCCTAACCCCAACGGTGGTTTCAGTTGGCCTCCCTTCAGTCCCAGCGCCGACTTTCGCCTGGGCTCTGATGCGTTGGGTCGAGATCTTTTGAGCCGTGTCATTCACGGGGCGCGACTGACCCTTGGCCTCGCCATGGCAGTGGCAGCCATCCGCCTCATCTTGGGCTTTGTCACGGGAATGCTGGCCTCCTTCGCGCCGGAATGGTTCAGGGACGCCCTTGACCTCATGGTTCAGACCAGTTCAGGGTTGCCGGCGCTGATTGTCGCCGTGATTGTCCTGGTTACTGTAAGGCCCTGGAACCATGGTATGACAACCTCGGTGGTGTGGTTTATTGGTGTGCTGAGCATGCTGGAATGGCCGCGGATTGCTGACCTAATCAACCGGCGAGTTGAGGGCCTTCTGGCGCGTCCCTTTGTTGAGGCCGCAGTTGCCATGGGATGCAGCCGCTGGGAGCTCCTCTTCCGGCATCTGCTACCTCACCTGTTGCCGACGATGGCCATAAGCTTCGTTGTGGAGATGGCGCGGGCCCTACTGATTATGGGGCAGTTAGCTATCTTCAACGCCTTTGTGGGCGGCACCAGCGTCTTCCAAAACTACCGGGATGAGCTCTTCGTGGCGACGAAGCATCCGGAATGGGGGACCATGCTGTCGCAAAGCTGGATGTACTTGTTCCGGAGGAGCTGGGTGCCTTTGGTACCCGCTGTTGCCTTCTTTGTTACTATCCTGGGCTTCAATATGCTGGGCGAAGGCCTGCGGCGACACTGGGAAGGGATTAAGTAGGTCAGGCCAGGTCAGACCAGGTCGGGGCAGGTCATGTCAGGGGCCTCAAGGGTCTCGCGGCTACTGTTTGCGGAGACGAACCGTGAGGATCCCCCTTTCGTAGCTGGTGGTGAGGGAGTCCGGCGCAACCCTGGCAGGCAGCGGGAGCGAACGCCGGAAGTGGCCGGTGAAGCGCTCCTCTTTAAACATCTGCTCCTGCTGGGTCTGGCGCGCCCGCTCTACAGTCCCACTGATTGTCAGGGTATTGTTGTCAATGCCGACATCAACGTCCTCTCTCCTATGCAACCCTGGAAGGTCACAGTTGGCGATTACCTCATGCTGGGTCTCATAGACGTCAATCCTGGGCAGGCCAAAGCCGTCATCGGGGGCAAAAGTGATCACGTCAGGGAATTCTGAGCTAAAGACCCTGCTCAGCTGACGCCCGAGCGTTCCAGCATCCCTTTCATGGTCATCGGGGGTTAGCGGCATAGTTCGAACACCTCCTCTTGCTGTTATTGTTACTCCAGGGCGTCTCCCTATGCAAACCCCGGCTCAGACCGCCGGGGCTATTCTATCGTAGCTATCCTACTGGGGCTATCCTACAAGGACTATTCCAGCGGGCTACTCCAATGATACCTCCGTCCCCAGGCCGAGCTTCAGGGCCTGGGCTGTGATGAGGTCGGCGATGGCTACATCCTGAACCGCCAGTCCAACGGACTTAAAGATCGTGATCTCATCGGGGTTCTGACGACCAGGCTTGGTGCCGCCGGTAATCTCGCCAAGCTCCCCGTAGATGTCATCAACAGATAGGAGGCCCTCCTCCATGGGGATGATCAGGTCCCCTGCCTCTTCCATGGCGGCCTCACGGCTATCGACAACGATCTTGTTGGCTCGCTGCAGGGCGTTTGCGTCAATCTCCCGCATCTCCGGCGTAAAGGCCCCAACGGCGGTAATATGGGTGCCAGGGGAAAGCCACTCACCATGGATCACTGGTTCTCTGGCGGTGGTGGCGGTGACAATGACATCCGCTCCCCTCACGGCCTCCTCAGGGCTTGCCGCCACCCGAAGGGTAACGGTGGCGCCCTGGTCCCCGGCAAGCTCTTGGGCAAAGGCCCTGGCGCTGTCCTGATTGATGTCGAAGAGCCGGATTTCCTGGATTGGCCGGACAGCGCGGACAGCGGCAACCTGGGTGCGGGCCTGGGTTCCGGCGCCGATTACCGCCAGGATTGAGGCGTCCGCCCGCGCCAGGTGCCTGGCGGCAGCGCCCCCGGCGGCGCCGGTTCTGAGGGCCGTAAGGTAGCTGGCCTCCAGTAGCGCCTTGGGCCTACCGGTGGTGGGATCGTTCATGACCACAACCCCAAAAATCGTTGGCAACCCCTTCTGCTGGTTCCTGGAGTAGACCGAGACAATCTTGACCGCTAACCCTTCAGAGTCGCCGCCGGCCAGGTAGCCGGGCATGAAAAGCGCGGTACCCTCATGGCGAGGCACATCCAGTTGGGTTCGCACCGGCACAATCGCCTCACCCCGCGAGTAGGCGGCAAAGGCGGTTTCCATGGCCGCTATCGCCTGCTCCATGGTGACGGCCTTCTTGACATCAGACTTGCTCAAGACAAGCATTGTTACACAACCCTTCCTTCCTCGATGGTCCTGCCTTCCTTGAAACGGCTGATGTTGAGGGCGCTGATATCCAGGTCGCTCCTGCCGTCGATTATCAATTGGGCAGTGGCCTTGCCCACGGCGGGGGCGTGCTGAAACCCGTGGCCGCTGAAGCCGTTCATAAGGTAGAAGCCGGGGACATCACACTGGCCCAGGATGGCGTTATCGTCAGGGGATACGGCGTAGAGGCCAGCCCAGGCCGTGGCCATTGTGGCCTGCTCCAGTATTGGTATGCGGCCCATCACCGTTTCAGCAATCTCCATTAAGAAGGCCTGGTCAACCTGGGTATTGAAGCTGCTTGGCTCCTTATGGTCAGACATACCCATCAGAACGGCATCCAGGTCCCGCCGGGCATACGAAGAGGTGGGAAAGTCAATCACCATTGGCATGTCCGGGGGTAGCAGGCCATAGTCGAAGGGGCCGCTGACAAGGACCTGCCTGCGGTAGGGTGTGACAGGGAGCTCGAGCCCAACCATCCTGGCAATCACCCCGGCATAGGGCCCGGCGGCGTTGACAACGCATTCAGTGTGAATCGCGCCCTTGCTGGTTTCGACGCCCTCTATACGGCCTCCGTCGCCCATGTTGATGCCGGTGGCCTCAACCCCAGTATAGATCTCAACCCCCAGCCGCTGGGCTGCTGCCGCGAAACCATACACAACACTGTGGGGATCGGCATGGCCGTCCAGGGGGCAGAAGGTGCCGACAACAAGGTCGTCGGCGTTAATCTCGGGCAACAGGTCCTTGATACCCGCCGCGTCCAGGAGTTGGACGGGAACGCCCAGGCCCTGCTGAACCCTGGCGTTGGCCTCGAACTCCTCTCGATCTGGGGTATTGTTACTGACAAAGAGGTATCCGTGCTGCCTAAAATCGGCGGTGGTGCCGGTCTCGTCCTCAAAGTTCTTGAAGACATCCAGGCTCTCCAATGACAGGCGGATGTTGACCTCACTGGAGAACTGGAGCCGGATGCCACCGGCGCTCTTCCCAGTTGAGCCGGTGCCCAGCATCTCCTCTCTCTCAAGGACAACGATGTTCGTGAGCCCCTGCCGCGCAAGGTAGTGGGCTATGCTGGCACCCATTACCCCTCCGCCAACAACAACCACATCAGCAGCCTTCTTCATAGTCACAGCCCCTTCTGGTCGAAAGTGTCTCCCGCCCAAACACGTCTATTTCTATCAGATGCTCAGGCGCATCTATGGATACGGGGCCAGCCTATCCACCGAGATAGGCCTTGCGGACCTGCTGATTTGTGAGGAGTTCCTGGGTTTCGCCGGAGAGAACCACGTGACCGGTCTCCAGGACATACCCTCGGTCCGCCAGGCGCAGGGCCAGGTTGGCGTTCTGCTCAACCAGCACCACGGTGACGCCCTGTTCATTGATGGCCCGGATCTTCTTGAATATCGTTCCCACTAGCATGGGGGCAAGACCCAGTGACGGTTCGTCCAGGAGTAGAAGCCTGGGTTTGGCCATCAAGGCCCTACCGATGGCCAGCATCTGCTGCTCACCACCGGACAGGGTTCCTGCTAACTGGTGTTTCCGTTCCGCCAGCCTTGGGAAGAGTTCAAACACCTCACGCCTGGTACTGGCCACCGTCATCGTGTTGCCACGGTGCACGTAACCACCGAGATTGAGGTTCTCCTCCACCGTCAGGGTGGCAAAGACCTGGCGTCCCTCCGGCACCTGGGCTATCCCCATCTCCACGATGCTGTGGGCGGCCTCTGAGTTAATGTTTCTATGCGCAAAGGTAATCTTCCCCCCGGAGACGGCCACAAGACCAGAGATGGCGTTAAGGGTGGTAGACTTACCGGCCCCGTTGGCTCCCAGGATGGTTACTATCTCCCCCTGCTTTACCTCAAGAGAGATACCCTTAAGGGCTTCCACCTGGCCGTAGTGAACCGAAAGGTTGTCAATAGTGAGAAGCGAGTTCATATCTCAATCACATCCTCCCCACCCAGGTAGGCTTGGATGACCCGGTCATCTGCCTGTACCTGCTCCGGGGTGCCTTCCGCAATCTTGGCGCCGTTATCAAGAACAACGATACGGTCGGATATCTTCATTACGACTTTCATGTCGTGCTCTATGAGAAGGACGGTAATGCCCATATCACGGATGGTTGATATTAGCTGCATCAATTCTGCCGTCTCCACGTCATTGAGTCCTGCCGCTGGTTCATCCAGTACCAGTAACTTGGGTTTCGTCGCCAGGGCCCTGGCAATCTCCAGTCGGCGCTGGTCGCCGTAAGCCAGATTGTTGGCCAGTTCGTCCCGTTTTGACCAGAGGGAGGTCAGCTCGAGGTACTGCTGGGAGACGGCGAGGATCCTCTCTTCTTCACGACGCTGTGAAGGTAATCTCAGCAAAGAGCCCAGTACCCCTGCGTTGGTGCGGCAGTGTTGCCCCGCCATGGCATTCTCCAGGACAGAGAGGTTGCCGAAGAGCCGGATGGTCTGAAAGGTCCTGGCAACACCCCTGGCGGTTATCTCGTGTGGGGAAAGCCCAACCAGGCCTTCGCCGGCAAGGAGAATGGCGCCCTTGTCAGGGAGGTAGATCCCGGTTATCAAGTTAAACAGGGTGGTCTTGCCCGCTCCGTTGGCACCGATAAGCCCGACAATCTCTCCCTTGTCAACACCGAAGGAGACATCCTTCACGGCTACAACCCCACCAAAGGTCTTCGTAACATCCTCAATCTTCAGAAGCTGCAACAGCTGGCACCTCCCTATCATCACCGGGTCGCTGCAGGGCCCGGCCCCAGGTCCGGCTGGGAAGTAGGCCCTGGGGGCGGAAGATCATCATGATTACCATTGCTGCTCCGAAGACCAGCATGCGGTAGTCGGCAAGTTGCCGGAATATCTCGGGCAGGAGAACCATGCCCACGGTACCCAGGACGATTCCAGGGACTGACCCGGCGCCGCCCAGAATGACGATGCAGAACATTACTACCGACTCCCAGAAGTCAAAACTTGAAGGGGAGATGACGGTTATCCAGCCGGCATAGAGGGTACCTACCATGCCGGCCACAGCGCCCCCAAGGACAAATGATAGTGTCTTGTAGTAGGTCACGTTGATACCCATGGCCTCTGCGGCGATGTCATCCTCCCTGATGCAGGTCCAGGCGCGGCCAATCCGGGACCGCTGTAGGCGGTAGCTCCCCACGATGGTCAGGACGACGAAGAGCAGGATCAGGTAGTAGTACTGGGACTGCTGGTAGATCCTGAACCCAAAGAGTGAGGGCCGGTCAATGCCAAAGATCCCGTTGGGACCGCCGGTAAGGCCGAAGACGTTCTGAAGAAGAGCGATGCGGACTATCTCGCCGACCCCAATGGTTACAATGCAGAGATAGTCGCCGCGCAGGTGAATGATGGGCCGCGTGAAGGCATAGGCGACCACGGCGGTGACCAGCCCGCTTACGGGCAGCAGCCACAAGACCGGGATGTCGAGGGTCGTGTTTAGAATGGCCGTGGTGTAGGCCCCAACGGCAAAGAAAGCGGCGTGCCCCAGCTGGAAGAGGCCGGCGTATCCTACAATGATGTTGAGACTTAAACCCAGTAGCAGATAAAGACCGAAGTAGTTTGCCACACTTGTCCAGTATCTGGATGCAAAAAGCGGAAACAACAGGAGCAGCACCCCGGCAGCCGCGTTAATTGCGGTGCCAAGGCCTGGGTGGGTTTGCCAGAGTCTCTGCGCCCTGCTGCCGATCTCAGTTCTCAAGGCTTTCCCTCCTTACTACAGCTTCTCTGCTACCCTTTCACCCAGAATGCCCGTGGGCCGGACAGTCAGGATGAGGATGAGAATCAGAAAAGAGATGGCGTTCTGCCACCCGGCCGCCATGTAGCTAGCGGCGAGGGCCTCAACGATCCCCAGAAGAATGCCGCCCAGCATGGCTCCAGGAATATTTCCAATTCCCCCGAGGATAGCTGCGGTGAAGGCCTTAAGACCGTACTGCCATCCCATGGTAAAGTTGAGCTGGTTGTAGGTCATCGCTACCATCAGGCCAGCGGTCCCACCAAGGGCAGGTCCGATCACAAAGACCAGGGCAATGATGGCATTGACATCAATACCCATCAGGCGGGCGGTTCGGTGGTCTACAGCAATGGCCCTGATGGCGGTGCCGATTGTTGTTCGCTGAATGAACCAGTAAAGGGCTGCAAGCAATGCAAAGGATACGAACAGAACTACCACTCTCATCAAGGTGATGTGAGCCCCGAAGACCGTCCATCCCAAACTGGGGATCAGGCCCTCCGGGAACACCTGGTAGTTGGTGCCGTAGGTCAGCATCACCGCATTCTGAATGAAGATTGATACCCCCAGGGCAGAGACCACTGCCGGCAGTCGCCCCACTTCCCGCAACGGCCTGTAGGCGATGCGTTCTGTGGCTACACCCGCTACGGCCACCAATCCCATGGTCAGAATGAACATTACGATTATCGCTATGAGAATATTGGGTATCAGCGAGCTAAGGCCGAAGGAGACAATGAGGGTGAACCCCATGTAGGCTCCCAGCATGAAGAGTTCACCGTGGGCAAAGTTGATCAGGCGCAAGACCCCATAGACCATGGTATAGCCGAGGGCGACAAGGGCGTAGATGGAGCCAACAGTGAGTCCGTTAATCAGCTGCTGAATCAGGAATTCCATCCATGGAGACCTCCTTTACTGGGGCGAGTGGGTAGTCAGAGGGGACCGGTGCGCGTTAGGAGGGGGACCCAACACGCACCAATCCCTTTCCCATGCTGACCTGGTTATTTAGCGGTTACCATCTGGAACTGTCCATCCACAACGCTGTAGGCCTTGTGCATTGTACCGAGGCGGTCGCCCTTTTCATCAAAGGAGACGGGTCCAGTGATTCCTTCATAGCCCTCGAGGTTGCGCAGGTAATCGGCCAGGGTCTCGGTGTCAGTGGACTCGGTGGCTTTGACTGCCTCCACGATAACCTTGGCTGCCTCAGCGGCCAGTACCGTCCAGATACTGCCGGGCTTCTCACCATAGGCCTCCTCGTACCTGGCAACGAAGTTAACAGCGGCATCAGTCTGCAGGTCAACCGGTAGCGGCTCGGAGGTGACGTAGGCTCCTTCGGCGGCGCTGCCGGCCAGCTTGATGAATTCAGGGTTGTTGCAGGCGTTGCCGGCCACGAACTCAGCAGCGATCCCCAGGTCGCGAGCCTGTTTCAGGAGAAGGCCGCCGTCGGAGAAGTAGCCGGTGAAGTAGATGGCGTCAGGCTGCCGCTGTTTTACCTTGGCGAGGACAGCGCTGAAGTCCTTGGCGCCCGGCGTGATGGCTTCAAAGAAGACCACCTCTCCGCCAAGCTCCTCCACGTACCGCTGGGTCCAGTCGGCAAGACCCTTGGCGTAGGTGGTGTTATCGTGGATTAACGCGATCTTCTCTGCTCCCAGGCTTTCGATCATGAAAGTGGCGGCGAAGTCTCCCTGGGCATTATCCAGGAAGCAGGTGCGGAAGAACTGGGCAAAGCCCTTCTCCGTCAGGTGGCTGGCGGTTGATGATGGCGTCATATGGAGGATGTTTGCCTCGTTAAGCACCTCCGACGCCGGCTCGGTGGAGGACGAAGCGTAGGATCCGACCACAGCTACAACCCCCTGATCAACCATCTTCTGGGCAGCGAGAGCGGCGTCATTGGGCTTACCCTTGGTATCGCCCACAACCAGCTCAAACTCACGGCCCATTGCGCCTCCGTCTTCGTTTGCCATGTCGATGATCAGATTTACGGCGTTCTGGAACCCTCCGCCTTCATAGGCCCAATCGCCGGTCATGGGCCCAATCACGCCGATCTTGATGGGTTCCTCTGGCTCGTCCTGGCTGGTTCCGCCGGGCTCACCAGTGGAACATGCCGTTATCCCAAATACGAGACTCATCAGCAGAAGTCCAATCAACAGTTTCTTCACGAAGATCCCTCCCTATCAGGTCATAAGTGAAATACCCATTTGCCAAGTTTGGGGTCACCCAGGGGACACATTGTCGGAAATAATCGAATAAACAATCAGAGTTGTCAGAGTATATGCTTAGTTCTTTAGTTATGGGTAAATGTCCTGCCATTAATGAGAATAGTCTGATAGGATTGAGGGAGTCCCAAGTTAGGGGGCTTTACGATGCGGGAAGAAAGGACTGGAAATGGGGCAGAGCGGTAGTGGAAGTCTAACGGGTGACTCCGTCAAGGTTCAGGCCGTTGTCTGAGCCCTCAATCTTAAGGATGACCCGGTTTGGCAGGCAGGCCTTGATCTCCCCGGGCCGCGAGATCCAGCCCTGGTGCCAGGCTTCATGGGGGCAGGGAGATTCCACAATCCGGGCCCGATCGCCTGAGACCTCGATCACTGCCGACCCGTTGGTTCCCATCACTGTCACCTGTCGGTCAACACCGGGCTCAACCCTGATGATACCGGTGTCGGTCTGGATAACGAAGACCTTCTGGCTGCTGGCAGCGCCGGTGATGAGACCAGGGGTGATCAGCAGTAAGAAGAGGGCAAGACACAGCACAAGCCCAACGATTAAGACATCACCTCGTCTGACGCTCATGGTCCACCCTCCATATTCTCAAAACCGGCCGACATAAGCACCGCGCCGTCGGTGGTTACAAAGACCGCCTCCACACCGGCAAGGGATTGGATCAGCTCCATGCCGCCATCAGGACCCATGATAAAGGCCCCAGTGGCAAGGGCGTCAGCCAGGGCGGTCGGCCATCCCTCCGGCCAGAAGGATAGAGCAGTCTCTATTTCAATGTATATTGTTACCTGGGCCAGTTCAGTAGCGGGCTGGCCGCTGACGGGATCCAGCAGGTGGTGATAGCGCTGGCCCTGGTGAGAGAAGTAGCGTTCGTAGTCACCTGAGGTGGCAATGGCCCCGCCGTCGGACTCGATTACCCCCAGGATGCCGTCGTTCCTCGGGTGGCGGATACCAAGGCGCCAACCCTCTTTGCCTGGCTTTGCGCCAAGCATGGCGATGTCGCCGCCGCCGTCGACGATGGCGCTTTTAACGCCGAATGCGTCAAGGATGTCCATGGCGGTATCAACCATCATTCCCTTGGCGATGCCACCCACCGCAAGAGACATGCCTTCCTGGGTCAAGAAAACCGTCTGGGTCTCTTCATCTACTACTGCTTGGCGGTAGTCCACCACCCCGCTGGCTAAGAGGTCAGCAATCGTGTCCTGATCTGGCGGGGAGTGGTCCTCCCAGACCGAGTGGTCTTCACCGTGGTCAAATCCCCAGAGGGATACAAGGGGCCCAACGGTAATATCAAAGGCTCCACCCGTAGCAGCGGAGAGGCCCTTGGCGGCCTTGATGAGAATAATGGTTTCGGGAGCCACCCTGACCGGGGCGCTGCCGGCCTGTTGCTCCAGTCGGTTGATATCGGATCCCGGCAGGGCATCGTCCCAAAGTTCATTAAGGCGATTAATCTCAGCAAAGGCTGCATCTACAGCGGCCTGAGACCTGAAGCCAGTGGCGGAGATGTGGAAGTAGGTGCCCGCGATAAACTGGGTTTCAGTTGTCTTAAAGAAGGCATACTCAATCCGCCCTTGGACTGCGCGGTATGATCCAGGGTAAAACATAGCACTGGCAACAAGGGCCAGCGCGATGATGATCGTTCCCAGGCGCCTCTTTGAAAGGGCCATGCCTATCTCCCTCTTATCCTGTGGATGCCTCACTGCCATCGTCCCCTTCGTACTGAGGATAGGCGGTTGTAAAGAGCCCCTGCTTGGACTGGAGGAAAATGCTGCCACGTCCCACATGGATTAGGCCTTCCTCCTGGAGTTCCTGAAGGGCCCTGGTGGCCGCCACCCGACCGCAGCCAACAAGATCGGCCAACTCCGAGTGGGTAAGTTCAAGGACAATGGTGTTTGTGTTGTCGCCGCCGGAGGTTAGGAAGGTGTAAAAGAGTGAAGCCAAGCGCTGCTTTACGCTGCGAAAGGCCATATCTTCAATCTGGCGTGAGGCGGCAACAAACTTCATGCTAAGGGAGTTGATTGTGTCCTTGAGCAGGTCTTCATTGCCCATGACAAGCTTCATTGCCGTGGCTGGATCAAGGGTGCAGACCTCTGCATCAGTGACAGCCTCAACAGAAAAACAGCTGTGTATTGGCTCCGAGAGAGCGGGGCCTTCACCGAAGAGCCCGCCTTGCTGCAGGATGGCAAGGGTCTTTGAACACCCATCAGGAGAGCAGATGGAATACTTGAGATTCCCCCTGACAATCACATACAGACTGTCAACGAGGTCACCAGGGCGGACAATCACTGAACCCCTGTCAAAGGCCTTAGTGGTTCCCTCGGAACAGAACCTCAACCAATTAGTTCTCACTGGCATCCAGGGCGATTGGATGTTGATACCGGCCTGCTGTGCCTTGGTAGCGGCCGAACCATAGGACATCTTCGATTCTCCCCTTTCGCTCTCCCTAAAACCGGCAGTCATCACTGTGATGAGGTTGTGGCAACCTACCCATGTCTATACTTCGACAAAAGAGCATGATTCCTGTTTTAATCGGGGCTAGGATATGTCTTGAACAGGCAGTTTGTTGTTGTGGTGTTGTTCTTATGACAATTGTATTCAAGGATACAGAATTCTGCAATGAATTTGTGATAGTCTTCACATAGCAGGATGCACTCTATTAATGGGACTGATCCCGATGTAAGGCACACCTTAAAACATAAGGTATGAATCTGTTAATAGGGAAGGGAGGGAGACAGTGATGATGTTCGGTAGATTAGGTATTTGGGAGCTCATGCTCATTTTGGGCATAGCGATGGTCATCTTCGGCCCCAAGAAGCTACCCGAGATGGGAAAGGCGCTGGGCGAAGGCATTCGCGAGTTTCGCAACTCCACGAAGAGACTCAGTGAAGACATTCTGAGCGAAGACATCCTTGAGGATCAGGACGAGAAGAAGAGCTCATAGAGAAGAGCTCAGAGCTCAGACAGAAGAGGTCAAGAAACGACTACAGCCGGGGTCTGGCCACATAGATATGTAATTGGAGTGGGCGTGTCTACTCAACCGTCCTCCGCTTCACACGCTTAAGGAGGCAAGCGAAGTTGAGCGAGAAGATTGAGAAAGCAGATGTTGGCGAGAATAGAGCAGCGCTCTGCCAACGAGTGGTGGAAGAAGGAGTAGATTGTAGTCTAAGCTACTGAAGGGTTGTAGTGCTTTGTGATAGTATGCACTTATACCTATTTATCGAGCTAAAAACCGCTTTAGGGGGAACTCAGAATGAAGGAGAAGTTGCCAAGGCTGATCTTGACTGTCGCCCTGGTACTGCTGGTAGCTGCATGGATCTACGGCTATATGACCAGCGGTTTTGACGTATCGTCTCACCTTGAGGAGATATTCCCCGGGGCAACTGAGTTCAAGCAGGTCTCAAACGCCCCCATTGTCTATGAGGCGTACCGCGGAGCAGAACTCCTGGGTTACGCGGCAGTTGATAGTGCCATGGGGTATGAAGCCCAGGTCTACATGCTTGTTCAGGTCGACACCGAGGGCATCATTCAGGGCGTACGGCCGGTTCAGCACAGGGAGTGGCCGACCTGGTGGAGGATGCTCATCTCGGAGGGGTTTTTCAGCCAGTTCCTCGGCAAGGCCGTCAATGCCGACATCTCTATCATAAAGGACATCGAGGCAGTCAGCGGTGCTACCTACTCATCTCGAGGGGTGGCAGGGGCCATAAGGCACGGTAGTCATTACCTATCCAAGAACGTCTTTGGGTGGCAGACTCCTCCGGAACCAGCGGGCTACTCTTTTGGTTACGGTGAAGCGGCCCTGCTCCTGATGTATGGTCTGGTACTGCTGGCCTGGCGACTGCGCAAGCCGAAACTGCGTTGGGTAACGATCTTAATGGGAATTGGGGTCCTTGGTTTCTGGCTTAAGTCCCCAATCACCTTCGCTAATATTGCTGGCGTCTTTATCGGGTCCTTCCCGCCCCTGGCGGGTCATATCCTCTGGTATTTGCTGATCCTGGGGATCCCAGCTCTGATATTGGTGACGGGCCAGAACGTATACTGTTACTGGATCTGTCCCTTCGGCGGTGTTCAGGAGGTTTTGGCGCAGGTCTCTGGTGGAGCCAAGTATGGAGTTAAGGGCAAAGTAAAGCAGGCGGCGAGTTATCTCAGAAACCTGCTGTTCTGGTTGGCGCTAATGGCCGCCTTCCTGACCTTTAACCCTGCCATGGGTGACTTCACGCCCTTCTCGACCCTCTTTGGGCTCAAGGGTGGAACAGCCCACTGGATCCTGTTGCCCTTGGCACTATTGATCTCGATGTTCAGCTACCGGTTCTGGTGCCGCCATTTCTGCCCTGGCATGATCGTTTTCGACTGGTTGGCGCTGATGAGGCGAAAGGGGGCCTATTGGTGGAAGACAAGGGAGACAAAAACACAGTCCAAAACGTTGTCTTCGGGATCGCAATAGCCGTAGTTACCGCTCTGGTTCTCTGGATCATTTCCGGCAATTTTGCTCAGTAGCAAGAAGGGGTGGCGTGAAGTGACAAAGGAGCGCGGTTCTCAATTAGTCCATATAGCTATCCTTGTGGCCGCTGCCGTGGTCCTTCACTCAGTTGAGGCCCTGCTGCTACTGCCCTTGCCTGTGCCCGGGACAAAACTGGGCCTGGCCAACATCGCCACTCTGCTGGCCTTGATATTGATCGGTCGCAGAGCCAGTGTCCAGGTGGCGGTGCTGCGAGTGTTCCTCGGGAGCCTTGTGGTGGGCACCCTGTTTTCCTTCGGCTTCTGGCTTGCCCTGTCCGGTGCCATCACAAGCTCTGTGCTGATGGCCCTCTGCTACTCATTGACGGCGCGAGACAAGGCCAGTGTCAGCGCTATTGGGATTAGCATCATTGGCGGGGTTTCGCACAACATGGCACAGCTGGCAGTGGCCAGCATCGTTGTGGGCAAGGCCGTTGCCCTCGCCTATGCTCCCTATCTGCTTCTGGCAGGGCTGATTTCAGGGGTACTGACTGGAACTATCGCAAACGCTGTAATCGTACGAACTGCAACGACCCTTCAAAGGACGACTGAAAGGACGACTGAAAGGACGACGGAGAGGAGGGTTCACCGTGATTTTCGGGCGTTTAGGCATGTGGGAACTCCTGCTAATACTGGTTATCGCGCTGATAATATTCGGACCCAAGAAGCTGCCGGAAATGGGTAAGGCACTGGGCGAAGGCATAAGAGAGTTCAGAGGCGCCACGAAGAAGCTGGCAGAGGACAACCTTGATGACGACACCGAGAAAGATCAAGGCGCTTCCCACGAGGAGGAGTAGGAATAGAAGGGCGAGGGTCAGTGATCAGGTCACCACAGGCGTTGGGAGGTGAGAGGCATGGCTGTTAAAGAAGAAATGACAATATTCGACCATCTGGATGAAATGCGCCGCCGGTTGATGTGGAGCACGGCATCCATCATCATAGCAATGATTGCATCCTTTCCCTTCGCAGGGCGGATGCTCGCGATACTGACTGAACCCGTCGGTAACCTGGTTATGCTGAGGCCGTCGGAGGGGTTCTTCGTTCACCTGCGCATAGCCCTGTGGATGGGTCTGGTTATCGCATCGCCGGTTGTCATCTATCATGTTCTAAGCTACATTCTACCGGCCTTGAGCAGACGGGAAAGGGCCTACCTGTTGGGGTTCCTCCCCGCAGGAATGCTGCTGTTCGCCGCGGGCCTACTGTTCTCCTTCTTCATACTAGTGCCCTTTGTATACCGGTTCTTCCTGGGCTTTACCAACGAAGCCCTGCAGCCCTTCATCTCCATTGACAATTACATATCCTTTGTTACAGGACTGGTCATTCCCTTTGGTGTGGCCTTTGAGCTCCCGGTCCTCATAGCGGTTCTCAGCTTCCTAGGGATTGTTAGTCCGGCCTTCCTGGTGAGAAACAGGAAGTTCATGATTTTCGCTGTCTTCATCCTAAGTGCCTTTCTAACACCGCCGGACGTCATATCCCAATCCATGCTGGCACTTCCGTTAATCGGCCTGTTTGAGCTCAGTATCCTGGTAAGCAAGATCATCTACCGCAGACGACAGAACTAAAGCAAAGGAGGAGTAGAAGCATGGAATTTGTCTGGTTTCTGTTCGGGGGATTGACGGTCTTTGTCGCGATGATCGCCTGGCAGTACAAGCAGAGCAACGATGTTGAGTTGACCTGGTTCCAGTGGGCCGCGGCTATTGGCTGGGCTCTCTGGGCAGTAATGACCGTTGCCTTTGTCATCTCAGCTACAGCCGAAGGAGAGCCCAGGGCAGCAGGTGTTGGCGCCCTGATATTCGGCGGCGTGGCGGCCCTTTCCTTTATCGGTGTCCGCTTCCTGTTCAAGCTGGATGGCAGCGCAGTAGTGGCTGAAACAAATACTGAGTCGGTTTCTCAATAGAGAGATTTATATTGAGGGGGAGGTATGAAGATGTCAGATAAACCTGAGAAGAAGGTTACCCGGCGCGATTTTCTGAAAGGGACGGGAGCAGTTGCCATCGGCAGTGCTGTCGCGGCGACGATGGGAAAGGGTAGGGCAGAGGCAGCAGGCCTCACTGATCTTGCCGTCCGGCGAACTGATAAGCCCTATGAAGTGGACGACAGTAAGTTGGGGCGCTTCCATGAGATGAACACCTGCTTTAACCGCCTGTATGGCGGCGACCCTGTCTTTGCTGGCTATGGGGAGAAGTGGAATGTCACAAACCCTCTCCAGCACATGCAGAATAACGACGAAGGTTACTCACTTGTAGACTACGCCCTGGGCCACGCCGCTGAGTCGGTGGGCAATAAACTGTCGTTTGCGGGTATCACCTATAATTATCGCGCCGAATCAAAGGGCTACTCCTTCGAGGATATCTACCCAGAGACCCCCTTGGGGGTACCCAGGTTTGAGGGCACACCTGAGGAGGCAGCTCAGCTCGTCAAACGGGCTGCAAAGATGTTCGGGGCGTCACTGGTCGGTGTTGCAAAGTTTGACCGAAAGTGGCTGTACTCCGGAACCATCTATGCCGATACCTATGAGAACAAGCCGATCGAACTACCCAATGAAATGCAGTGGCAGATTAGTATGGCCGTTGAAATGGAATATGAGGCCATCAAGACCTCACCAGCCAAGACCAGTTCCGCAAACGTAGCATGGGCCTACTCCCTGCAGAACTCTCTGGCGTTGTATGTCGCTGAGTTCATTAAGGGACTGGGCTACAAGGCTGCTGCCTGCGGTAATGATACGGCTCTCAGCGTTCCCATGGCCATTGACGCCGGCCTGGGTGAGTTCAGCCGCATGGGCCTCCTGGTGACACCGGAGTTTGGGCCGAGAGTGAGGCTCTGCAAGGTTATCACTGACCTGCCCCTTGCGCCGGACAAGCCAATCTCCTTCGGGGTTCGGGAGTTCTGCAAGGTATGCAAGAAGTGCGCTACTGCCTGTCCGTCTGGTGCTATTACAGATGCAGACGAGATGACCTGGGAGGGTCCATCCCAGTCCAACAACCCAGGAGTCAAGAAGTGGTATGTTGACGTGGACAAGTGCCTGCAGTTTTGGGGAGACAATGGATCCGACTGTACAAACTGCATCGCCAGTTGTCCCTACAACAAGCTCTATGATCACTGGCACCACAAGGCGGCCATTCCGTTGGCGCCGGTTCTGGGCAGGGCATTTGTTGAGCTTGACGACGCCTTCGGCTACGGTGAGCAGGCATCCTCTCACGAGTGGTGGCAGCAGAAGAAGAAGTAGCCATAGCACGAACCAGGCCCAGATAGGGCTTGCGAATACATCGCAGCACAGGGCAGGGGCCAACCCCCTGCCCTCTTCTTTCTTCTGTTTCAGGGGTTTTCGGTATCGCGCGGCTTCAGTCTCATGCGAGGGCAGTCACCGCCCGGCCCCAGTCTATATTGTTTCCCTTGACAGGGAATAGAAGGTGAAGTGTAGAACAAATGGTATTGGTCAGAGAACTTCATGGGGTGCAGTCATAGGACTTTGGAGAGAGTATTGTTGACAGGGCTTGATGTGTCCATTTGGGTTTATGTTAATCTCAGATTTAAGTAAGGAGGACGAGCGATGCCTTTGGATCCGACCAAACATGCTGACTGGGAGATCGCCGAAGCGGCAGAGGAGAACATGAAGGACGTCTGGCAACTGGCCGAGGAACTGGGCCTTGAGAAGGAGGAACTCCTGCCCTACGGGCACTACATCGCCAAGGTTGACTACAAGAAGGTTCTTAAACGCCTTGCCGATAAGCCCAACGGAAGGTATGTTGATGTTACCGCCATCACTCCAACCCCTTTGGGTGAGGGTAAGTCCACCACAACCATGGGCCTGGTTCAGGGCCTGGGTAAGCGGGGAAAGAGCGTTATCGGTTGCATCAGGCAGCCATCGGGCGGCCCGACGATGAACATTAAGGGTTCTGCTGCTGGTGGCGGCCTGGCCCAGTGCATCCCGCTGACCCCATTTTCCCTGGGCCTCACCGGCGACATTAACGCCATCATGAACTCCCACAACCTGGCCATGGTGGCCCTCACCGCCAGGATGCAGCACGAGTTCAATTACAACGACAAGTCCCTTGAGCGCCGCGGCCTTAAGCGCCTTGACATTGACCCCAGGAATGTGGAGATGAAGTGGATCATCGACTTCTGCGCCCAGTCCCTGAGGGAGATAATCGTTGGCCTCGGTGACAGCAAGTATAACGGCTTCACAATGCAGTCTGGCTTTGCTATCGCCGTTTCCTCTGAGGTAATGGCCATTCTGGCGGTTGCCAAGGACTTGGAGGACATGCGCCGGCGGATGGGTAAGATTGTTGTGGCTTACGACAAGCGCGGCAACGACATTACCACTGCCGATCTTGAAGTTGACGGCGCCATGACCGCCTGGATGGTTGACGCCATCAATCCCAACCTGATGCAGAGCATTGAGGGGCAGCCGGTATTCGTCCACGCTGGTCCCTTTGCCAATATCGCCATTGGCCAGTCATCTATTGTTGCCGACCGGGTAGCCCTGAAGCTGGCTGACTACGTTATCACCGAGTCCGGGTTCGGCGCAGACATCGGCTTTGAGAAGTTCTGGAACCTGAAGTGCCGCATGTCGGGCCTGACCCCTGATGCCGCGGTTCTTGTCGTGACCATACGGGCCCTGAAGGCCCATGGCGGCGCGCCAATGCCCGTACCTGGCAAGCCCCTTGACCCCGCCTACACCGAGGAGCACGTTGAGTGGGTTGAGAAGGGCGCCGAGAACATGGTTCACCTTATCAATGTGATCCGGAAGTCTGGGATTAGCCCTGTTGTCTGCATCAACCACTTCTACACCGACAGCGACAATGAGGTCGAGGCGGTAAGGCGCATCGCTGAAGAGGCAGGCGCCAGGGTCGCCGTATCCAAGCACTGGCAGTTCGGCGGCGAGGGCGCCCTTGAGTTGGCCGACGCCGTTGTCGAGGCCTGCGAGGAGCCCAGCGAGTTCAAGTTCCTCTATGACCTCGAGACCCCGTTGCGGGAGCGCATAGACCGCATCGCCAAGGAAGTGTACGGCGCTGACGGCGTCATATACACCTCTGAGGCCCTTGCTAAGGTCAAGAAGCTTGAGAAGGATCCTGCCATTAACGAGCTCGGCCTCTGCATGGTGAAGACCCACTTGAGCCTCTCAGACAATCCTGCCTTGAAGGGCGCTCCAAAGGGCTGGCAGCTACGGATCCGCGATATCCTGACCTACAAGGGCGCGGGCTTCCTGGTTCCAGTGGCCGGCGATATCACGCTGATGCCTGGTACCGGTTCCAACCCGGCCTATCGCCGTATTGATGTAGATACCGAGACCGGCAAAGTCCAGGGCCTATTCTAAGCAACTGACCGTGGACGATGCTGTAAACTGACGATGATTGGTGGGGCACGCCGTCCTGAACCGCAGCGGTTCAGGGTTGGCCAGCCCCACCTTTGTTTTCCGCCAGGTGTCTGTTGAGTGAGTGAAGGGCCGTTTTGTCCTTACCTTAGAGTGGCCGACGATCAGAGGAGGGCGATGATATGAGTAGTGTTGAAGAGAGGCTAGAGGAGATGGGGTTGGCTCTACCGCAGGTTCCAGAGCCGATGGGATTGTATGTGCCGGCAAACGGCTTCGGTAATCTGGTCTACACGTCGGGTCAAGGCTCCCGGGCCTTCCGGGGCAAGATCGGGTCTGATTTCACGGTGGAGGAGGGCAGCGCCGCGGCGAAGGCCTGCGCTCTCAGCTGTCTTGCCGCTATCAAGCAGGAGATTGGAGACCTGGATCGGGTGGAGAAGATATTCAAGGTGCTGGGCTTTGTCAACAGTGCCCCCGGTTTCAACCAACAACCCCTGGTCATTAACGGCGCTAGCCAGCTACTGTTGGATGTCTTCGGTGAGAGGGGCAGGCACGCTCGATCTGCCATTGGTGCCAATGAGCTGCCCGGCGATGTTGCCGTAGAAATAGAGATGCTGGTAGCCATCAAGTAGGAAGCAGAAGGATAGCGGCATGGTTAGCTATCGAGTAGAGAGAGGAGTATTCCAATGCACCTAAAGGACTCAACTTCCTCTAAGCGGATCTATACCCTGAGCCACATGACTTGGGAGGATGTCAGGGAGGTCCTGCCCCTAAGCCCAGTTGTGCTGTTGCCAGTGGGCGCCACGGAACAGCACGGGAGGCATCTTCCCCTGGGTACCGACACCTTTGCCGCCATTGACATTGCCGAAGGAGCCGCCAAGCAGTGCCAGATACAGCTGCCAGAAACTGGGCCAGCGGTTGCGATGGCTCCTCCAATCTGGTACGGCATGTCGTCACATCACATGGCCCTGCCTGGTACCGTCAGTGTCCGCCCTGAAGTCCTGCTGGAACTGACCTACGATATTGTGGCATCCCTATCAGAACACGGTTTCAGGAGGTTTATCCTGGTCAATGGGCATCGTATTACAAATATCCCCTGGCTTCAGCTGGTAGCGGAGCGAGCCCAACGCCTTCTGCCCGGTTCCAGGGTTGCCATCTTTGATTTGGCGTGGATGTCGAGGGAAATCTCAGGTGACCTGGGGTTCGGGCCGGTGGGGCACGCAGAGGAGATAGAGACCTCGCATATGCTGGCGGCCTGGCCGGAGTTGACGCGGATGGAGAGGGCCCAGGACTATCCTCCCAGTGGCGGCGACGGGTTGCATGGCAGTCGCAGTGACGGAGACGGGCTGCGCCGCAGTCCCAGTGGCGGAGAGAGGTTGTACCATGTCGACCCCAGGATCAACCGGGATACCCTTTGTTATGTTCCAACAGCACCGGAGGCGGCTCGAGCTGCGTACCAGGAGAGTGCGGGGGTTACCGGTCGCCCCACTCTGGCAGACTCAGATAAGGGGCAGCGCTATCGGGACCACCTTATCACACGATTGGTTGAGACAATCGTTCTCATTGGCTCCCGCAAATAACGAACAGTGACCCGCTCAAGCATTCCTTGACGCCGAGGGCGAAATCCGGTATCATCTTTCATAGGCGCGTTTGGAAATAAATGGGGGTAGGGTGCATTAAGAGTACACCTATCCTGATTTCGACGCCAAGGCGGTGCTGCCGTGTCGTTAGGTGAGATGTCTGGAGCCCTTCCTCGTCTGCTGACGGCCGACGACAAGGAGTTTATATTCAGGGTCTCTGTGGTTGCAGAGACCCTATTGAGCATCTACGCCATCCAGAACCCTGATGCGTACACCGTGGGCAAGTGGCACCGTGACAACGCCTTTCGTTACCTCATCCCAGAGGCGGTAGATAGTCTGGAGCATTTCTTCCCCCTGAACAACTATGCCTTCTCCAAGGGGCTTCTCACGCTCCTGAATCCCGGCATCGCTCAGTGGCTGACCCAACGGGAGCGTACACTCTTTGAGACCCTTGGTGGCTGCATGGACTACGTCAGTGACAGGCTTGGGCCAGCAAGGGCCCTGCCCGTTGCGTGGCAGGTGGATGCTGATCTGGACGCAAAGACACCCCTTGCCGAGGCGACACCCCTTGACGAGACGACAACCCTTGAGGAGGCAACAGCCCTTCTCACCAAGATCTACAGACGCGAGAAGGGTGCCCGCCCGGACCTGAATCTCCATTATAGCCCATCTGAAGAGCTCTGCAGCCGCTTCCTGCACTGTATCAGGAATCAGGAGGAGACAAAGGAGAGACTGGCGTGGTTCCTTCACAATTACGAGGCCAGTGTGGTGGCAGCGGAACGATTGGCCTGGAAGGCCCGGCTGGAATGGGAACTCGCGGCACTGCACTCCCGGGCGCATCTCGAGGGAGAAGGCGCTCTATGGACGGCCCTGCGGAGCCTATGTATGGGTCCGATGATGAAGGTCGAGTTAACCGCCCTTGCCAGCACCACCGACAGGGCCATCGTCTTCGTGCCCTCGGTCTTCATTCACCCGCATCTCCTGACCCTTCAGTCTGAAGAGTTCAATCTGGTCATCTTCCCAGTGGAGTGCGATGAGAGCGAGTTTATAGACAGTATTCGAATATCATGGAGAGTGGAAATGGAGGATGATGACATGAGCCTTGCTCTTAAGGCGCTATCAGACCGGAAACGCCTCCGCATTGTGACCATGCTGGGGAAGAGGGAGATGACCGTAGGCCAGATCGCCGACACTCTGAAGATGCCGCAACCTCTGACATCCTATCACCTGAACATCCTGAGGAACGCCCGCGTTGTTAGGCGAACCTTTAGCGGTTTCCACTGCGTCTACGCCCTGGATCGTAGTCACTATACTGACATCCTCTCAACACTGGCCGCCAAGGCCGGCCAGCTAGACCGCTACATGCCTTACTACTAGGCCCTCTTCACCTTTTGTAGGACCCCCCTATAGGCCCCTGTCCCAGCCCTTTCCGGTAACACCTTGCCTACCACTTATGCCTCTTCTTCCGCCCTTCCCCCCATTCCATCCTTGCGTTCCTTTCTGTTGGCCGGTCTGCGTATGATAGGTGTCGAAAGAAGTCGTTGCCTGTCATCTGTGGGGTGGGGCCTACTTTTTCCTAACCGCAACGTATGTACATATAAACATATCTAAATCCATTGATATGCTCTGAAACGCGGTCTGACCGAAACCACGGCACATAACCGCTGCTAACCAAGGTATTCAAGCGCATTTAGATATCTACATATGTACATGCCTTGTGGGAGAAATAAACAGGAGGTCACGGTGCGTCGACAAAGTTCAACATTTGGCAAGGGTCCGATGAACAACGAACACGCGCCGCGCTGAACACACTACGTAGGGCGAGCCAGCTGAAACGGCTGCCCGTACATTAATTCATGGTATATTAATGATTAGGGAAAGCGCAGGGGAGATACATAGGCCAGCAAGCACGGGGGAGGAAGGCCAGTTGGCCGCGGAATATCAAGAGGATGATGGAGCCATGGGTTTTGACTCAGACAGTAGGACTGATCTATTAACTGCCACCCCAGATGAGCTTGGGCGTATGCTTCAAGAGATGGGCTATCGGGCTTTCCGGGGGCAGCAGCTCTTCAAATGGCTTCACAGCGGGGTCAGCGACTTCCATGACATGACTACCCTTCCCAAGGATCTTCGGACGGCTCTGGCGGCAGAGGCCCAGATCACCGCACTGAAGACTGTTAAGATCAAGGAATCTGGCGAGGACGGGACTAGGAAGTACCTGTTTCGCCTGGAAGATGAAAACACTGTGGAAAGCGTCCTCATGCGTTACCGGCACGGGAACTCTGCCTGCCTTTCAACGCAGGTGGGTTGTAAGATGGGATGCACCTTCTGCGCCTCCACCATAGGTGGCCTGGTTCGGAATTTGACGGCAGGTGAGATGATCGCTCAGGTCCTGGAGATAAACAGGGATCTTCTGAAAACAGACAAGGACTTTCTGAATACGGACAGGGACCTTCAGACGACAGACAGAGACCTTCTGAAGGCAAACAGGGATGTGTCTGAAGCAGGTGGAGAGAAGCCGTCGGACTCCGTCAGCCACATTGTCCTCATGGGGATGGGTGAACCCCTTGACAACTACCGGCAGGTGATCAGGTTCCTCGAACTGGTGAACCATCCAGACGGGTTGAACGTCGGGATGCGCCGGATCACCCTGTCAACCAGCGGCCTCATCCCGGAGATCCGCGATTTAGCGAGCCGCAAGCTTCAGATTACCCTGGCGGTGTCCCTCCATGCCCCTAATAGTAGGATCAGGCAGAAGATCATGCCCATAGACCGTACCCACCCGATGGATGAGCTTCTAGATGCCTGCCGGTTCTACGCAGGCCACACCAGGCGCCGCATCACCTTCGAATATGCCCTCCTCAAGGGGATTAACGACCAGCGGGAGCACGCCGTTGAGCTGGCATCTAAGTTGGTTGACGTCCTCTGCCATGTCAATGTCATCCCCTATAACCGCGTTGAGGATCGGCCCTTTGAAACCGTGGACCGCCAACAAGCGGATTCCTTCGCCCGACTGTTGTCGTCGAAAGGAGTGACCGCTACCGTTCGCCGGGAGTTGGGGGGCGACATCAATGCCGCCTGCGGCCAGTTGCGCCGCAGGGAGGAATCTCGTCAGAGAAAGTAGAATTGTGTTATGATGCAGAAGGGATGAAAAAAACACCTTCGATGGAGGCCTGTACCAGAGGGGGTTTGTCAGGCCAGTGAAATATGAATCGAAGTCTTTCAGGTTTTTGCTGCTAATATCACTGTCAATGGGTGCCCTGGCCTATATCACGCTGGTGGCAGTCCACATTTGGGGTAGGTACTACTCAGATCGGCAGATCATCGTCCACGGTGTGATCTTGGCAGTTACGGCGGCGGCCATCCTGATTGTAGCTCGATTTCAGCCGACGCGGCCGGTCAAGTTCGTCTTCACTGCTGGCTGTCTCTGGTACGCATTCTCCCTTGTCTGGATCTACTGGTCTGCCACACCCGACGTCTACACAGTGTTTTACCTGGTTCCTATCTTGGTTGCAATGACCCAAGACCGCGGGGCCTATGTCTTTAGTTTTGTGGGAAGCCTGGTCCTATTCTTAGGAAGCCATACTATGTTCCCGGGCTTGATGCCTGAACCCGCCGCCCTCGACAACATCGTGTTGCGGCTCATCAATTTTGTCTTCGCATATGCCGCGGTCTACACTGCCTTCATCTTCAAGCACTCCATTGAGAAGGACTTGGAGCAGGCCCACAACGATCGCGAGCATGAAGAGATGCGCGCCCTCACCGACGCCCTCACTGAGGTCTACAATGTGCGGTATCTTAACGAATACCTTGACGAGTGCCATGAAAAGAAGCAGCCTGTCGGGCTGATCCTCCTGGATATGGATAACTTCAAGGAGATCAATGATGCCTACGGCCATACAGTCGGTAACGATGTCATGGTTATGGCGGCCCAGCGCATCCAGGATATTGTCCGCGATGGCGACCTTGTTATCCGATATGGTGGAGACGAGTTCTGCATCATCCTCGAAGACCACGATGCGAAGCTAATCGAGCTTGTGGCTGAGCGAATTAGAGAGGCCTTCTCTGCCAGGCCCTTCATTCTTGCCAACGGTGACAGGGTTGAACTTACCTTCTCAGGCGGCTGCGCCAGCAGCGACGGCACCCTTACCCGCTGGGAGCTGATCAATGCCGCGGATCAGCGCTGCTACGAGGCGAAGGCCGCCGGAAAGAACAGAATTGCCTGCTAGCTCTCAACGATGGTTTCTGGCGCCCCCGGGACAGTTAAACAGCGACTGCAGGTCCTCCAGGCTTTCCCTTGTTGTGACGACACTGAGTAAGTCCCCAGCAAAAATCGCCGTGTCCCCATGGGGATAGAGCTTCTCTGAGCCTCTGAAGATTGCAATCAGCGAGGTATCGGTTGGCAGCGGCAGGTTCCGTACAGGAATGTCATCAAGTGTGGGGTTGCTGACGCAGAAGTCCTCAATGACCAGGCCATCGTCATCCAGTCGATCCTCGGTCAGAAGAGCGAAGGACGCTGGGTGGCGAACAAGGTTGTCTATGACGGTCATTGTCGCCACGTCAGGATTGACTGCACGAAAGCCTCTTGTCGCTGCTTCCTGGAGGAGGATGGGATCCCCGATAATCGGTATCACGTGCTCAATCTCAAACTCTTTCCGGACAATCTCCGCCGCCTGCAGGTTCAGCTCATCATTACCCGTAATGGCCAGGAAGATCTCGGCGCTTCCCGCGCCTGCCTCTCGGAGGTCCTGTTTACTGGTGCCGTCGCCACGGAGGGCATTCCAGCCAGCAGCTCGGGCCTCTGCTACCTTCCTCTCGTCGGAATCGATGATAGTCATCTCACCCTGGTGGGTTCTAAGGCGCTCGGCCAGGGTGAGGGCAAAGCGGGCGGCGCCAAGAATAACAATTCCAGATCGGCGTTTGACGATTTCCGAAGGCAGTATTCTTTCAAACAAGATCGGCGAAATAGTACAGGATACTATCGCCACTAAGATTATGGCGGCGTTAACAGCCTCTGTGACGGCCCCAATGGACAGGCCGATAGCAGAGGCTGCGATAATCATACTGAGGCGGGATGACAGTAGGACACCGCCAGCAAGGGTCTCCCGCAGCGAGAAGCGAGCCTGCAAAAGAAGCGATGGAAGCATCTTCAAGGCATAGGCGGCCAGAAGCAGTACTGGGACCAGTAGCAGGGCCTGACGGCTGGCGAAGAGAGCCCGCAGGTCGAAGTTGGCGCCTACCATGACGAAGAAGATCGGCACAAAGAAACCGTAGCCAATGGCGTCCATCTTATGGTACAGCGAAGAGCCTCGCTCAGAGAGCAGCGAGATCATCAGCCCCGCCAGGAACGATCCGAGGATGACCTCTACACCCAGCTGCTGTGCCAGGGCCACGAAGACGACAATAAACATGAAGGCTCCGCGAACCTGGATCTGGGTTGTAGCATGGCGGAGCTCCTCAACGAAGTTCTGCCGCTTCAGTATTAGGCCAAACCGGTAGAACAGGAAGAAGGCCGCAAAGAGTACCAGTATCAGCAGGATATCAAGGGAAAGGCCGCCCGAGAGTATGGCCACCGCCACCGTGATGAGAAGCATTGTGCCGAAATCCGCCACAAGGGTGGCGACAAGCAGTGTCTGCCCGTAGAGGGTCTCGCTCAGGTGACGCTCTTTTAACACCGGCATCACTACGGCCAGTGAGGTGGTGGACAGGATCAGGGTCATGAGCCATGGCGACTGAATTAGACCGCCAGCCACAAGGCCGAAGGATACCAGGAGCGATGCTAGCAGTGTCAGAAAAAAGATAATGGCTCCCATGTATAAAGGGTTTTCCAGCAGGCGCTGGCTCTTTCCCTCTTGCGGAGAGAAGCGTCGAATCAGGTCAACGTTAATCTCCAGGCCGGACAAGAAGAGCAGGAAGGTAAGGCCGAACTCATTGAGGAATTCAAGCCAGGGTCCGGAGTGGATCAGGTCAAGGCCGCTCTTGCCGACAACAATTCCGGCCAGTATCTCGCCGACCACCACGGGGATCCGAAAGCGCTTAAACTTGGTGATCAGAATAGGAACGAAAAAGGCAAGGACAATGATTATTAACAATGGACTGATGTGAAATGTTTCAGTCAATGTTTCCCCCTCCCAGGTTGGTTGCACCATCTGTACCATTGTAGCAGAGGCCTACAAGCAGTACAAATGGTACAGGTCCATGCCATAATTTGGTTGGCAGCCTGCACAGGAACGTTTATTATGGCAAGGAAGTATTGTACTAAGGAGATTCTGTACAAATCGCTGATTAGGATGTGGAACTAGATGAAGTTGACCAATAGGCAGTTTGTGGTGGCGTTGGAGTCGGAGGACATAGAAGTTGGCGAAACCCTGATCCGCAGGGCTCCGACGGCCATGAAGCGGCTCGTCGAGATTACAGGGCTTCCTGAACCTGCTCGCAGGGTTGGCGTGACCATCTTCCGCCGGCGTAAGCAGTTCTACAACAAGGTCTTTGGGCGCGCCTGGGCTAGCAGTGGCATGGCATCGGTTAGCGGGGTAGGGGCGGCCAACGGCAAGAGTGAGGCACCCCCTGCCGATGTCATTGCTGCAACCCCCTCTTTCAGATTTCTCGGCTATATTGGACCCCCGCGTGGGGTTTTGATGCTGTCTCCCGACAGGTGGGAGGTTAAGGATAGGGATCAGTTTTTGCCCGTGTTTTACCACGAACTAACCCACTACCTGGTTAACAGCCACATCAAGGTGGGGCGTCTGCCGGACTGGTTCGCCGAGGGGTTGGCTGACTACGCCGCCGGTCGACTGAAGCCGGAATGGAGCGAAGCGAGGGAACAGGTCTGCCGTAGCTTTGTCAGGACGGAGCTGAAGGGAGACTCATTCGTCTCATTCCTTCGAAGCCCTGTACCTCAACAGCAGGCCTGCTATGTCAGGGACATCCTCCACGAGCAGGGGTTCTCCAGTTGTTTTGGCAGTTTGCTTTTGAAAGAGCTCGCCATTGATGAGGGAAACGCCCGGTTCATCAAGAAGACCCTGCAGGCGATGAGGGACGAGCCCAAGCTGCCCTTTAACGAGGCCCTGGGGAAGTCCATGGACATCGGCTACTCTGGGGTTGAATCCTTTGCTCTGTCGCTGTTTTCAAGACTTAAGAACGATGATGAGCCAACCAGCCCAAGTAGAACTTGAGGGCGCCCTCTAATAGCCTGCCTTTGGCATGGCAGCGAAAGAAGAACCCGGTTGAGTCCACGGGTCCTGAGATGGTCTGACCCTCAATTATCCGGCCGCCACTCCCAGTTTCTTCGCGATGTTCAGGATCCGCTCCAGGGTTTCCTGGCATTTCATATCCATTGCGTTGAAGTCTATATGAGGTAGGTAGTGGTCTCTGAGCTCGTCTCGGACCTTCTTTGATTGGGCAACATACCACACCGCCGCACGAAAGGTGACATTGTACAGGGACTTGGCATCCGCCACCTGCCCCAGGTACCTTTCAACCCTGGCGCCGTTGACGTACCGGTTGGTAGAGTAGACCAGGTCACCGGGCAGGGGCTCAACGACATGGGGGGGAGCGCTGGTTACCACGGCGGCACTGAGCTCAGGGATAACGAGGTGGTCCACCCGCTCCGGAATGAGGGCGCAGTGATAGACCTCGGCATCAAAGCCGTGGTTAAAGGCGTACTCCGTCGCCTTGTTCAGCAGCGTTGATTTACCGGTACCAGGCTCGCCGGAGATCAGTATTCGCCTTCTCAAGGGCCCAACAATTGTCGACAAGTGGTTCCGGGGGCCTTCGGGCGTGATGGCAGTAGCAAAGAGATGCCGGTGCCTGGGCGGCTGATGAGAGCCCTTCCGTCCTCTGAACATCCCATCGATGATCTCATTAGCCAACTCGTTCAGCCCCCCCACATCCAGGACTCCGGTGGCCGCGTAAAAGCTCTCCCATTGATCAAGGCATATCTTGGCTGCCTTGAGATAGCCATGGGCCCGGTCGAAACAGTGTTTGATCTCCCTGGTAAGCTCGATAACGGGTTTTCTGATGCTGCGGACCTTCTCTTCGTCCCAGTAGTCGCCAAGATGGATGATCTCCTCAACGGCCCCAGGGTTCTTTGGCTCGATGACATGGGGCGCAGTGGCGTCGATGAGGCCAACATCAATTGACGGAATGTAGAGGGCGTCAAGGGTGTTGGGGTCTGATGAACACCAGTGGAACTCAACGTCGAAGCCGCGGTCCAGCATTGCGTAACCAATCTTCCTCATGAAGGAAGGAATGCCGATCCCGGGCCCGCTCTCAAGGATGAATACCTTATTGGCGTCAGGCGCCACAATCTGATTAAAGAAGGAGTGAAACCCCTGGTATGTGTTGTTTCCGGGGTACATTCCCTTCATCTTTCCTCTTGACATTAGTTGCCTCCTCCCTCTCTCCAGGAATCCTCTATCATCATAGTGTTGTCCGGCGGAAAGGGTGCTTGTCCAGGGGCGAATAAACCCATGTAAGAAAACCTCACATGACAGTTGCAAAGGTACCAGCGATGGCATAAGATGTGAGTATACGGTCGAGGCGGTCACGGTCCCCTGGCAGTAGTAGGGGCATCAGTCGGGGCACCAGGAGCAGGCTAGTGAAGGGAAACGGAGGGGATAAGCGGTGGTGGAGGTCAGTCGGACGCAGCCCGTCTATCCAGTAGGGGTCATAACGGAGCTCCTCGGGCTATCTGCCCGCCAGGTCCGTTACTACGAGGAAGTGGGGCTGGTGGTGCCGGCCCGCACCAAGGGGCGCCAGCGGCTCTATAGCACGGCCGATGTGGAAGCCCTTGTAAGGGTGAAGTCGTTGATTGACACGGGACGCACTGTAGAACAGGTCAAGGAACTCCTGAAATCGGAAGAGGAATGGGAAGGCGACCTGCAGGTACTCCTGAAGCAGCAGGGCGAGGCCCGTTCCCTCTACCCGGTGGACGCCCTTGACAGGGTCCTGGCCAGGGTTCTGGATGAAGAACCCGAGGTCGCCAGTGTGGATGAAGAACCTGAGGTCGCCAATGTGGGTGAAGAACCTGAGGTCGGGGAGGCCGAAGAAGAACGCCATGGAAACAGCGGGGAGGTACCCAATGAATGACAAGAAGATGTTGACCGAAGCCGATGTAAGACAGCTGGTAAAGGACCTTGATGTCAAGTTCATAAGGCTGCAGTTCACCGATATTCTGGGTGTAATCAAGAACGTTGCCATCACCGTGGAGCAGCTTGACAAGGCCCTGGCGGGGGAGATCATGTTCGACGGCTCCTCCATCGAGGGCTTTGTGCGGATTGAGGAGTCCGACATGCTCCTGAGGCCAGACCCTAATACCTTTGCCATCTTCCCGTGGAAGCCGAGAGAGGGCGCCACAGCTCGCCTTATTTGCGACATCCACAATCCAGATGGAACCCCCTTTGATGGTTGCCCGCGCATGGCGCTAAAGAGGGCCCTGGCAAAGGCGGAGAGGATGGGCTACGGTTTCAACGTTGGGCCTGAGCCGGAGTTCTATCTCTTTGATAGGGACGCGGAGGGCAGGGCCACAACTAAGACCAATGATCAGGCCGGCTACTTTGACCTGTCCCCCGTCGACACGGGCGAGCACGCGCGGCGCGATATCGTCCTTGCCCTCGAAGAGATGGGTTTTGAGATCGAGGCATCCCATCACGAGGTGGGCCCTGGGCAGCACGAGATTGACTTCAAATACACCGATGCCCTCACCACCGCCGACAACATTGCCACCTTCCGCCTTGTGGTACGTACCGTGGCTATGAACCTGGGCCTGCATGCTACCTTCATGCCCAAGCCCATCGGCGGGATTGCCGGCTCTGGAATGCATCTGCACCAGTCTCTGTTTCGCGGTGATGACAATGCCTTTTTCGATGCCAAGGCCGAGGACCAGTTAAGCCCGGACACTCATCAGTTCATCGCCGGGCTCCTGGAACACGCTCGCGCCTATGCCGCCATCACAAATCCCCTTGTCAACTCCTATAAGCGGCTTGTTCCAGGCTTTGAAGCCCCAGTCTATATTGCCTGGTCGGAGCGGAATCGCAGCCCCCTGATCCGGATTCCGGCCCGGAGAGGGATTGGGACCCGGATTGAGCTGCGCAATCCTGACCCCAGCTGCAACCCCTATCTTGCCCTGGCGGTTACCTTGATGGCGGGGCTGGATGGTATTGAGCGGGAGATGTCGCCGCCGCCGCCCGTCAACGCTAACATCTACCGGATGAGCAGGCAGGAGCGGATCAGCCGGGGCATAGATAGTCTACCGGAGAGCCTTGACGAGGCCATCGCTGCCCTCAAGGGCAGCGCCCTGATGCGCGAAGCCCTGGGTGAGCACATCTTCAACCACTTCGTGCAGGCTAAGGAGATTGAGTGGGACATATACCGCAAGCAGGTTCATCAGTGGGAGATTGAGCAGTACCTGACGGTGTTCTAGAGGGCTGGGCGGGGTAACCCCTCTCGGGTCTTAAGGCCTGTACCTTTTCCTGCTTCCTTCCGGTTCTAACTCCCGGAACCAATCGCATACACCTCTAGAGGTAACACAACGATTCTCGAAGGGAGTTAGGTTACTAATGATGGAGTCTTCTAATGGGAGCGGCAAGGGGAGAGGCTCAACGGCCATGGGATGTGAAGGGAGGGGCAAAGTGAGAGTCGCTTTGTTCATCGATGGAGCGGCAATGTTCTACGCCCAGCGGGAAATGGGATGGCACATCGACTTCAAGAAGGTCTATGATCACTTCATTGAGGGTAAGAAGCTTTCGGGGGCATTCTACTTTACCGCCACTCCGCCGGGCTATGACAAGGAGGCGGTTTCTAACTACCGCCGCTTTAAGACCTTCCTTGTATTCACAGGCTACATGGTGGTTGATAAGGAAGTGAAGGTGATTGAGGACGAGAAGACCCAGGACATCAAACTGAAGGGGAATCTCGACATCGAACTGGTATTCCGGATGCTAACCAGCGCCCACGGATATGATGAGGCGGTTCTCCTCGGCGGTGATAGTGACTATGTTCCTGTCATTGAGCATCTGCGCAATACTGGCAAGGTGATTCACTGTATTGGTAGGCGGGAGGCCACCTCCCTGGAGCTGATGAATGTGTGCAACCGCTACACGGAGCTGGAGACCCTGCGCTCCACGATCCAGCGGGATTAATAGCGCCGACCCGATAACGGTCTGGCGAGCAACACGTAGAGCAGACGAACTAGTCCCACCTCAGGGGGCTGGTTCGTCTGTTTCATACATGGATAGCGTCTCCTGAAGGGCTTGCTCCATTCGGCGGTAGTCCTCTTCCGTCAGGAGCGGGTCGTATATCCCCTGGGCCCGGTTATTGAGGGTCTCGGGAATGGGCAGTATCCGGTAGTGGAGAGTGCCTCTCGAGTAGCTCCTGTCGACCCAGGTGGGCACGAACCTGACGTCGCCGAGGAGGGCATCTCCGGTGTCTGGGTTCTTCAGAATGTCTATGTAGAGGATGATGCCAGTGTCGGTGTGCTGGCGCGTCATTCCAGAGACGAAGTTACCCAGGGAGTAGATGGCGAAGACGCGACGCCCCCCGCCGCTTCGGTCTTCGATATCCCGGAACTCCCAGGGCTGGAGAACATGAGGGTGGCAACCCAGGACAATGTCGGCGCCCTGGGCGAAGGCAAAGTCCACCAGGTCTCGTTGGGTCTGATTGGGCACCCGCTGATACTCACTGCCGAAGTGCAGGTAGGTCAGGATGAAGTCTGCCCCCTGTTCTCGGGCGGCGCCTATGTCCTGACGGATGCGATCCCAGTCAATCAGGTTGACCATGAAGGGTTTGCCTTGGGGGAGTGGAATGCCATTGGTTCCATAGGTGTAGGCCAGCAGGGCGACGCGAATGTCCCTGACATTTAGGATCGTCACCATACCGGCCTCGGCCGCGGTGCGGGCGGTGCCGACATTAAGGATCCCCGCCTCCTCCAGATGGTCGATGGTCCCGATAATCCCTACTTCACGTCGGTCAAGGCTGTGGTTGTTGGCTGTGACCAGGACATCAAAGCCCACATCCTTGAGGGCCACGGCCAGCTCCTCAGGGCTGTTAAAGGTGGGGTAGCCGGTGTAGCGTTGGTCGGCGCCAGAGAGGGTGGTCTCCAGATTACCAATGGCCAGGTCGGCAGCGGCGATGTACTCCTTGATGGGCGCGAAGGTAGGCGAAAAGTCGTAGTGCTGGCCCTGGTCATCACCGGGAGTGAGGGCTCCCTTGATCTGTCCCAGGTGAACCATGATGTCGCCGACGGCAGCGATGGTAACCTTTTGTAGTTGGGGGAGAGTCTCAGGGGCTTCAACGGGATCCGAGGCCTGGCCCTCAGTTGTGTCCTGGTCATCATCAGGGCCCTGGGCCTGTTCCTCCCGGGGGCTGCTGGGGATGGTATCGTCGCTGAGATCTCTGCTTCCGGCACCGTCGCCTGAAGGGTTATTATCACCAAACATGAATAGATATCCCGCCAGCAGGATGGCGCCTACCAGCGCCAAAAGGCCTAGGATGAGCAGGCTCTTGCGGAACAAGGTGGATGAAATCACGGTCTGCTTCTGACCTCCCCCCGGTTAGCTTTATCACTCAATGCTTCACAGCCCTTAGACTTCACAGCCCTTAGACTTCACAGCCCTTAGACTTCACAGCCCTTAGACTTCACAGCCCTCAAGACTCAAGTCATCACAGTGTCAGTTTCGATGGCCTGGATGCGCTTTCCTTCACAGGGAGGCTCTGATGGCAGCCCCCATCCCACCTTCGCCCCCATAACAGACTATGCAAAGACGCATACTAATTCCAGTCTGTTGATGTAGGTCAACGGCAGAAGAGGGAGGCCGGTTTCGAATCGGCCTGCCCTGAAAGGGGTTGGTATGTGTGAGTGATCCGGGCGCGGCGGTATCGGTTGTGATCTGGGGTCTTGGGGCCATGGGCTCCGGCATCGCATCAGCGCTCCTTGCCAAGGAGGGGGTCAGAATTGTTGGGGCCATTGATGTGGATCCCAGGAAGGTGGGGAGGGACATGGGGGCAGCCCTGTCACCCCCACGGCCCGGCACAGGGATTGTAGTGACCGACATCCCAACGGCCCTGTTGAAAGACGTCAGACCCCATGTCTGTGTCATTGCCACCTCCTCGTTCTTGGCTGATGTGCTTCCCCAGGTCAAGGCGGCTGTCGGCGCTGGGGCTAATGTCATCACCATTGCTGAGGAGATGGCCTTTCCCCAGGCCGTAAACAAGGGGGCGAGCGCGGAGATTGATAGGAGAGCCCGGGAAGCAGGGGTCTCGGTGCTGGGTACCGGTATCAACCCCGGTTTCGTACTTGATACCCTGATCATCGCCCTGACTGGTGCCTGCACCGAGGTGACGGGTATCAGGGCGCGGCGGGTCAACGACCTGTCACCCTTTGGACCCACAGTCTTGAAGACCCAGGGGGTGGGGACAACCCCAGAGGAGTTCCAGCGTGGGGTTGATGCCGGGACGATTGTGGGCCATGTCGGTTTCGCCCAGTCACTTTCAATGATCGCCAGGGCAGTGGGCTGGGGGCTGGATCGGATTGACGAGGTCAAGGAGCCCATTGTCTCTCAGACCAGACGCCAGACCCCCTTCATTGAGATTGAACCGGGGCAGGTGGCGGGCTGTGACCATTCCGCCCGGGGTTACATAGGAGACGATGAGGTTATCACCCTGGAGCACCCCCAGCAGATCCAGCCAGAGGCCGAGGGGAAGGAGACCGGGGACTTCGTTACCGTTGAGGGTACGCCCGGGGTGAGGATGGCCATCCAGCCGGAGATAGCCGGTGGAATTGGGACAATGGCCCTGGCGGTCAACATGATCCCGGCGGTAGTTGCTGCCCAGCCTGGGCTCCTGACCATGGACATGCTCCCGGTACCGCGGTCGATAATGGGGGACTTCAGGGGTCTGGTCTTTGGTGGGTCCCAGGGGGGCGGCGAAGGCGTCAGGGGTGATGTGAAATGATCAGCTCAGCTGCCCCAGGGGGCGGGGGCTCCCCAGGAGGCCGGTGCCGCCCCGGGGAATGGGTTCAGATTGAGTCTATCCTGCTGAAACCGGGGGAGCGGGCGCCACAGGTCCCCGAAGACACCCAGGCGGTACCCCTGGTCATGAGGGCCAAGGGCTTTGCCACCGCCGGGGCGGAGATCGGCGACGAGATGGAGGTCAGGACGATAATTGGGCGCCTGCTCAGGGGGAGGCTGATTGCCGTCAACCCCCCTTACGAACACGACTACGGTCGCCCTCTGCCTGAACTGATGCCTGTGGCCATGGAGCTGCGGGCTTTTCTGACGGCCAATGGCCCTGATGCTGCTGCCCCCGAACCAACAAGGGGAGGCGAGAGCCCATGACGGTGGACCGGAGCTACCAGGGGGTAATGGGCAGGAAGAGGCAGATCATCACCGACGCCCTGGGGTTGGACTACAGCCGGTATGAGCGGGGGCCGCTGGCCTTCGACTACGACCTGATGATGTCGGCGGCTGAGACCGGCTTTGACCTGGAGAGGGCGGGCCGGGTTCAGGCGGAGGTGGGGGTGGGCAAGACCCCCCTCCACGAACTGCGAAACATTACCCGCCTGGCCAGGGCCCTGGCGCCAGCGGGCAAGGGGGCCCGGATCTTGGTGAAGGACGAGGCCAGTAATCCCTCGGGTAGTTTCAAGGCCCGGAGGGCGGCCCTGTCGGTCTACCAGGCCCGGGAGCTGGGCTTCAAGGGGGTAATCGCCGCCACCAGCGGAAACTACGGAGCGGCCGTTGCCTCCCAGGCCGCCATGTTGGGGCTTAACTGCATAGTGGTCCAGGAGCTCTTTGATAGCCGCATGGTGGGTCAGCCGGAGATCATGGAGAAGGGGCGCAAGTGTGAGGCCTACGGGGCCGAGGTGATCCAGCTGACGGTGGGGCCAGAGCTCTTCTACGTCTTCCTTCTGCTGCTGGAGGAGACAAAGTACTTCAATGCCTCCCTCTACACGCCCTACGGGATTGCAGGCATCGAGACCCTGGGGTATGAGCTTACCCAGGAGGTCCGGGAGGGCTATGGGCGCGACCCCGACGTGGTGGTTGTCACCCATGCCGGGGGTGGAAATGTTACCGGTACCGCCCGGGGACTGGAGAAGGCTGGCTGTGGGGACACCGCGGTGGTTGGAGCCAGTGTCAACCTGCGGGGGCTGCACATGGCCAGTGACAGGGACTTTAACCGGAAGTCATTTACTACCGGCCACACCGGTTTCGGGGTTCCCTTCGCCACCTGGCCTGACAGGGCCGATGTTCCCCGCAATGCCGCCCGCGCCCTCCGCTACATGGATCGCTATTACACAGTTACCCAGGGCGAGGTGTTCTACGTCACCGAGATGCTGGCGGTGCTGGAGGGCCTTGAGCGAGGGCCTGCCGGGAATACCTCACTGGCTGCCGCCATCTCCCTGGCTCAGGATCTAGACGAAGAGGCCATTGTCGTGGTCCAGGAGACAGAGTATACGGGGGCGGGGAAGCACCCGGCCGCCCAGCTTACCTTTGCCCGGGAAAACGGGGTTGAGGTGAGGCGGGGCGACCCTGATGACGATGAGCCAGGGGCGCGGATTATCATTCCAGAACATCCCGCGCAGATCCGGGCCAGGGAGGTCGACCTGGACCGCCTCAGGCTGTCATTGATCCGCAATGCCGTGGAAGACGCCGGGCTTACAGAGGTGGGGGGGATTGAGGTCGAATTCCTGGCCCGGGAGACCCAGCGTGAAGAGGGTTTCGTCAAGGACGCCCTGGCTGAGATGGGGATTGGTATCAAGGAGGATTGAGGCAGAAGTGACCGATGCGACCAGGGGGAAGCTAGGGAAGTTAAGGGTGATGGAACCACGCCCCGATGATTACCACGAGCGCCGTCGGCACCTGGCTGATCTCAGTGATGAAGAACTGCGCCGCCGCTTCTGGGATCTGGTTGGGGAGATCGTTGACCCGCTGATTGACATGGCCAGGCAGCATACCAGTCCCTCGATCGAGCGCTCGGTGCTGCTGCGGATGGGGTTCAGCAGCCTTGAGAGCGGGGCAGTTGTCAGGGGCTGCGTTGAGCACGGGCTCCTTGAGCGAGGGGCGGGCCACGTCGTCTGGCGCGTTGCTAAAGATAACGGGCTCTCGATCCGCGCCGCTGGCCTGGCCCTTGGCGAGGGCAACTACTGGGATGAAGTAAGGGGGGCCCTGAAGGGTGAAGATTGAGCCCGAAGAGCGACTGAATGTGGAGGAGATCCTCTACAACCTGGAGAACTACCGGCCGCGGCAGCGGGGGTGGCGCTGGCGGCGGCAGCTTGATGCCGGTGACCCTGAGGCCAGGGTGGGTCAGTTTGTGTACCTGCAGGCGGCCCCGCCGCTGAAGAACTCGGTACCCCTGCCGGCGGCCAAGTACTTCGGGGGGATTGACCCTCAGCCCCAGGAGGTCATCACCTCGGAGATCGCCTCGGGGCGCTTTGAGGATGACATCCGCCGGATGCGGATGGCCGCCTGGCACGGCGCCGACCACATCATGGTGATCCGCACCGCCGGCCAGAGCCACTTCGACGGCCTGATTGAGGGTACGCCCGAGGGGGTGGGCGGCATCCCCATAACCCGCAAGCAGCTGCGGGCCACTCGCAAGGCCCTTGACATCATTGAGGACGAGGTGGGGCGCCCCATCAACCTTCACTCCTATGTCAGCGGGGTGGCGGGTCCAGAGATTGCCGTTCTCTTTGCCGAGGAAGGGGTCAGCGGGGCCCACCAGGACCCCCAGTACAACGTCCTCTACCGCAACGTGAGCATGGTGCGGTCCTTTGTTGACGCCGCCGAGGCCAAGACCCTGATGGCCAGCGCCGGGATGCTTCAGATTGACGGGGCCCATAACGCCAACGCCACGGCGCGCGAGGCCTGGAAGGTGATGCCGGAGCTTCTGGTACAGCACGCCATTAACTCCCTCTATTCGATTAAGGTTGGCTTCCCTGAGGACTACATCGCCCTATCGACGGTGCCGCCTACGGCGCCGCCAGCCCCCGCCATGCGGCTGGATCTGCCCTATGCCGTGGCCTTGCGGGATCTCTTCAGCGACATCAAGATGCGGGCCCAGATGAACACCCGCTACATGGAGTCCGACACAAGGGAGGTAACGGTGACCCATGTGCTGAACCTCCTCATCTCCCGCCTCACCAGCGCCGACATCCAGAGCACCATCACCCCTGATGAGGGGCGCAACGTCCCCTGGCACCACAACAGCGTGGCGGCGGTGGACACCGCCAAGCAGGCCCTGATTGGCATGGACGGCCTTCAGGAACTGGTGGAGATCAGGGCTGAGGGGGTGGCAGAACGGGCGCGGGAGATCACGGAACGGGCTGTCCTCTTCCTGGAGGAGATGGTGGAGATGGGCGGCTATTTTGCCGCCGTCGCCCAGGGGATGTTTGTGGACTCCGGCTACTATCCAGAGCGGGGCGGCGATGGCATCGCCCGGGATCCCGCCGGGGGCGTCGCCCAGGACACTGTCGTCCCCAGGGCCGCTGACTACTTTGCCCCTGTCTGCGCCCACTTTGGCGTCAATAACCTGCCGGTGGAGGCTAATGCCGAGAGGCCCTGTGACCTTGTCGGGGGCTGTACCCTGCATGAGCCAGAAAAGATTGTCTACATTGACGAGCTGGATGACGAGGACAACGTTCACCGCCGCCTGGAAGCCACCAGTGAACTGCGAGAGAAGAACCTGATCAAGCCCGAGGTGCAGTGGTTTGGCGACGGCTATATAACGCTGACGATGTTTCTCCCCGTTGAAGAGGACACCGCCCGCTACGCCGCCCTGAAGATTGCCGAGGGGCTGGGCCTGGAGCAGGCAGAGGTTATCCACAGGTACCCGATGCACCCGTCGGAAGGAACCCACATCGAGCTGAAAGGAATGGTTCCCTTTGCAGTTGACCCGAAAGAGCTCATCATTCCGGAAAAAGAAGAGCTTCTCACAGAGGAAGAGATACGTGAGTCGATCCAGTCGCAGCCAATGAGGGTGGTGGCCGCTACAGTTGGCGAGGATGAGCACTCAGTGGGAATGAGGGAGATCCTCGACATCAAGCACGGCGGCCTGGAGAAATTCGGCGTCGACATCACCTACCTCGGCACCTCGGTGCCGATAGAGAAGGTGGTCAACGCCGCTATTGAGGTCGACGCCGAGGCCATCCTCATCAGCACAATCATCACCCATGCCGATGTCCACCGCCAGAACATGCAGCGCCTCAACGGCCTCTGTAAGGAGAAGGGGGTCCGGCAGCGCTTCCTGCTCATCGGCGGCGGTACCCAGATCACCAGTGAGATGGCCAGGGAGGCGGGGCTTGACGCCGGCTTCGGCCGGGGCACAAAGGGAATCGACGTTGCCAGCTTTATCGTGAGGCGTCGCCAGGGCGCAGGAGCCCCTTGATGGAAGTTGATGTCCTGGTAGCCGAGATCGGCAGCACCACCACGGTGGTCACCGCCATTAAGGGCATCAGAGGGCCTGCGCCCATTATTATGGGGCAGGGAACAGGTCCCACCACCGTTGTTCGAGATCCCTCATCAGGACTACTGCTGGAAGGCGACGTGTTGGTGGGCCTTGAGGCGGCCCTGGACGACTTGAGGCAAAACCTGGGGGCCAGTGAGAACCTGAAGTGGGGGCAGATGCTGGCCACCTCAAGCGCTGCCGGCGGACTACGGATGACGGTTCACGGCCTGGTCTATGACATGACGGCCAAGGCCGCAAGGGAAGCCGCCCTGGGGGCAGGGGCGGTGGTGCAGATGATTACCGCCGGGGACCTGACCCCCGATGAACTGGATGAGGTCAAGGAATTAGCCCCCAATATCATCCTGCTGGCGGGTGGGGTTGACCACGGCGACCGGGCGGTGGTTGAGGGTAACGCCAGGGAGCTGGCGGCCCTGAACCTGGGAACCCCTGTGGTCTTTGCCGGCAATGTCGCCTGCCGGGTGGCGGTGAAGCGCGCGTTTGAGAGGGACAGGCCGCCTTCGGCGGTTAAGGTTGTGCCCAACGTCTACCCCCGCATCGATGAACTGGAGGTGGAGCCAGCCCGGAGGGCCATCCAGGAGATATTTGAGGACCACATCACCCGGGCGCCGGGGATGGAGCGCCTCAGGGAGCTTGTGGATGGACCGGTAACGCCCACGCCGGGGGCGGTGATGGAGGCGGCCCAGGTCTTCGCGGAGGCCCACGGCGATTGTATTGTCTTCGATGTGGGTGGCGCTACAACCGACGTCCACTCAGTCACCGCGGGCGACGAGGAGATCGCCCGGCGGCTTGTGGCTCCAGAGCCGCTGGCAAAGCGCACCGTTGAGGGGGACCTTGGGGTCTTCGTCAACGCCCCAAACCTGGTTGACCTCATTGGCGCCGATATCCTTGAGGAGCGGTTGGGCTTCGCGCTGGTGGAGGTGTTGATGGGGGAGGGAGGAAGGCCCCCGAACCGGATCCCCCAGGGGGAACGGGAGCGACAGCTGGCAAGGGTTCTGGCGGAGAAGTGCCTGGAGGTAGCCCTGGCGCGGCACGCCGGTCGGACCCGCCACCTGTACGGGCCTGGCGGGAGACAGCTCATCGCCGAGGGCAAGGACCTGACGGCGGTAAAGTGGGCAATAGGCACCGGCGGCGCCCTGACCCGGCTGGGCCAGAATTGGAGCAGGGGAGCCATGGAGCAGGTGATGGCCGGTGGGGACCCCAGGGCCCTCTACCCCAGGAGCCCAGAGGTACTGATTGACGAGATGTACATTATGGCGGCGGCGGGAGCGATGGCAAGGGTTGACAGGGCGGCGGCCCTGGCCCTGATGGAGGCATCCCTTGATGGCATATCCCCAGGTGATAGTGGACACAGCGGCGGTTGAGGAGAACGCCCGGCTGGTTGTGAAACTCTGCGCTGAGCGGGGCATCAGCGTCATTGGCGTGACCAAACTGACCTGCGCCAGCCCGGAGGTGGCCCGGGCGATGCTGCGGGGCGGGGTCAGGGGCCTGGCCGACTCTCGCCTTGAGAACCTTTGTCGCCTCCAACAGGCGGGGATTGATGCCCCCTTTACCCTCCTGAGGCTGCCCATGCTGAGCCAGGTCAGGGATGTGGTTGAGATAAGCGATGTGAGCCTCAACTCAGAGCCCGTCACCGTCACGGCCCTGGGGGCAGCGGCCAGGGCCCGGGGGCGGCGCCACCGGGTCATCTTGATGGTGGACTGCGGCGACCTGCGGGAAGGGGTCTGGGTAGGCGCCGGCTCTTTTGACCACCTGCGGGCCCTGGCCCGGGCCGCGGGGCGAGAATCCCATCTTGAGGTGGAGGGAGTCGGAACCAACCTCGCCTGCTACGGCGGGATCGCCCCCTCAAGGGAGAACATGGCCCTGTTGCTGCAGGCCAAGGGGGTCGTGGAAGACGAGATCAGACGGCCGGTGCCGGTGGTCTCAGGCGGCAATTCCGCCAACCTGCTGGCGCTGCAGGCCGGCGACATCCCGGCAGGGGTCAACCAGCTGCGGGTGGGGGAGGCAATCCTCCTCGGCAACGAGACCCTTCACAGGCAGCCCCTGGCGGGAGCCAGATCCGATGCCGTATTGGTCCAGGCTGAGGTCATTGAGACGAAGGAGAAGCCCTCGGTCCCGGTGGGCACCATCTGCCAGGACGCCTTCGGGGAGGTGCCCTGCTTTGAGAACCGGGGGCATCGAACCCGCGCCATTCTCGCCCTGGGAAGACAGGATGTTGATGTCAAGGGACTTACCCCTACTGACCTCAAGATCGAGATCCTCGGGGCCTCATCTGACCACCTCATTATTGACGCCACCGGCGTCGGCCTTAGCGTCGGGTCGACGGTGACCTTCCTTCCTAATTACAGCGCCACCCTCGCCCTCTTCACATCGAGGTATGTCAGCAAGGTCTACACTTAGGCACGACCAGGCCTACCAGTACTGGCTAACATCTGAGTACTCCCTCTGCATACTATGGTTAGTAGCTACGAGCTGGATCAGGTGGATTGGGGCCCGCGGCTCCATCCAACCAAAGAGGTGAATTGCAGAATGATGCAGAGGGAAGTTGATCTCGTTGTCCTGAGTAAGTCGGATCCCTCATCAGACTGGCACACAAGATACATCCTGGACGCAGCGCGGAGCCAGGGGCTGTCGGCGGAGCTGTATGATCCCAGGGACTTGTCGATAGTTGCTGGCCCATCAGGCAAGCCCACCCTGGTTCACCTGAGCGGGTATGAGCTGTTGCCGCGAGCCATCTTTAACCGCGCCCTGGGAGACCCCACGGAGGAGCTGTTGGTGGCGGCAGAGGTGAGGGGGATCCCCACCATCAACAGGTTCGTTCCCAGCTATCTGGCGACAAACAAGATAATGAGCCTGATGCTCTTCATGTCCCAGGGCCTGCGTGTTCCGATGACCCTTTTTAGCCGCCCGGGTGAACGCGTTGGTGGCAGTCGGGGCCTCACCATCTTCACCAGGCATATTCTTGACTTGCCGGTGATTACGAAGCCTCTCAAGGGCTCTCTGGGCATCTCCGTTGAGAGGCAGGACGACCTGGATGATCTCCGCCGCTACATCGACCACCGCCTTGGTGCCGACCTTCCCCTGCACGTCCAGGAGTACCTGGACCACGGGGGGAGCGACATCAGGGTGACCACAGTTGGGGACAGATGCGTTGGGGCTGTAAGAAGGGTTGCCCGCCCTGGCAGTATCGCCACCAACCTGGGCCGAGGTGGAAGGCCGGTGCCATTGGATATTACGCCGGAGTTGGAAGAGGTGGCCCTGACAGCCGCCAGGGCTGTGGATCTGGATTTCGCGGGAATAGATCTCATAGAGGACAACGAGGGCTATATTGTCCTAGAGGCGAACGCCTGCCCGAACTTTGACAACACTGTGCTTGTCGGTGAATTCCCGGTTGGTGAGGGCCTGATTAACTTCATTAAGGGGGCGATTAGAGCTACAGGACGCAGATAGGGTTGCCGGCCGCTGAAAATGGCGGAGTGGCTGAAACCAGCCGAAAACAGGCTAATCCTCTGCCTGCTGAGGCCTGAAGCCGCCACCCATGGGGCCCATTCCCGGCCTCGCTCCGGGTCCCGATACTCCTTTAATCCCCTTCTTCCAGGTGCCGCGCCGGAACCAGGCCGCCGCCAGCAGGCCGCCGCCAATATTGGAGATGGCCACAGCCCACCAGATCCCTGAGGTGCCAAGGGAGAGGTAACCGGGCAGGGTGTAGGCCAGGGGAACCCGGATGACCCAGAGGGAGATAATTGAGAATACCATTGCGGTCCTGGTGTGGCCGGCGCCGCGGAAACCGCCGTTGATGACGCTCATCAGGGCCATGAAGGCGTAGCCGAAGCTGGCGATGCGCACGTACTGCGAACCCATGTCAAGCACCGCCGTTCCCTTTTCTTCGATAAATATGTTCACCAGGGGCTCGGGCCACAGGAACAGCGCAACCCCAAGGGCGATCATCACCGTGAAGGCGAGACCCGCCGCCGTCCAGGCTGCCTTCTCAGCCCGCCCAGGTTTGCCGCCGCCGAGGTTCTGGCCCACCATGGCGGTGTTGGCCTGGGCCAGGCCCATGGAGGGCATAAAGATCAGCGACGCGATCCGGTTGCCGATACCAAAGGCGGCCAGGGCGAAGGTGCCAAATCCCGCTACGGCGCTGGTCATGAAGGTCTGGGCCAGGGCCAGGGTGGACTGCTCTATGGCCGAAGGTGTGCCGATGGAGACAATCTGCTTGATGATCCGCGCTTCAGGGCGGAGGTAGGCGGGCTTTAGCTGTATACCCTTGGTGCCGCTGAAGAGGAGGTAGACCCCTACAACTGAAGCGCCACCTCGCGACAGGATTGTGGCCCAGGCTGCGCCCTGGACCCCCAGCTCCGGGAAGGGACCCCATCCGAAGATGAGGAAGGGGTCCAGCAGGATGTTGAAGACGGTAGAAGTCACCATGAGCTTCATCGGGGTAAGGGTATCTCCTGATCCGCGGAGCAGGGCCTGGAAGAGAAAGAACCCAAACATGAAAGGCACCCCGCCAAAGATGATCTTCATGTAGGCCACGGCATCGGCCCGGTAGGCCTCCTGGGCCCCCATCCACCCCAGGAGGGTGTCACTGAAGAAGAACCCAATGATACCGATTACTACGGCGAAGAGGAGGGTGAAGGCAAGGGTCTGACCAGCGGCCCTGTCGGCGGCCTCGTGGCGTTTCGCCCCAACGTGTTGGGCCACAAGGGCGGTGCCGGCCACGGTGAAGCCCGCGCCCACCGAGATCAGCAGGAAGACGATGGGGAAGCCGATGGAGATGGCGGCGAAGGCAGCGGGGCCCAGTTTCCCGACCCAAAAGGCATCGACAAGGTTATAGCTGGTCTGGAGGAGGTTCGACAGGACGATGGGCCAGGAGAGGGTCAGCAGCGCCTTGACTATCGGCGCCTCGGTGAGATTGTTTCTCTGGTCTTGCCTTGCTGGGTTCTCGCTACTCATCGACGAGATTTCCTCCTTGAACAGCGTCCCGCGCCAACCATGGGCCAGGCGGAGATGACCGCTGGATACTTTAGAACCTAAATCTTTCGATGTCAGTATTATATAGAAGACGGTGCCACGGGTCAAGTGGAAAAAGTTAAGTAGTCAAAATGTTAGACACTAAAGCATTATACGAAACTTCAAAGGAGTCGTCAAGTGGCGATGGCTTGTGGGCGGGCCAGCGGGGCAGTGAACTCGGTCAGGCCAGGGGCAGCGTGAAGGTGAAAGTGGTGCCGGAAGCAGGGCCGAAGCCAGATTGTGCCTTGGCATCATCCAGGGCGCTGCCGTTACCATGGCTACTCTCTAACCAGATGTCGCCTCCCTGGGCAGTGGCATAGCCCCGGGCAATGGCCAGTCCCAGGCCGGTACCGCGGGTGCCCGCCTCCTTGGCCCCGCCGCTTTTGCCCCGGGTCCTGGACCTGTCGGCCTTGTAGAAACGCTCAAAGACATGGGGAAGGTCCCCAGGCGCTATTCCTTCACCGGTATCGGCCACTGATACCCGGGCGAAGCCGGAGTCGGCGGGCCCACGGGGACCGCTGGGACTGCCGGGGCTGCCAGAACCGCCGTTATCGCTGCCGTTGGCCGTCAATTCCACTGATACCCGGACCTCGCCCCCTGCGGGTGTGTGGCGCAAGGCATTTACCAGCAGGTTTCGCAGGATCTGGCCGGTGCGCCGGCGGTCAACAAGGGCCAGCACCGGTTGATCGGGAAGGGAGGACAGGAGCGAGATGCCGTCGGCCTGGGCCATGGCGCCCAGGGCCTCAATCTCCTCCTGGACAACCCCCTGGACCAGGACCTTCTCCCGGTTAAGCCGGGCCTGGCCGGCATCGAGGAGGCTCAGTTCCTGCAGTTCATTTACGAGGGATGCCATCCGCAGCACTTCGTCGTGGAGATTGACGATGGTCTTCATGTCTGGATCCTGGACACCCTCCTGGATGGATTCGAGGTTGCCCCGGAGGACTGATATTGGCGTGCGGAGCTCGTGGGCTATATCGGCCACTAGGTTCTTGCGCAGCTCTTCATTGCTCCGCAGTTGCTCTGCCATACGGTTGAAGCTATGGGCCAGGGTCCCCAGTTCATCGCGGCGGTTGGTCTTGACGCGAACCGAGAGTTCGCCGTTGGCAAGGCGTTCGGTGCCCCGCACAACTGACTGCAGGGGTTGGGTCAGGCTTCGAGATACCGTGAAGCCCAGGAGCAGGGCCAGTATAATGGCGCCGCCGGCGGCAAGCCAGGCGTACCTGGCAGCAGTGCCTGTAAACTGCTCCTCAAGGCTGTCGAGGCCTGGGAGGGGTTGGTTGGTCACAATCAGGGTTCCAATCGCCTCTCCATTCAGCATCAGGGGAGCTCCTGCTGCGAGCTGTTGAGGGGCGGCGGTTCCCCCAAGGTCAAGTTGGGCGGAGTCTCCCACAATCACGCCGTCGGCATTGGCCACGATCAGGCGATCGGCGGGCAGGGCGGTGGTGCCGCTGCTGGGCCCGATGGGCCCAAAGGGGCGATTCATGCCGTGACGGCCCATGTTATCTCGCCAGCGCCCCATCATCCCTTGGGACATGTTGGCGCTGGCATAGACCTCCAGGAGGTTCTGGACCCCACTCCAGCCCCCGTTGTCACGATAATAGCCCTCGAAGAAGCTGGCCAGGTTAAGGGCCCGGGCTGTGTCGGTCAGCGCCAGGTAGTTATCGAAGAGGTTAGTTGTCGCCACATTGGTGATAAGGACAGTGGCGGCGGTTGTGAAGAGGACCAGGAGTACCAGGATCAGGGTGATGCGGCCCCGTAGGGAATCCAGGAACACGCTAGTCCCCGTCCTCTCTGTCTGCGCCCCGGGCTTTGGGGAGGGCATCGACCTTATAGCCGACACCATAGATGGTCTTAATGTACTCGGGGCTGTTGTTGGGGTCATCCCCCAGTTTCCGGCGGAGGTTACTGATATGGGTGTCAATGGACCTCTCATAGCCAGCGTAGAGCTCGCCCAGGGCGGCATCGAGGAGCTGCAGGCGGGAGTAGACGCGGCCGGGGTTAGAGACCAGGGTGTGGAGGAGCTTGAACTCAGTGGGTGTACAGGATAGATCCCTTCCGGCCATCTCTGCCCGGAACTCACGGGGATAGAGGGCAAGGTCCCGGTAGCGGAGGACATCCTGGGAGGTCCGAGTGCTGGAGTATTCGGCCGACGACGAGTCGGCCAGTGGCTGCCTCGCTGTTCTCCTCAGGATTACCCTGATGCGGGCCACTAGCTCCCGTAGGCTGAAGGGCTTGGTGATGTAGTCATCAGCCCCTATCTCCAGGCCCAGGAGGCGGTCAATCTCGTCGGACTTGGCCGTCAGCATGATAACCGGCGGGGTGAAGGAATCGTCGGGTGAGGCGGCCCGCAGTTGGCGACAGAGGGAGATGCCGTCCAGTTCCGGGAGCATCAGATCCAGAACCACCAGGTCGGGGTCTTCGTTCAATGCCATTGTCAGGCCATCGCGGCCGTTGTCGGCGGTAATGACCTGGAACTGTTCGGCCTCAAGGTACCTTGTCACCATCTGCGTTATCTGGTGGTCATCCTCGATGACCAGGATCTTGGGGGCGGCCATTGACACCATCACCCTTCCTACCGAAAGTCAATCCTGACTTTATCAAACCACAGAAGCGGGCCACAGTGCAACCGGGCGGAAATGGAAGGTAAGAGCCCGGAAGGGCTGGTGCCGCGCCTTCCGGGCTGCTTCACGCAGTGAGGGTGGGATGGATACGGAACTAACCGCCCCTGCGTCCGCCGCCGTGGCGGAAACCTCGTTGCCGGGCGTTGGTGTTCTCAGTGCCGTTGCTGTTGCCGTTGGCGTCGTCAGAGTTGTTCTGCCAGCAGTAGCCGCCGCGGCCCTGGCCACGCCCGTTGCCGAAGGGCCCAATAGCGGTATCCTGCACCCGCTCTGTCATTCGCTCTCTCATGCTCTCGAGAATGGCGTCGGCCTGCTCGCTGGTGATGGTACCGTCGGCGACCTTCTCAGCCAGGAACTCCGCCCTGAAGCTGAGGAGGTGATCCACCAGTTCTTCAACGGTGACATCCTTGGTTGCAGCGATTTCAGCGAGAGATAGGCCTTCGTTGCGAAGGTCGATGATCTCGTCGACGGTCAGTCCCAGGAGGTCCGCTACCGTTTCCAGCATCCCGCCCTGGCTCTGCCCGACCCGGAGGCCGAAGCCATTGCCGCCGCCAGGACAGATCCAGGTGTCATTGGGGGCATCGGGGTCGCCGAGATTGACAATGGTGTCCCCTGCCAACCCGCTGGCGGCCATCATGCCGCCGGGCATAAGCCCCGCAGCACCTGCAATGGTGGTCAGGCCCATTACCAGGGCTATCACAAGGATGGTTGGGATCAGTGATTTTTGAAGCATCTCATTCCCTCCTCTCGCGCTTAAGTGGGTGGTGCAACTATATGGTAGCCCGAGAGTTTCAGGATGTTATGGGGCAAATGTCAAGATAGTGTTAAGACGAATCTACGCATTGAAACCTCTAAAGACCCCACAGAAAGGCTAGTATGGCTCCGGCTGAAGAAAGCACTAGCCAGATGTACATCGCGATGACGGAGACGGGTAGAGGGAATAGGGTCCAGATGTGGACCCAGAAGAAGAGCACAATGACTTTTATGACATCAAAAGGGAAGTGGCAGATTTTCTTAATGGCGAAGCGTCTGTTAGCAGAGATAATCCTTGCGGATTGGTCAGACGGATGGAGTACTTCCTTGACAGAATGACTGACACCGGACCAGGCCTCGTTGAAGTCCTTGACAACCAGTGTTCGCAGGTACTTCATGCGCAGGCCAAGGGACGGTGCGGGAAGACCGCCAGACTCAAGGAGCTCTAATGCCTCTCTCATTTCGTTCCTGGTCTCCGGGGACACCATTTCAGGCAGTCCGGGAGACCAGACGATGATCCATCCATCCCTGGACACAACATGGTCGGTATCCGACCACTGGTGGGAGGAGACCCAGGGGTGTCGAGTCCAGCCAAGGAGGAGCCCTCCCAGGTATTCATCGTCTCCGATGAGCACGCTTTGCCAGCCATACTGTTCGATCCTGGCATAGTGAATTTCTGGCTCCTGGGACGCCAGCAGCGACAGAAACTCTGGTCCTCCAAGACTGTAGGAGACGATGAAAGCGATGGAGATGGCAACTGAGACGGCAAGGAAGACTGCTATGCCCCTGACTACTAACCGTCCACGGCAGTTCAGTTCAATGTCCAAGATCGCGCCTAGACCCAAGGCTCAGCGCCCCCTTTCAAGGTTGTCTACAACAAGGGTATACTCCCTGAAGAGATGCTCATAGACGACAACAAACCTGTCAAAGTGCTGTTCCGAGCCAACGCAACGTAAGACAAAGAAGATGGTATAAACGCCATCGGTGGCGATGAGGGCACCCTCGGCTGGTCGTGTTTCAATGTTGTTGTCTGCGGGCGTTCCTTCAATACCGGCGATCCCGTGGCTAATTCCTGTCCGGATTACCTCGGCCCGGACAAGCTGGGCTCCATTACCCACATAGGCTACAGCACTCTTGATCCTGACGGGAAAGAAACCCCTGTTGAGCAAAATCAACCCAGGTGACACATGGCTGCGCGTGGTGTTCAATGGGCTGGTGGCGTAACCAGAGGCCACCAGGGGACTGGGCAGGGAGTAGAACCATAATACTGAGCCCGCCATGGCTACCAGCAGAATACTGATAATGATCCACCCAGCGTGGTTCTTAGTTATAGTTGCCTCAGGCATGTTTGCTGCCCTCCTCGTCAGTGAGGTACTCCTATTAGTAAATTATACCACATATGGTAACCGGGGAACCGGTTCTAAATGGTGGTTTCTTACCTCTCTTTTGTTTGACATACCCTCTAACGCGGAATATAATAGCGGTGTCGGACTCAACGGGACTTCAGGAGGTACCAGGTGATCTTCACCCGCAAGCCAACTAACTAACAGCATAGCTAGGTGGAATGCGGGAGCTTATTCCGGTGGAACAACTATATATGTTTTGACTATTGCTGATGCCTGATGGTCATGGTACCGCGGGTAACAGCTGCAAATGGCCCTAGTTACCGTGATCGGCCATATCAACATCACCCACAAACCGGCTCTGCCGGTTTTTTCTATTTAACCCCGCCTTCTCCGCCTTGCTGTGCTCCAGATTGCCCGGAACAATGGGATATCTTCTGCATCTGCAGTGAGGTGACCGCAAGTGACACTACTCATGTCTATCAGGGATGTGGCCAAGGCCTTTGGCCCACAGTCCGTTATCAAGAGGATCGATATAAATATTAGGGTCGGTGAAGTAATCGGCCTTGTGGGTAAGAACGGAGCCGGGAAGACCACTCTTGCCAACATCATCTCCGGCAGCCTGAGGCCTGACAAGGGGATCATCGAGCCCCATCGTAGGGAGCTCAAGGTGGGATACCTGCGTCAGTCAACATCGTATACCGTAAACACCTTTACTGAGCTGGTTAACAGCGCAACCCCTGAGGCGATCCATGGGTTCCAGGAGGCCGCGCGCCAGCTGGGCCTGGAGAGGGTCAGCACCTGGGAGGAAGACCGTCTGGCAGGGCTGAGTGGCGGTGAGCGAACGAAGCTGGCCCTGGCCAAGGTCTGGTCTCTGAGGCCTGACCTGCTGATCCTGGACGAGCCCACAAACCACCTGGACTTTGCAGGGGTGGAGTGGCTGGCCCAACAGCTGAAGGGGTTTGACGGCGCTATCCTTGTCATCTCCCACGACCGCTACTTCTTAGACCTGGTGGTTGACAGGATTGTTGAGCTCGAGGAGGGCGAGGCGAACCACTATGCGGGCAACTACAGCTTCTACCGGGAGGAGAAGCGGCGCCGCCATGAGCAGCAGCTTCATCAGTATGAAGTGGAGATGAAGCGCCAGGCCCGTATTGAGACTGAGATCAAGCGGTTAGATGGCTGGTCTTCAAAGGCCCACGATGAGGCCCGAAAGGCCGCCATAGAGACGGGGAATGTCAAGGGCGGCAAGGAACACAATCGGGCCAAGGCCAAAAAAATGGACCGCCAGGTGAAGTCCAAGAGGAAGCGTCTTGAGAAGCTGCGCTTCGAGGCCGCCCGGAGGCCCACCGACGAGCCGGAAATTCGCCTGGACTTCGTCGAATCAGGTGACAGGGGCCGCCGCATCCTGGAGGCGCGGGCCATTGCCAAGGGTTTTGGGGGAAGGGGCCTCTTTGAGGGCAGTTCCTTCTATGTTCAACGTGGGGACAGGGTCGGACTGGTGGGCCCTAACGGGTGTGGGAAAACAACCCTGCTCCAGGCCATTGTGGGTCGGGAGGCCCTTGACTCCGGAGAACTCTGGGTTAGCCCCTCCCTCAAGACAGCCTACCTGAGCCAGGATGTAATGGACCTGGATGAAGCGCTGACTCCCCTGGAGATGCTGGACATCGCCCGTGACGCCGGGGCCAGGGGGATGCTGGTCAATATGGGGTTCGACAACGAGATGCTCCATCGCCAGATTGGGACCCTCAGCCTCGGTGAGCGAACAAAGCTCAAGCTGGCGCAACTGGTGCTGCAGCAGACCGACTGCCTGATCCTGGATGAGCCCACAAACCACCTTGACCTCTACAGCCGGGAGGAACTTGAAGAGTCCCTGGAGGGGTTCAGGGGCACCCTGCTTCTGGTCTCCCATGACCGCTACATGCTGGAGCGGCTCTGCAACCGGCTGCTGGTCTTTGAGGATGGGCAGGTCAGGAGCTTTGAGGGGGGCTTCGCTGAGTACTCTGACCGGGGCCGCCGTGTTGGCGCGGAAGGGACCGGGGAAGTCGTGGCCGATAATGACGATGCCCAGCTTGCTGCCATCGAGACGAGGATGGCAGAGCTCGTGGTCAGGCTGGGGCGCCTCACTCCTGAGGATCCCGAGTATCTGGCCCTTGATGAGGAGTACGGAGAGTTGGCCGTTCGTAAGCGCCAATTGAGGATTGAGAGGTAGGCGACCGGGTGTCGCCTACCTCCCTCGAGTTGTCAACCAGGTATTCAGGTGCGGCGTTGCACTGCCCTGTTGTCAGCGCTGCGAGATCCAGTTAGCGGTAGTTGTGGGGGGCTTGGGATAGCTCTTCTTGAGTTCGACGGCTATCTCTCTGGGTACCCCCTGCCTTCTGAGTTCGTCGACGAAGGAGTTCCCAGCCCGGCGGTAAGCGCCGTTGGCGCGCAGGAGCGAGAGGCCGAGCTTGGTGACCATCACAATCCCGCTTGGTGCCGCTCTTAACAGACTGAGGACGGCCATGGCCTAGTCCTGATCTCTTTTGTCAATCTTGACCACATGCTTGCCGCCACCGAAGTTGGGGGCGTTCTGCATGACCTTGTTCAGGCTGCCCACATAGTCCTTTGCCATCTTCAGGGCCTCTTCTTGCGGGATCCCGGCCTCCACCAACTCCTTGTAGAAGGCGGCAGTTGCCTTGCCCAGGTTGCGGGCGGAGTCCTCGGAGTAGAGGGTACCCAGCAGCGAGTTGATTAGCTTGGGCAGGTTCTCCGACAGTACGTTAAAGAGACCTGGTAGTTCCTGCGCTACCTCTCGTAGGTCATGGACACTGTCTTTTGACATTTTGCGAACAACTCCTTTCGAGTTTAGCGGCCAGGGGCGCTGGCCTAGGCGATGATGACGCTGACTCGGCGAAGTGATGCTGACCTGGCGATGGCAGCCCTGCCTAGGCGATTCGGATGCTGCCTACCACCGGCAACGTCAAGGTAATCCGATCTGGTTGTCTCTGCCTCAGGTCTGATGCCAGGCCCTTGATATCGGATACCGACAGGGCGCTGGCCAGTAGTCTCAGGGATCCTGTCAGGGCCTGCGGTCCGGCTGTCTCCTCAAACCTGTTGGCTGTCTCTGAAAGCCCGTAGGATATCAGTTCCAGCACAGCCAGGCCCCTGGCTGGGCCCTGGTCTGCCTCTACCTTAGCGTCAATAGAGGTCAGCAGGCGGCGCCGGAGGTGGTCGGGGGCGGGGGAGACCTCGGCGGCAGCGTCCTTAACCGCCTTTACCAGCCAGTCTCTGTTGTCCAAGCCATCCTGTTGGCTCATTCCTAGTCCACCTCCTGGGCTCTGGCTAGAAGCCGGGCCAGTTTCTTGCGAGCGTGAAAGATTCGACTCTTGACAGTTCCCACCGGAATGGACAAGACCTCGGAGATCTCTTCGTAGGTCTGGTCCAGGTAGAAGGCCAGCAGGACCACGTCCCGGTGTCCTGGTTCCAGTTGTTGCAGGGCCTGCCTCACTACGACGGTATCGGGCACCAGGTCCTGCTCTGGGCTGTTGGATCCGGCAACTACCTGCAGCTGCTCGTCGGACACAGGGTCAGGGCTCCGGGCCCGTCGCCCGCTGATGTTGGCTATCTTGTTGTAGCAGATGCCGAAGAGCCAGGTCGAGCCCTGGGACCGGCCTTGGAAGCGGGATGCCGCCCCCTGCCAGACTGCCAACAGGGTGTCGTGGACGGCGTCGGCGGCTAACCCTTCATCGCCCAGTCTCAAGACTGCGAAGCGGTAGAGGCGGTCAGCGAACCGATGGTAAAGGGCTTCGAAGGCATCTCTGTCTCCAGCGGCTATGAGCTTGAGCAACTCCACATCGGAGCCAGGGCTAGCGGTTGTATCATCTGACGCCATTTCGCTGTCCTCCTTCTTCTGTCTGTATGTAGGGTTTCAAGAGAGAAAGGTTCAAACCATTTCTCTGAGGAAGGTTTTAACTCTTGACTAGGTTCCTCCCACCGTGATACCATCGACTACAAATTAGTATAATGTTACCTCACTCAGATGGGTGGGGTAGAGGCGCGACTATCCATCAGTAGCAGCTCAGACCCGGGCGGGGATGAGGGGCTGGCGAAAGGGGATGTCGCCGAAGTGCCTGGTTGATCGCCCACCAGCCTGGCGCTGGGCCTGCAGCGAAGAGCTGCTGGACTGTCGTCTGTCAACTCCTCGTAAGACAGACGGAGCGCTATCTCACGAAACGGGGGTGAGGGGACATCGGTTTCTGTTATCCGGCGTTTACTCGTCGGATTTTGCTTTTGTTGGCCGAGAAGAAGAAGAAGAGCCCTCCAGCCCCCTTGGCTTGAAAAGAAGGAAGGAAGATCCTAGTGAATGAGATGATACCAGAGATGTCAGGGGCCACTGCGGCCCCAGAGGCTCCAGATGCTCCAGATGCTCCTCCAGCAGCCCCAGTGGACACCCAAGGGCAGCTAACGTGGGGTGGATGCAGTACTGTGGCCCTTGCCCGTCGCTATGGGACCCCTCTCTATGTCTTTGATGAGACGACAATACGGGAACAGTGTCGAAGCTACCTGAGCGCCTTTGGCGGTCGCCCTTTCCCCGGGGTTGCTGTGGCCTACGCTGCCAAGGCCTTCTGGTGTAAGGCCATGGCTCAGTTGGTGGCGGATGAGGGTCTCCATGTTGACGTCGTCTCCGGTGGCGAGATCTTCGTGGGGCTTAAGGCTGGGTTCCCTGCGGAGCGGATGATCTTTCACGGCAACAACAAGTCCCGCTCCGAACTGGAGATGGCTCTATCTACCGGTGTCGGCAGGATTGTAGTGGACAGCGATGACGAACTAGACCTGCTCCTGCAGTTGGTCGCCGGCGGACGGGGCGGCGGCAATCCAGTCAACGTGCTTCTCAGGATTGTGCCGGAGGTGCGGGCTGAGACCCATGAGTACCTGGCCACCGGGGACAAGCTGACGAAGTTCGGGATCCAGGTCAGGGATGGCCAGGCCCAGGAGGCAGTCAGAAGGGTCATCTCCGCGCCGGGGTTGAGCTTCCGGGGGTTCCACGCCCACGTGGGATCGCAGCTCCTTGACACCAGGCCCTTCCAGGAGACGGCGGAGGTTGTGGGCAGGCTTGTGTCCGAACTTAACCAGGAGGGCATTACCGTAGCCGAGGTTGACCTGGGGGGCGGGTTGGGCATCAGCCACGTGGCATCAGAGCAGCCGCCGACGATTGACGAGATGGCCGGGGCCATCGCCCAGGGTTTCTCCGCTTCTCTGGCCGAAGGAAGCTGGTCCGCCCTCATTGTTGAGCCTGGGCGCTCGCTGGTGGGGGAGGCCGGGATTACCCTCTACACCGTTGGTGTTGTGAAGGACACAGGGGTTAGTACGTCCGGGAACGCGGCGCTTCTACGGCGCCGGATTGTGGCTGTTGACGGAGGGATGGGGGACAACCTCAGGCCCGCCCTCTACGGGGCCCATTACGGTGCGGTGGTGGCAAACAGGGTTGCTGACACCCCAACTGATCAGTGCCAGGTTGTGGGCAAGTACTGCGAGTCTGGAGACAAGCTCATCGACTCGGTGATGCTGCCACCGGTGCGTCGCGGCGACCTGTTGGCTATACCTGCAACAGGGGCCTATACCCACTCCATGGCCAGCACCTACAACGGCAATCCCAGGCCTGCGGTGGTCTTTGTGAGGGATGGGCGCAGCCAGTTGGTGGTGGCGAGGGAGACATATCGGGACCTGGTCAGTCGCGACCTGGATCTGAGGTCAGGCGGCGCCGGCGATGACCAACTGCGGACTGCAGCCGAGGGCCAGTAGCCGAGGGCTAGCGGCAAAGGCTAGCGGGTGAAATATTCCTCAAGGGTGAGGCCTGCCTCTGTGACCTGCTGGGCGACGGTTTCACCCACATAGCGGATGTGCCAGGGCTCATAGCCGTAGCCAGTGATGTTCTCTTTGCCCTGGGGGTATCGGATGACGAAGCCAAAGCGGTGGGTATTTGCCGCCAGCCATTGACCCTCTGGGGCCTCTGCAAAGTCGGTCTCCAGGGCGCAGCTTACGCTCTCCGCCGAGACATCCATAGCCAGGCCGGTCTGGTGTTCGCTCTGACCGGGGCGGGCGCTCCACCTATTGGCCAACTCCTCGTCGCCGCCGTTGGAGCGGACGTTGTATTCAAAAATGCGGGCCTGGGTTTCGAAGGACCGATAGCCGGAAACAGCCACAAGTTCAATACCGTCTTCCGCTGCCGCGGCGAAGAGGGCTTCAAGGGCCTCTGCCGCCTCCTGGCGCAGGTAGTGCTTCTCCCTGTCTCCGGAGGAGGAGAAGGCCACATCTGGCCTGATCAGGTCAGCCGGCTCGTAGCTGGCGGGGAGGTTTCTCTCCTTGTTAACGATAACGGTGATGCTGTCGGCATTGGTCACTACGGGAACACCCTCTTCATTTGATTGAACGGTGTCAGCCAGCCGGTATAGTATCAATATGCTGGCGGTAGCCCTTTGGTCCTGGTAGATGGCGGTGATCTCAATTCGCTGACCAATGGGAGCCCCTTCGGCCACGTGAAACCTTCCGCCCCTCTCAATCCTGACGCTAGCCTCGTCGGACACCCTATAGCTTACTCCCTCCTCGCCATTGGTGACATCAAGGCCTGTCCCATCAGAGAACAACGCCTTCACGGAGAGAGTAAGACTGCTCCCGGGAGCGGCTACACTCTGGGCGGGTGCAAGGACAAGCGAGGTCACTGTTGGTATCGGTTCCAGGGGCTCCCGGTCTGGCTGCCAGGCAAAGGCAACTAACGGCACTATGACCAAAAGGACTGCAACCGACAGCGCCAGCTGAATTGTAGGGCTTTCCTGTATCCTGGCCAACGGCAACTCCTCCCTTGTCTCTCTCACCACACATTTCGACACAGCGGAGGATTTTCCTGTGACGGCGATTTTCTCGAGCAAGGTGTCACGGCCGAGGTGATTACTAGGGCTCTAGTTTGACAATGCTAAAGCTGAGGTCGTAAGGTATCTAGTACGTAAGGCTGCAGCTCTTCAGAGTCGCAAAGGGCGAGAGAGGGTGGTCGACTTGACGATTAAGGACAGATGCGTCTACCTGCTTAAGGGACTGCTCTACTCTGGTTTTGTTTGGTTTGGTACTTACGCCATCACAATCGCATTCAAGGTTCCCAATCTTACAACCGTGACCTCAGCTACCTGGGCTATCCAACTTTGCCGGAGCCATTATCTACGGGCTCACGACGGCTGAGGTGCTGCGTCGGTTAGATCAGGGCCTGAAGACCTGAGTCTCTTTCCTGCCCACAGCTACCCCCTCTTACCCGCTGCTACAGGCCGTTTCCGGCCATGTCATTCCCATTTCCCTTAGCCAACTGCCTCACCCAATCAATAGCTTCCGATGCATACCCATGGGGATCACGACCCCAGGCCGCCAGGGCCTGGAGATCGCAGTCGCGGTAGGGGATGTGCTCCATGATTAACAGGCAGTCTGGGTTCTGGTAAGTAACCTCACTGACAACGGCCTGAATGTCAATCCAGCCATCAGCCGGGTCCTGGTCTGGGTGAACCGGGAGGCGAAGGTGCTGTGACCCTGGAGGCCTGAGATCAATCCCCGAGCCCGACGGGGAGATCGTGTTGCTGAGATGAATTGACGCGGTGTAAGGGGCGGTGGCCACCGTCAGCTCCTCAACGGTACACGGGTAGCCATACTTCCCGGTGAAGACGGCAAAGTGCATGGTGTCCAGGCAGTGGGCCAGGTGTGGGTAGGGGGCGACCAGTTCGACGAGGCTCCCTGGGGTCATGTAATAGGGGTTGGGGCCATCGCTCTCGATCAGGATCTGGACCCCGGTCTTTTCGGCCAGATGGGCCAGGTGGCTGAGGGTCCGGGTCATCAGGGCCCTACAGTCATCCTCAGTTATGGGTGGGCTATCTAAGTCTCTGATCTTTGTTGGCGCGTGTACTACCAGGTGCTGTCCTCCCAGATTGTATGCCCGTTCGAGGCTGTCTTCCACCCAGGAGAGGGCGGCGGCCCGCAGCACCCTGTCATGGGAGGATAGCTCCTTTGAGAGGGCAAACCACTGGACACCAAGGTCGCGGGCGAAGGCCGGGTCTTTGATCAGGGGATGGTGGAACCCGTAGGCAATGCCGGCGCCTTGGGCCCAAGCCACGGCTTCCGACACTTCAGCCAGGTCCCTGTACATGGCCAGTTCAATGCCGGCAACCCCTGTTAAGTCCATGTGACGGAGCTTATTGAGATCGTTATTGACGATGCTTCCCGATATCCAGAACCGCGCCATTTGACCACCTCGAACTCCTGCCGCTGTAAATCTGTGCCCTACTCTCTTTCTCTCTTTTGCGCCTCAGTCCTTCAGCTTCCCCTGTAATGTGGCCTCCAGTGCAAGACACCTGTTCTAACTGGAAGCTTCGCCCAATATAATCTCTAGGACTCTTTTGCTGTTGTCAATGAATCTCGGTGTCGCTGATTGAAGACCGCAGTGGCGATCAAGGAACCGGAGGTGCAGTTTCCAGGTGAGCAGGGCCGTACCATTAGTTCTCATCCTTCATCTTCTTACAACCCCCTCCAGCCCAGATCTCCCACCGCCAGACCAGGTCGCCGCGATCTTTAACCCTCCTAAATCCGCGTGGCTAAGCCGGTCTGTCGACCTGGCGAAGGCCCACCAACAGAAGGCCCACGAGATCTGGCAGTACCTGCAGCACCAGTCAGAGTACAGAGAGTGTGTCCTTTCCATTATACATAGTCAGGTGGCGGCCTATCGAGATGCCGGGGGTAAGGGCGTTTTCGGCGTCTATGTCAAGGAGTTGAATACCGGTTCTGCCGTGGGCTACAATCACCTGCTGACCGAGACGGGAGGCAGTTGTGGCGAGGACCCTGGTTTTTTCGAGACCGCATCAACCGTCAAGCTGTTCATGGCGGGAGCCATCGCGCATCTGGCCTCTACCGGTGAGATGAGCCTGGAGGACGTCATCAATGACCCGGTTCTGAACAGCGGTTTTCAGATTGGCGATATTGCCCAGCGCATGGTGAGCCACTCCGTCAATGACTACTTCAACGTGCTCTTGCGTCATGTAGGGGTTGAACGCTTCAACGAGGTTGTCCGCCTCCTTGGAGCCAGGAATACCCGCGTCTATTGCGAGTTGCTGCCCACCACCGGGAACGATGGCTCTCGCAACTACGAGGTCTATGGTAGCGGCAAGGCCCCGCGCACAACGCCGAGGGATCTGGCTCTCATCCTGGAACTTGCCTACACTGGTGCCTTTGGGGAAGAACACAGCTCGTTCTTGATGGACGCCCTGCTGAAGTGCGTCTATACGTCGCGGGTGCCCCGGGGCATAGACTTCCGGGCGCCGGTAGCTCACAAAACGGGTACCAATAGTATCACCTGGAACGACGCCGCCATTGTGATGCTGGATGGGAACCCCTTTATTCTTGTCATCACCACCTACCAGGTGAATCGCAACCCTGAGCCCTGGATGCGGGCCATGGCCAAGGCCATTTTTGAGTTTCACAAAGTACGGGCGACGGCTGAGAATGAGGTGGGATTGGGCCCTGAAATCCCTTAGCGCAGTGCTGACATGCCCTAACGCCTGACATTCCTTGGCGTTGGTGGCAACGGCCCCTTTGGGTCGACATGTCGAGTGATGTTGAAAAACGGCACCTGACTGGTGAGCCACTGTTTTTCCCTGCCACAACCCATGTACATATCTAAATATCTAGATATACTTTTCGGAACAGGGAATTTAGATATGTATATATCTTGATATGTTATTGCGGAGCAAAATAGGGTACCCAGGATCTGTCGACAGGTCTCGACACTACGATATACGCAGAGGGCGGTAGGGATCCCAATTAGTCCTTGCGGCAACTTGATTTTCCATCGGAAATACTGGCCGGCATCTATTAGAATCATAGGTGCACCGGGAAGGAACCAGAGGCACGCGGGGGACAGGCCACGAAGCTGCACCCGCAATATCCGCGAGGCCTAAAGCACTGGCTGGCAAGGGCAGGATTTGAGGTCTCGATTGACGAAATTGGACACTGGTTTGGTTCACTCCGATCGGGGTTTGTTCTTTTTTTTGGGAGATTAGGACTAGCTATCGTCAAGAAAGGAAGGGGAAGACTGTGTCAGCTTGTCAATGCGGAAGTCAAGAGATTGACCCCAAAGCGCAGCAGTTGAGCGAAGTTCTGGCTGAGTACTCTGGGCAGAAGGGTTCGCTGATTCCTGTTCTCCAGAAGGCCCAGGGCATCTATGGCTATCTGCCAAAGGAAGTCTTAAAGCAGGTTGCCGTGTCCTTGAAGATGCCTTTCAGCCAGGTCTACGGGGTGGCAACCTTCTACGCCCAGTTCCGGCTCCGACCCAGGGGACGCAATGTCATCCGGGTATGTCTGGGTACGGCCTGCCACGTGCGAGGTGGCGAGATGATTCTGGAGACGATTGAGAATGAGCTGAAGATAGGTGATGGTGAAACCACAGATGACTTGAGATTTACTCTCGAATCCGTGGCCTGTATGGGAGCCTGTGCCCTTGGCCCAGTAATAAGGGTTAACGACGATACCCATGGCCGCCTGACCCCGAGTCGGTTGTCTGGGATTTTTGCCCAGTATGAGTAATGAAGGAGGCGTAGGTAATTGGGTGCGGAGGCTGTTTTGAAAGAGAGCACTGCGAAAAAGCAGGTTCTGGTCTGTGCCGGTACTGGTTGCGTCACTTCCGGCTCTCGTCAGGTTATAGACGCCCTGCGCGGGAAGCTGGCTGAGTACGGGCTGGACGATCAGATAGAGGTAACTGTAACCGGTTGCCATGGTTTCTGTGAGCAGGGGCCTATTGTCGTTGTTGAGCCGGAAAAGACTTTTTACTGCAGAGTGGAACCCTCAGATGCCGACGAGATTGTCTCGGAACATCTTGGAGAAGGCAGGGTCATTGAGCGTTTGCTCTTTGAGGATCCGGGGACCGGAGAGAGAATACAGTCTTATGAGAATGTTGACTTCTATGCCCGGCAGCAAAAGCGTGTGCTGCATAACTGTGGCTACACTGACCCTGAGCAGATAGGGGATTATCTTTCTAGCGGTGGTTATGTCGGCCTCAAGAAGGTACTAGAGACCATGACCCCGGAGCAGGTGGTCGAAGAGATCAAGGCGTCTGGTCTACGTGGGCGCGGTGGGGCTGGCTTCCCAACAGGCCTCAAATGGCAGTTCGCGTCTAGTGCCCCAGGCGAGAAGAAGTACGTCATCTGTAACGCCGACGAGGGTGACCCTGGAGCCTTTATGGATTGCAGCGTGCTGGAAGGCGACCCCCACGCCGTCATAGAGGGTATGCTGGCCTGCGGCTATGCGATTGGCTCTGACGAAGGGTACGTGTATGTCCGTGCCGAGTATCCGCTGGCCATCAAGCGCTTAACAATCGCTATTGAACAGGCCAGGGACGCTGGTTACTTGGGAGAGAACATACTGGGCTCAGGTTTTAGCTTCGACCTGAAGATCAAGGAAGGGGCAGGCGCTTTCGTCTGTGGTGAAGAGACAGCCCTGATGAACTCGATAGAGGGCAAGCGCGGTATGCCGCGGCCGCGGCCACCCTTTCCCGCTAGCAAAGGCCTGTGGGGTAAGCCAACTAACATTAACAATGTGGAGACATTTGCCAACGTTCCGCTGATTCTCCGTAACGGGAGTCAGTGGTACTCGGACATGGGCACCGAGAATAGCAAGGGGACCAAGGTCTTTTCACTGACTGGCAAGGTTAACAACACAGGCCTTGTGGAAGTGCCAATGGGGATTACCATGCGGGAGATTATCTTCAACGTCGGTGGGGGGATCCAGAAGGGCAGGAAGTTCAAGGCGGTCCAGATCGGTGGCCCTTCTGGAGGATGCCTGCCTGAAGAGCTACTTGATTTACCCATTGATTACGACTCTCTGACTGAAGCCGGAGCGATGATGGGCTCAGGCGGCCTTGTGGTCATGGACGAAGACACCTGCATGGTCGACATCGCCCGCTTCTTCCTGAGCTTCACCCAGAAGGAGTCCTGCGGCAAGTGCACGCCCTGCCGCGAGGGGACCATGCGGATGCTGGAGATCCTGGAGCGGATTACCGCCGGCAAGGGCGAGGAGGGTGACATTGAGCGCCTGGAGAGCCTGGGTCAGGTAATCAAGGATACCTCACTCTGCGGTCTGGGCCAGACGGCGCCAAACCCGGTTCTCTCGACTTTGCGCTACTTCAGGCACGAGTATGAGGCCCATATCAATGACAAGTCCTGCCCGGCAGGGGCCTGTCGTAACCTGACCATATTTGAGATTGATCCTGAGGCCTGCACCGGTTGCACCCTCTGCGCCCGCAACTGCCCCACCGACGCCATTAGCGGTGAGCGCAAGGAACCTCATGTGATTGACCAGGAGGAGTGCATAACCTGCGGCAACTGCTATGAGGTCTGCCGGTTCGATGCGGTTAAACGGATAGGAGGTGGCGCTGGTGAATAAGGAGACCAACAGAGAGATCAAGAAAGAGACCAAGAAGGAAACCAAGCCGGTTAAGGAAACCAAATTGGTTAAAGTGACGGTTGACGGGATTGAGATAGAGGTTTCCCCGGACGCCACCGTGCTGGAGGCGGCTGAGGCAGCTGGGGTCAGGATCCCAACCCTGTGCCATGAGCCAGAACTGGTGCCCGAGGGCGCCTGTCGTATCTGCGTTGTTGAAATCGAGGGAGCCAGGAACCTGCCAGCGGCCTGCGCCACACCAGTGCGGGATGGCATGGTGGTCAACACAAATACGGAGACGGTGCGGAGATCCCGGGCCACCGTGTTGGACCTGCTTCTCTCTAACCACCCCGAGGACTGCCTCGCCTGCGAGAAGAACGGCGACTGCAAGCTTCAGGACTATGCCTATGAGTATGGTGTGCGGGAAGGCACCTTTGTTGGGGAGAAGAAGCACTATCCAATCGATGACACCAACCCCTTCTTTGTTCGAGACCACGATAAGTGCATTCTCTGCGGCCGCTGCGCCAGGGTCTGCCACGAGGTCATGAATGTTGGGGCAATCGACTATACCCACCGGGGCTTTGATTCAAAGGTCACAACGGCCTTTGACGACAGCCTCAAGGACAGCCCCTGCGTCTTCTGCGGCAACTGTGTGGCTGTCTGCCCTACCGGCGCCCTGCAGCCCAAAGAGATGATCGGTGTCGGCCGGACCTGGGATTTCGAGAAGGTCCGTACCGTCTGTCCCTACTGCGGTGTCGGCTGCAGCTTCAACCTCATTGTCAAGGACGGCAAGGTCGTTGGGGTTGATGAGGCCGATGGCCCCGCCAACAAGGGCCGGCTCTGCGTCAAGGGACGCTTTGGCTATCACTACATCAACCACCCTGAGCGGCTGACAAAGCCCCTCATTCGCAGGGATGGGGAGCTGGTGGAGGCGGAGTGGGATGAGGCCCTTGACCTGGTAGCGTCCAGGCTGGCGGAGATTAAGGCCAAGCACGGCGCCGACGCCATTGGTGGCCTCAGTTCAGCCAAGTGCACAAATGAAGAGAACTACGTGATGCAGAAGTTCATGCGGGCCGTCATCGGGACCAACAATGTTGACCACTGCGCCCGCCTCTGTCATGCCTCCACCGTTGCTGGTCTGGCCACCGCCTTTGGGAGCGGCGCCATGACCAACTCAATCAACGATATCCATGAGGCCGACTGCATCATTTCAATAGGAAGCAACACAACGGAGACCCATCCCGTCATCGCCCTTGAGGTTCACAAGGCCAAGCGCAACGGGGCGAAGCTGATTGTCTGCGACCCCCGGGAGATCGAACTGGTTAAGGACGCCGATCTCCACCTGGCGCAGATGCCTGGTACCGACGTGGCGCTCCTCAACGGGATGATGCACGTGATTATCGAGGAGGGCCTCTACGACCAGGAATTCATCAAGGAGCGCACCGAGGACTTCGAGGCAGTGAAGGAAGTTGTCAAGGAGTTCCCGCCCCACGTGGCGGAGGCCATTACCGGGGTTCCAGCCAGGAAGATTATTGAGGCGGCCCAGGCCTACGCCAAAGCAGAGCGAGGCACGATCCTCTTCGCCATGGGGATTACCCAGCACAGCCACGGCACCGACAATGTCCTCTCCATTGCCAACCTGGCGATGTTGACGGGCCAGATCGGACGGCCTGGCGCCGGCGTTAACCCCCTGCGCGGCCAGAACAACGTTCAGGGCGCCTGCGACCTGGGGGCATTACCCAATGTGTATCCCGGCTACCAGGCCGTGGTTGACCCCTCAATTCAGGTCAAGTTTGAGAAGGCCTGGGGAACAGATCTCAGCGGCGAGCTGGGGATGACGGTGACGGAGATGATCCCGGGCATCCTTGAGGGCAAGGTTCACGCCCTCTATATCATGGGAGAGAACCCGATGGTCTCAGACCCCGACATCAACAAGGTCGAGAAGGCCCTGAAGGCAGCGGATTTCATCGTGGTCCAGGACATCTTCCTGACGGAGACCGCTGAGTTGGCCGATGTGGTGCTGCCCGCCGCCAGCTATGCTGAGAAGAACGGCACCTTTACCAACACGGAGCGCCGCGTCCAGCTGGTGCGCAAGGCCATCGAGCCCATTGGCGAGAGCCGCGAAGATTGGGAGATTGTGGCCGAAGTAGCGCGGCGGATGGGCGCCGACGGCTTTGACTGGAGGAGCCCCGCCGAGATCATGGACGAGATCGCCAGCGTCAGCCCCATCTACTCTGGTGTCAGTTTTGACCGCCTTGAGGGCGACGGCCTCCAGTGGCCGGTGCGGGGCAAGGATCACCCGGGTACTCCCATCCTCCACGTGGATGAGTTCGCCCGCGGCAAGGGGTTGTTCACGGCCGTGAAGTTCAGGCCGGCAATGGAACTGCCAGACGACGAGTATCCGCTGGTGCTGACCACCGGGCGGATCCTGTATCACTTCCACACCGGCTCCATGAGCCGTCGGTCCACAGGGCTTGATGAGATCAGGCCTGAGGGCTATGTAGAGATTAGCCCCGAGACCGCTGAGAAGCTTGGGGTCAGCCACGGTGATTTCGTCAAGGTGAGATCGCGCCGCGGCGAGGTTAAGACCAAGGCCTGGGTAACGGAGAGTATTCCGAGGAATGTGGTCTTCATGCCCTTCCACTTTGCCGAGGCAGCGGCCAACCTCTTGACCAACAGCGCCCTCGACCCCAAGGCGAAGATCCCTGAGTTCAAGGTAGCGGCGGTGAAGATGGAGTATGTCGGCCCAGGCGACGCCGCCAAGATGGAGGGCGGAGTTCCAGGGGAGTAGTCAGTAGGGAGTAGTTAGTCAGAAGCGCGACGGGGCCAGGCCAGGCCCCAAAGCATCTAATAAATGAATGACTCTGAAGAAGTCTGGGACAGCCCCTAGGGGCTGTCCCTTTCTACAGGCTTTTGATGATTGAATCAAGGGTTCCTGTGTGGATGCGGCCCTCCAGAAATTCCGGATGGCGCATGACCTTCTTGTGAGCAGGGATGGTAGTGACAATCCCGTCGGCAACGAATTCACCCAGGGCCCGTCGCATTCTAACAACGGCTTCCTCCCGGTCCCGGCCCCAGGTGATCACCTTGGCGATGAGGGAGTCATAGTGGCACTGGATCCGGGTCCCCTCCTGAAGGTAGCTGTCAACCCGCACCCCGGGACCGCCGGGTTCCCTGTACCTGGTGATGATGCCGGGGCTTGGGCTGAAGTCTGAGGCTGGGTTCTCGGCGTTGATGCGGCACTCAATCGCCCACCCCCAAAACCTTACCTCCTCCTGGGATATGGAAAGGGGCTTCCCTGCGGCCACCCGCAGCTGTTCCTTGACGAGGTCGACGCCGGTGATCATCTCTGTTGTCGGATGCTCAACCTGAATGCGGGTGTTCATCTCCATGAAGTAGAAACGGCCTTTGCTATCCAGCAGGAACTCGACGGTCCCTGCGCCCACATAGTTGACGGCCTCCGCCGCCCGCAGGCCCGCCTGGCAGATCTCCTGCCGCAGCCCGGGTGTGAGGGCGGTGCTGGGCGCTTCCTCAATCAGCTTCTGTCGACGGCGCTGTAGCGATGACTCCCGCTCTCCAAGGTGGATGAGGTTGCCGTGCTCGTCCGCCAGTACCTGGACCTCAATGTGCCTGGGCCGATCCAGGTACTTCTCGAGATAGAGACTGCCGTCACCAAAGGCCGATACCGCCTCGCGCTCGGCTGGAACTAGCGCTGTGCGAAGCTCAGTTTCGTTGTGGGCGAGGCGGATGCCCCTTCCGCCCCCACCGGCCGCCGCCTTCAGAATCACCGGATAGCCTATGCGCTGGGCAGCCTCAGCGGCGTCATCAGGATCTCTGATGACGCCATCGGTACCGTCAATAACCGGAACGCCTGCCTCCATCATCCTCTGACGGGCCAATGACTTGAGTCCCATGATCCGGATGGAATCGGGTCGGGGACCGATGAATTTGATGCCCCAGTTGCTACAGGCCTCTGCAAAGGAAGGGTTCTCGGCGAGAAACCCGTAGCCGGGGTGGATGGCCCCTGCCCCGCTTTCGATGGCGGCCTCTATTATGGCGGCGGTGCTGAGATAGCTCTCCGCGGCTGGCGCTGGGCCTAAGCGACAGGACTCATCGGCCAGGCGGACGTGGAAGGAGTCTTCGTCGGCATCTGAGTAGACAGCAACTGTGGCCAGGTCAAGCTCCTGGCAAGCCCGGATCACCCTGACGGCGATCTCGCCACGGTTTGCGATTAATACCTTATTGAACATGTCCTATTGCCCCCCAGTTGGTTAGTAGCAGGTGGTAAGAGCTACTAACAACAAGCTGTAAAAGTCATTCGCCGTAACTGTCAGGGATTCCTTCCTGGGTGGTCAGTCCCTATTACTTGTATTCTATTCAGAACCCGGGGTAAGTTGAAGGCCCGAAAGCGGACTCCATGAACCGCCTCCGGGCCTTCGTCTTGCTGGTGAGAGCCGGGTAGGAACCAGGGTGAGGGTGATGGGATCTAGCTCCCCGCAACACCTGCCGCCGGGGTCTCGCCTGGTGAGGGGTGGGATGTTCGCGATTGGTAGTAGGTCTGGAGACTGATCCGATCGGCGTTCTTGCCGGCGATCATAATGAGGATGGCTATTGTGTACAATACGGGATTGGTGCTTGCGACCCCTGCGAGCATGAAGTTCAGGTTCAAGAGGGCGCTTCCCAGCGCCGCCCAGCCCGTCAAGATCCCAAGAATGAGGCCGACGGCTGCGGCAATCTCCGCGCCGACAATCAGGTACGAGAACCAGGTCTCTGCTCCGGCATTGACCAGGAACTGCAGGAACGATTGGTACCAGGCGTATTTGGCCAAGGCGGGGATTTGACTTCCGTCAGGGCCCACTGCCATTCCTGCTGCCTTCATCCAGAAACCCTTGATGGCCACACCTGCTTTGTCTCCCACCCAGACCCCAGCGGGGTTGGTGATCTTGCCATACCCGGCTATAATCCATTGGTAGCCCAGGTACAGCCGGAGAACGAGCCACAGGTACTGGTACTTAGGGGAAGTGAATAGATCCTTTAACACTCCTTGTTCCTCCTTTGTGTCTTTGTGCTCTAGGCATCTGACATCTGCGCTCTCCCAAGAGCGACAACGCGAGTACATTCTATCGCAGGTAAAAAACCCAATCAATGGAACACACGATAGCTCCACGGCTTCTTCACAATAGCTTCACAGTTGGCAGTCTGAAATCCAACACAAAGTGTGTGGCTCCAGGAAGGAATCCCCATAGACAACACTGTGCCGCCTTCCGCCTTTGAAATGCAAGAGTCTGCCCGGTATAATGAAGCCATAGCTAGAGAGCATCTTGTCGGGGAGTGCGAAATGACCGATTCAGTCTTGAGAACCAAGCTACATACTCCCAAACCTCGGAGAGACTCGGTATGCCGGGAACGCTTGTTGCGGCGTCTGGATGAGGGCTTGACCCAAAGCCACACCCTCACCCTTATCTCGGCTCCTGCTGGCTTCGGCAAGACAACTCTGGTCTCGCAGTGGGCCCATACCCATGAGTCAGATTCCAAGTTTGCCTGGGTTTCTCTTGATGAGACCGACAACGACCTTACCCGTTTTCTCCTGTATCTTGCCACCGCCCTGCACCAGGTTGATAGGGGGATTGGTCAAGCCTTGAGACCCCGGTTGGCGCGAATTCAGCCCGCTGCCCTGGAAGAGACACTGACTGAACTACTGAACGATGTTGCCGGTTCTTCTCAGTCCGTAGTATTGG